>Ga0194123_10001593_pt1 | contig 33305 bp, 29 predicted proteins | sample TA2MahsurfametaG_5_FD_155479 | JGI IMG/M metagenome (GOLD analysis project Ga0194123, IMG submission 155479) | Freshwater microbial communities from Lake Tanganyika, Tanzania - TA2015023 Mahale A surface | ecosystem: Environmental > Aquatic > Freshwater > Lake | place: Tanzania: Lake Tanganyika... | reverse complement strand
ACCGCTATTCGTTGAATACAAAGCTATTATTGGTTTGCTATGATTTTCCACCTAACTCAGGGATAGGGGGAAGAAAATGGGCTTTTCTGGCTAAATATTTATTAAAAAAAAATATAGATTTATATGTAATAACCAAACAGAATGACCACGATGATAGCAATTGGGATATAGATTTACAGAGTGTCAAAAGGTTTTATTTCAAAGCCAATTATCCTTCAATATTAAATAGTTATCCGGTAGGAATATTTAAAAAAATTAAATATAGAATTACCCTGTTTTGTTTGAAAATATTGATAAAGGGTAATTATTATGACAGAGGAAAACTATTAGGCAAGGAAATTATAAAAAAGACAGAGGATGTATGCAGAGAATTTGGAATACGCAACATCGTTTTTACAGGTGGACCTTTTTCCTTTTTATATTATGGTTCAATGATAAAAAAAAATAATTCAAAATTAAACTTTATATCTGATTTCAGGGATCCCTGGACTTTTGGAAACTATAATAGTTTTCAGAATTTAAGCAATAATAAGCAGGATCAAGAATATAAATATTTATCTGAAGTACTAAGAAAATCCGACACAATAATAGTTCCAAATGGAATCATAAAAGATTATTATACAAAGATATATCAAGATTCTAAGATAAATATAATGCCCCATGCAGTAGATGTTCAGCTTATAAAAAAAAGGAAATCAATAAAATGTGATAGGATAAATTTTGTAAATTTCGGTTCACAGTATTTCGGGTTGGACGGCTGGATGAATATCATTAATGAGGAGATAAACAAAACGAAAATAGATATAGTATTTTACACAAATGATTTTAAGTATAAGCTAATTTTTAAAAACAATAAACATATAAATTATCACCCACCGGTTAAATACAGCTCAGTTTTTGATATCTTAAGCGAAGCAAATGGTTCACTATTATTTGTAAATAATCAAATCAAAGATTTCTTGTCAACCAAATATATTGAGTGTTTTGCGGCAAGAATTCCAATAGTTTTAATTGGAGAAAAAGGATTTGTAAGTAACTTTATCGAAAATAACAGGCTTGGAATATTTATAGAAGGGAAAAACTTAAAAAGTGAATTTAATAATATTCCTGAAAAGTTGAAAGAACTGGATTATAATGATAAATTTGATGTTACTTCGTTTACTTTCGAACGTCAGGCGGATGAAATGATAGCTTTATTGAAATAACCATGCAAATCCACAACCAAACCATACTCATCCTTTCTCCCCACACCGATGATGCCGAGCTGGGCTGCGGGGGCACCATACGCCTGCTGCTGGAACAGGGCAACCAAGTGCACATTGCCGCATTCTCTGCCTGCAGGCACAGCGTACTAGCCGGTTTTCCGGAGGATGTGCTGGTCCGGGAAATAAAAGCATCTACCCAACAACTGGGCATTCCGGAACAAAACCTGCATTTGTTTGATTACGATGTGCGCACCTTCAACTACCACCGTCAGCAGCTTCTGGATGACATTCTGAAGCTGCGAGAAACCCTGAAACCTTCTGTGGTTTTCGTGCCCAGCATCAACGACATTCACCAGGATCATTATACCATTGCCCAGGAAGCGGTACGGGCGTTCAAATTCTCAACCCTGCTGTGCTATGAACTGCCCTGGAACAACTTCGAGTTCAAAACCACCCTGTTTTTTGGTTTGAAACAAGCCCACGTGGAAGAAAAAATACAGGCCCTTGCACAATACAAAAGCCAGGCCCACCGTCCCTACATGCAGCCCGAATTTACCCGCAGCCAGGCCCGCATGCGTGGCGTTCAGGCCGGCCTGGAATGGGCCGAGGTATTCGAAGTGGTGCGAATGGTGATAACCACGTAGTACCAATTTGACAACTTTGGAAAAGTTGTCAAATTTTATAGCACCACCACTACCCCACCCCTCTACCTCCGGGAGAGGGCTCGCTGACGCAGTCAGCGGGGGTGAGGGGAAAGCCACCCTTCGACACGCTCAGGGTGTGTCTTATCCTAAAATAGGTTGTCACAAAATGACAACTTATGAAACTACATAAAATACATTCACCTAAAAATCGCTTTTCCATAGAGGATAAGCATCGAGCTGTTCAATTGTACCTAAGTGGTCAATTTGCCAAAGGCAAGGTTATCAGCATGTTTGGAGTCAGTTACGCTGGTTTGGACAAATGGATCAATAAATATGGCCCTTCCTTTTTGGATGATTCCAACGGCAGTGATGTTGTATCTTTGACTGAGCAAATGAAAAAGGTTAAACCCGAAAATCAGGAAGAGTTGCAACATCGCATTGCTGAGCTGGAGAAGAGACTGGAGATGGCCAAGCTGAAGGCGGAGCTTCTGGAGACTATGATTGACATTGCTGAAGAAGAATTGCATATTCCTATTCGAAAAAAGTTTGGGCCCCAGCCATCCAAAGAAAAGCACAAGAAAGTAAAGTAAAGGTTTTGTGCGATGCGCTGGGGTATACCCGTCAGGCCTACTATAAGCAGATACGCAATCGAAGTGAATGGCTTGAAAAAAGACAGCAAATTGTGGATTCTGTTAATTCCATAAGAAAAGAATTGCCTAAAACGGGTACCGTAAAAATACACGCTCACTTTCGTCAACAGTGGGCTGCACAAGGCATTAAGATTGGTCGTGACAAGACCTTTGATGTTTTGCGTGAAAGTGGATTGCTTCAACGAAAAAGAAAGCGAAGCAAACCACAAACAACCTGGAGTGCACATTGGCGAAAAAAGCATCCCGATTTGGCTAAAAACACTATTGTTACAAGAGCCAATGAGCTTTGGGTATCGGATATAACCTACTTGCCTATAAATGCTTCCTGGTGCTATCTTTTTCTTATTACTGATGCTTACTCTCATAAAATAGTCGGCTATCATGTTTCATATAGATTGGACACTTCTGCGGCCTTGCAGGCGTTGCAAATGGCACTATCAGAGAGGAAAGACACAGCGGAGTTAATACATCATTCAGACAGAGGTATACAATATTGCAGTCACAGCTATGTGAGGTTGCTGAATAAGAATCGTATACGGGTAAGCATGACACAATCCGGAAGTCCTTATGATAATGCAATAGCAGAGCGTATCAATGGCATTATTAAACACGAATTAATTTATCCATTTGGTGAATTAACGAGTTTGGAACAGGCCAAAACAAGAGTAAAAGAAGCAGTAACCAAATACAATAATCTTCGCTTACACCAAAGCCTTCAATACAAAACACCTGAAAGTGTGCACATGAAATGTAAACCTTTATCCGTAATAACTTAATTTTGACAACCCACTATAGAAATAACATTAAAATCTGTCAACCTTTTTCAGGACGGGACACGCTCAGGGTGACATGTACCATTAAACAAATAAACCAATAAACAATTAAACCAACCACAAAAACCCTCCTCACCGGTGCCGGCGCCCCCGGAGGACCCGGTATCATCAAAGCCCTGCGGCAGGATCCTTCCATCAATCTGCTGGTAGCCGATGCCAATCCCCATGCCTCCGGCAGGGCCATCCATCCCCATTTTTATCAGATACCCAAAGCATCAGATTCGGGTTTCATTGACCATATTTACCGCATTTGTGATGAGCAAAAAGTAGATGTGCTGCTGCCTTTGGTAACCCGCGAGCTGGAAGTGCTGGCACCCAATAAGGACCGTTTTCTGGAAATCGGCACCCGTATCGTGGTTTCCGATGCCCAACAACTGCACGCCGCCAACGACAAGCTTCAATTGATGCAAAAGCTGAAGCAGGCCGGCATTCCGGTGGCTGAATTTTATACTGCCACTTCAGCTTCCGAAATTGCGGAACACGCCCGTAAACTGGGCTATCCCAATAAAAAAGTGTGCATCAAACCGGCACTTTCCAACGGCAGCCGTGGCATGCGCATACTGGATGCCGGTGCGGGCTCATTCGAAGCGTTTTTCGAACAAAAATCGGGCAATACCCACACCACACCGGAATCCATACTGAAATTGTTTGTAGACAAACCATTGCCCACCATGCTGGTAATGGAGTATTTGCCCGGCGAAGAATATACCGTAGATGCCTTGCTGGATAACGGAGAGCCACTATTACTGCTCCCGCGCAAACGCATCACCATGAATAATGGCATCAGCGTGGCTGGTATTTTTGAAGAAAACCGGGAAATCATGGATTATGCCACCCGGGTTTTTCGCTGCATGAAACTCCATGGCCCAAACGGCCTGCAGGTAAAACGCGGCGAAGACGGCAAATTTTACATCCTCGAAATCAATCCCCGCCTGCAGGGCAGCACCACCACAGCGATGGGAATGGGGATCAACCTCCCCGTACTTTCCATAAAACAGGCCATGGGTGAAGATATCAAAACCCGCATCCCCCAACCCCAATGGGGCCTGCGCTTTGTGCGCTATTATGAGGATGCGTTTTTTAACCAATAGCTTTGTCAACTTTTCAAAAGTTGACAAAGCTATTAACCCATGCCACCCTTCTACCTCCGGGAGAGAGGTCGCTGACGCGGTCAGCGGGGGTAAGGGAAAAAGATATTACATCATACACCAAACGCTTTGTTTTTAAAACGCTAAATAAATTAATATATCACACCTGCGGTGTTTGCGATGCTGTTGTGACATTTTCTATGAAAATGTCGCTCCAACGGAGCTGAAATGCACGAAAGTGTAGCGCTTAAAGTCCCGTAGGGATGTCATCCTAATAACAGCAATCATCGTAACTTTGTAATCGTCCATGAATCAGGAACAACTTTCACAGCACCCCTATATCCAACAAATCCTCGAGCTCAGCCGCCTGCACGAAGACCGGAAAGTGCTGCACGAGAAAGCAGGATCTGTTTTACAACAAATGGGCAATGATACCGAATTCCTGAAACAGGTACTGCAGCGCAATTTTGATGATGATGGGTACCTGAAACAAACCTGGAGCCAGTACAATATCCCGTTTTTATACATTTTTGAAAACGAAGATGTGGTGATGAAGATCCATTTCTTCGCAGCCCATCCCAGCCACGCCAATGGCATTGCAGCGCATTGCATACATCACCACAACAATTATATCCTCACCACTGCGGGCATTCTGGGATCGGGGTATGAGACCATGCTGTTTGAGAAGAACATTGTTACCGAAGGGAATAAAACCCGTTTGAGGGTAAACAAGCATTTCACCCAGCAGGAATATCCCGTGCATACCATCGACAGCTGGGAGCCACATATTGTGTACCTGCCCGAATCCTACAGCGCCACACTGCAATTGTGGACACCCGATAAAAAACGCGCCACCGATTCCCTTCGCCACAATCCGTTGCTGAAAGCCCTTAAAACCCCGCTGCGCAAGGCCATACAGTTGCTGGGCATGGAAAAACAGTTCGGGATATCCGTGGTCAATACCGTGCAGTGGTACCCCGATGGAGATGCTTTTGTAGGCATTGACGAAAATGAATATTTTGCCCCAACCCGCAGTGCTGTGGGTCCCGAAATTGACAGCTACAGCATACAAACCGTTTGCAGATTCATTCTGGAAAAAGGCATTATGGACGCCGGTTACCTGCAGGAGGTCATGAACCGCCCGCAAACCCCGGATTACTATAAGCCCTGGCTTCAAAAGCTCATACAAGGCGAGGACATTCCCGAGACCTTTGCCAAAACTGAAATCAACATTCCCACGAAAACCTACACCCGCGAAGACGTAATGCGGGCTGCTGGTTATTCCTTGTCTTGAAAAAACTCCGAATCATTTACTACTCCCCCCATCCCACCCACGATATCGTGAGTGAAGTGGGCTACAGCACGCACCAGCGCGAGAGCATCCAGTCGTTTCGTCAGTTGGGACATGAGGTATTGCCCGTAGTGCTGGGAGGTACGGAAACATCAGCCGTAAATACGCACATTGCAGGATTATCAGAAAAAGCAGGTAACCTGTCAGGTGTCAAAAAATTACTGCCCCTGTGGCTTTGGAACGCCCTCAAAGATGTTAAGCTGCTAAAACATGATAAAAAAGCCGGCCGGCAACTGGAACAAGCCATCCTGGAATTCAAACCGGATATGATTTACGAGCGCGGGGAATATTTGCAGGATAGCGGTGTAATAATGGCTGAAAAGCATGGTATAAAACATGTTTTGGAAGTAAACAGCCCCGTGGTGGAAGAGATGGCCGCTTTCGAAGGCCTGGATTTACTCAGGTTTTTAGGACATCGCAAGGAACGCAAAAAACTTAGCGGCACCGGTCATGTCATTGCGGTATCATCCGCAATGAAGGAATACCTGCAAACCTTTTACGGCTGCAAGAAACCCATCCATGTGGCACCCAATGCCATCAATCCTGAGAAAGAAAAATTTGGCCCGGAGATCGTGGCCGGCATTCGCTCAAAACTTTCAGAGGGAACAAGAATCATCGGATTTGTGGGCAGTCTCTTCCCTTACCATGGCGTGGATGGACTGATAGAGGCATTTGCGGAAGTGGTGAAACAGGAGCCCAATACACATCTCATGATCGTGGGGGATGGGGGTATCCGAGAGGCTCTGCAGTCACAGGCAACAGGTCTGTTGCCCAAAGATTCTTATACATTCACAGGCAAAATTCCCCACGCTGAGGTAATGAATTACATCAAAGCATTTGATGTGGCCGTCATGCCCTCCTCCAACTGGTACGGATCTCCTATTAAAATCTTCGAATATGGCCTCACAGGAGTTCCCATCGTGGCACCCGACAAAGCCCCGTTGCGGGATGTGATGGAACACAAAAAACATGGCTTGCTAGTGTCTGATAATCAAGAAAACTTGAAAAAAGCGTTGCTGTTTATGCTGCAAAACACTGAGGCCGCCAAAGAAATGGGCATTTGTTTTCGTGAGAAAATACTGAAACAGCATACCTGGAATGCTCAGGCCTCGGGAATACTATCTGAAGTATTTTCGGTAGCCTGATTTTTATAGTACTGCCGTATTTGTATCGCCGATAAGGCATACAGAAAAAAGAAAAAATAAAACCCCTGGCCGATGTAATTACCTGTTCTCAAAAGCCGAATAACCAACATAATAAACACGGCCTGGTTAATGATGGTAAGGGGGGCGAGTTCGGGTACGTCTATGCCCCGCTTGTACACAAAGAAATAAAACAGGGCAATAAAAAAGATGGACAGGCCAATCAGTCCGCCCTCTGAAACAAGTCTGATGAAGAGTGAATTACCGTCTTTAGCATTAAATGTACCATACATTTTTTTGATGATTTTGTCCAAAAACACATCAAAAAACCTGTCATAACTAATTTCATGAGAGCCTAGGCCTGAGCCTGTATATGGATGGGCTTCAAAAGATTTACCTGCAATGAGAAAATTGGAATACAGTGCAAACGTAGAGGAGTTAAGTTTGGCAATTTCTTTTTTATCCATGATGCCCTTGTACAAAAAGGCTTTTACAGTATCATCCACGCGCACCTGAAGTTCAAAAAAGGCCGTTCTGAGTTTGGCAATATTGGGAAGTATGGCTATCAGGAAAACAGGAATAAACAACAATCCGAACCTGCGCAAATCAAAAAATCCTCTGTTAACACTTATAAAAAAACCCGTCATCAGTATGCCCACATATCCTGCACTGCTGAATGTGAACAGGAAACACAAGGTTATAACCCCAAATCGCCATTTATACTTCCAGTCTCTGAAATTCTTGCTGCCAAACATTTTATTAGTATAGTAAACAAAAGCAGGCAGCAGGGCAACAGCCAGGTAATAAGGCTCACCCATGATGGAATAAACCCGGTTGAAGCCCATAGAGGTAATTTTATAGTTTTCCCAAAAATTGGCAAATCCCAGCAGACGGGTTATATCTTCAATAGTTGAGCCGCCAAACCAGTATGTAAACCTGAAAATATGCATGGCTTGCTCACCCAACCCCCACAGACCAACCCAAAATGCCCCGGAGAGGTAGTAGCCAAAAATCTTTTGAAGATTAAAATTTTCATATTTGATAACACTGAAATATGCGATGGAAGAAAAGGTAATACCCAGCATTTGCTTTACCATACTAAATTTCAGACTGTCGCTGGCAAAACCGCCAAACACCGAGTTTGTAAACAATGCCAGTATTCCCAATAAAAACCAGCGCGGCCAAAAAGGAATTTCCTTTCGTTTAATGATAAAATACAAGATAAACAGCAACCATATTACATAGTAATAGTAAAAATCAAAAGCTACAAAAGCCCTGTTTTTCTCATCTCCAAAGCGGTAATCATCCATAAAAACCGTAAAAACAGTTAAAACGACGAGATACTTTTCCAGGCGCATTATCAAAGGCAAATTAAAAGTAAAAGCAGGGTATATTATATTCGAATCAGACCAATGACCTTTTTATTTCTTTATACGGAGCTGGCCGGTTACAGCATGGATTGTTTTCGGGAGCACCTGCGTATTCACCCGGAAGACAGTATTCATGTGGTGCATTATCCCATCAATCCTGAAGCTCCGTTCCAGTTTAACGTGCCTGTAGGTGTAGTTCTGCACGAAAAAAAGAAACTGGGTTCCGAAGGCATTTATGACCTGATTAAGCAAATAAGACCCTCTGTTATTCTTATGTCGGGCTGGCAGGATAAAGACTACCTTCGTTTGGCGCGCATGGCAAGTAAAACCTACCGTTTCGTACTTTGCCTCGACAACACCTGGCGCAACACCTGGAAACAATGGCTGCTACTGCTGCCTGCCAGATTTATCGTGCGTAGCATCACGCGGTTTTGCTGGGTGCCGGGAGAACCGCAAAAGAAATACGCGGTTTTACTGGGATTCAATCCTGACAACGTTTTTACCGGGTTTTATGCAGCCAACCTGCAGCGCTACCGAGATATTGCTACCCTGGCAAAATCCACTGATAGACCCCGCCGTTTTTTGGTTGTAGCAAGGTACATACCACAAAAGGGTTATGATATTTTATGGAAAGCTTTTATGGCATTGCACAAAGATGGTTCTAATAAATGGGAACTTTGGTGTGCAGGCACAGGATCTTTATACGAACACCGGATTCAGTTTTCCGGCATTAGGCATTTGGGATTTGTGCAACCCAATGAAATGGAATACCTGATATCGCAGACAGATGTTTTTGTGCTGCCCTCTCGGTTTGAACCATGGGGTGTGGCTGTACAGGAGTTTGCTGCAGCAGGTATGCCACTGATTTTGAGCGACGCGGTAAACGCGCATCATGCCTTTTTAAGACATCAGGGAAATGGGTTTTTGTTTAAAAGTGGTGATGCAGAATCATTGCAAGACGCCATGCAGACCATGATGAATGCAAGTGATGCGCAACTTCTGAAGATGGGGGCGATTAGTGCCGAACTCGCAGGGGTATACGATTCCCACGCCTGGTCTGCCACCCTACACAAACTGGCTTCTGTATAAATTCACATAACGCTCCACCCTGTCCTGCCAGCTTCCGGCAGGCGCCACACCGGCCTTTTCCATTAGGGTGTTAAACACGGAGTAATCTACTTCGTAGGCGTCTTCTCCTTTTTCTATTTTCATACTGGGTTCAGCATCCAGCAAACTGCATATATGAAGGTAGATATCCTTAACCTTGGGGGCATCTCCAAAACCTGCATTGATGCTACCCCGGAAGTTGGCGGTTATCAAGGCATTGATAATATCCGGCAAAAGCTGCACCTCCATAAGTTCACGGTGTGTATTGTCAAAAATGCTGACTGTTTTGCCTTCCGCAACATTTTTAAGAAAATACGGGAATAAATTAGAACCGTTACCACCTTCTCCCATCATATTTGGAAGCCGAAGGATAATGTGATTCGGAAATTGTTCCTGTATTTGTGCCTCCAAACTGCATTTATGCTGAATGTAAGGGGTGTTTATTTTACTTGGATTAAATATGCTAACGGTGGAGAAATAGCACAGCAGTTTATGGGTATTCTGGGTTTTTAATAGTGCCAGTTCTCGCTGAAAAGCAGCAGGAGCGGTTTCGCCGGAATTGGAAACCCCTGAGCAGAAAAACACAACATCATTCCTGTCAATGTCTTTAAGGCTGTTGGCGAGCAATCCGTTCCCGATAATCATGGGCAGCAGTTTCCAAATGCGAAACTAATTGATTTACCGTAGATTCCCACTGAAATTCGTTCAATACTTTTTCATACGCCGCCAATTGTTTTTGCCTGAGGGTATTGGCAGATGTTCTGATAATGGCCTTCATGCTGTCTTTGAGCAATTGACTATCACCGGGTTTTATCAACCAGCCTGTTTTATCATCAATCACCTTTGGCACCACCCCTACGTCCGTGGCGGCCACACACAATCCCCTGGCCATCGATTCGATGATAATGGTGGGAAAACCCTCCGATAAGCTGGGCAGCAAAAGCACTTCGCACTTTTCCTTCAATTCTTTCAGGGCCTCGGCTGTCAAATTTCCATGGTAACGAATGCGAAAATCCGCTATTTTCAGATTATCGGGCAATTCGCCCACAATATCAATTTCAAAGGTTTCATTGTCGGTTACCAACTCCTGCATGGTTTCAAACAGCAGGTGATAGCCTTTGCGGTATTCATTTCTGGCCACAAACAAAAATTTCCGCACCAATCCGTTTTCTTTTTGTGCCGGCTCCGGAAACAGCCAGAAATCATCAACCGCGCCGTATTGTTCGAAAATAGTTTCTTCAGGTTTTCCCTGTTTCAGCAATATTTCCTTCACCCCGCCACCGTAGGAAAAAATATAATCGGTTAATCGTATGATAGGAACAGCCGGAATCCGCATCAGCATTTTGTCGAGCATTTCCCTGAATGCAAAGGCCGGCTGAAACATTTCAAGTCCGTGTAATTGAACAATCACAGGTATTTGAGGGCGAATGGGCCTGGCCAGCCAGTGCCATAGCGTATACCCTTTTCCAAACACAATATCGGCGGTTGATATTTTATGGGAAAAATAGTTTGTAATCCTACGAGAGTACAAATAACTTGCCACCACATAATGACCCGGAAACCGGGGCAGTTTTGGATACGGAATCACATGAAAACGAATGTTGTCAGGAGCCCGATTTTCCCAAAAAAGGGAAGCCGCCTCTTCAGCGGAGCCAGCGCTGTGATCAGGAATGATTACGTCTACATGGTGTTCGCCTCCGGCAAGATGCTTAATGATATAAGCAGCGTGCTTCTGCATGCCTCCCAGCACAAAAGGGTAGATTCCGTCCGTAGCAAATACAATGTTCAATCAGCTTGCAAATTACCGCAATTGGGAAGATAAATGTGTGGCATTAACGGTATTTTTGGTTTAAAAGACAGATTCAGGATCACCGATATGCTGGTGCACATGAACAATGCACTGATTCATCGGGGTCCGGATGCCACCGGAATTTTCACCGATGATAACATTGGGCTGGGCCACCGCAGACTTAGCATCATAGATCTTTCCGAAGACGCAAGGCAGCCCATGACATCGGCCAGCGGTCGCTATACCATTGTTTACAATGGCGAAATTTACAACTACAAAACCCTGCGTGCCACCCACCGCAAATATCCTTACCGCACCGAAACAGATACAGAAGTTATACTTGCTCTTCTCGAAGAGCATGGTACCCAGGCCTTTCCCATGCTTGATGGCATGTTTGCCATTGCCATCTGGGACCGTGAGAAAAAACAACTGATTCTCGCCCGCGACCGCATGGGTGTTAAACCGCTCTATTTCTGCCGCGGTGGCGACATGCTGCTTTTTAGCAGTGAAATCAAAGGCCTGCTGGCATCCGGGCATTTTAAAGCACGCATCAACCGGCGGGCATTGGGCAATTACCTGATGTATCAGACGGTCTACAGCCCCGAAACCATGGTGAACGGTGTGCAGATGCTGCCCGCCGGTTCTTATGCCATTTTGGATGACAAGGGTTTTGGGGTTCGCCACTACTGGCGCATGGAAGACTGCCGGGATAAGTACACCCTGCCCGGTCCTTACGAAAAGGTAATCAAGCAAACCCGTGAGCTGATTTTTAAGGCCGTGGAAAAACGCCTCATGAGCGATGTACCATTGGGGGCTTTTCTTTCCGGTGGAATTGACAGTTCTGCCGTAGTGGCCGCCATGAGCAAACTCTCCGATCGGCATGTGAAAACCTTTAACGTTTATTTCGATGAGCAGGAATTCAGCGAAAAGCGTTTTGCAGAGATGATTGCAGATAAATACCGCACCGATCATCATCCAATACTCCTGCGCCCCGACGAGTTTCTGCACGATATCCCTGAAGCCCTCAATGCCATGGACCATCCCGGCATGGATGGACTCAACACCTATATCATTTCCAAATACACCAAGCGTGCAGGCATTACCGTTGCCCTGAGCGGCATTGGTGGCGATGAGTTGTTTGGCGGATATCCGGTGTTTGGCTATCTGCAGCAACTAAAAAAATACCGTTTCATCGGAAAATTGCCGCCCGGCATGCGCAAAAGCGCTGCACTTCTGCCTGCCAAAATGCTGAAAGGCAAAGCAGGACAAAAGCTCGCTATGCTGGCCGGTCTGCCTTCCTGGGACTGGGCCCATATGTTCCCAATTTTCAGACAGGCCATGGACCTTGAAGAACTGGAACAGGCCGGGGCCGAATACCACCGGTATTTTCAGACCGAGACCGATGATCCTTTTGGCCCGAAACTGGTTTCGGAAATCACCATCGCAGAGTGCAATACCTACCTGGAGAATGTGTTGCTGCGCGATGCTGACCAAATGGGAATGGCCCACAGTCTGGAAATACGGGAACCCTTCCTGGATAAAGATCTCGTCGAGTTTATGCTCGCCATGCCCGACGACTTTAAACCCCTGAAACCACCCAAACAACTGCTGATTGACGCCATGGGGGATTTATTGCCCCGTGAAATCTGGGATAGACCCAAAATGGGCTTCTCTTACCCCTGGCAGGCATGGATGAGCCGTGAACTCAAACCTTTTTGCACCGAACTGCTGGAAATGTTGAAACATTCCGAGCTTTTGAACCCGTCATACATTGATGGACTAATAGCTGGTTTGGATCAAAAAGACAATCCCAATTGGCACAAAGCATGGAGTCTGGCAGTTTTGGGACATTGGATTGATAAAAACGGGATTCATGACTAAAAAAACCGGTGTAGTCATCGTCTGCGACTGGTTCGATCCTGCCGTCAGGGCTGGTGGCCCCGTGCAATCGCTGGTAAATCTTATAGACTTGCTGCATGCTGATTATGATTTTCGAATAATTTGTGGCAACCTCGATTATGGCACTGAAGAGCCACTGCTTGAAAATACGGGTGTGTGGACCGACTGGCATGGCAAAGCACAGGTAATGTACCTGGATGGCAAAACGCTCTCCAGAAACCGCATTTTTGATTTACTGGATGCGCATGTATCCGAAGAAGTTGTGCTATACGTTCAGGGTATATTTTCCCTGTATTTCAGTATTTATCCCATTTTGTGGTGGCACCGCTCCAAACACCAAAAAATGGTGGTAGCCCCGCGGGGCATGCTGCACCGAACTGCCCGCAGCGTAAAGCCTTTTAAAAAGAAAGTTTTCTTAACCCTGGCCGGTATTTTTGGTTGGTTTAATAACATTGACTGGCAAAGCACCCAGCCCGATGAAACAGAGGAAATCCGGGCCGTAATGGGTAAAAACGCCAAAATTCTGGAAGCGGCCAATATTCCGGCAGGCATTCCTCCATACAAACCAGAAGAATTGGAAAAGTCTCCCCTGAAAATCATTTCCGTAGGCCGAATATCTGATGAAAAAGCCCCGCTGACGTTGTTGCAGGTGCTTGCAAGAATGGATTTTCCGGTGCAGATTACCCTCATTGGTGATTATTCCGATGAAGCGTATTTTAAATCGTTTCAGCAGGCTTTGAGCCAGTTGCCTGAGCATATCAAAGTAACCCATATTTTATCCGTTCCACCCAAAAAAATGGCGGAATATTACCAGCAGCACCACGTTTTTGTTTCCTGCAGCAAAGGCGAAAACTTTGGCCATGCCATTGCCGAGGCGCTGGCTCACGGATTACCCTGTTTTATCGGGGAAAACACCCCGTGGAAAGGACTGAAAAGTAAAAATGCAGGTGCTGAACTGTCCCTTGAAAGTGATGTATTTGCGGCAGCTTTGGAAGCCTACCGCAAATTGTCATACGAAGAAAAAGCGGAAATGTCGCGTGCAGCCCACAATTTTGCAGTGCAGTCTTTTCAACCCGAAAAATACCATACCCAATACAAAGCGCTGTTTAGCATGGAGGAACCGGACTATGAATAAAAGTGTAAAATTGCCTCCAGACCGAAGGATTGGCGTTATTGGCGGCGGACAACTGGGCAAAATGCTCATTGAAGCATCCAGGCCCTGGAATGTGAAATACACAGTTCTGGAGAATGATTTACATTGTCCTGCTTCTTCAGTAGCAGATAAAGTGATGTTAGGTGGCCTGAAAGACGCGGAAGCCATAAGAAAGTTGGCCCTGGAATGTGATGTGCTTACGTTTGAAATTGAGCACATCAACAGCGATGCTCTGCTGGAAATTGAAGAATCCGGCAAAACAGTTATCCCCTCCGCACGTGCCCTGAAAACCATACAGGACAAGGGTATACAGAAATTGTTTTACCGTGAACATGCCATTCCAACCGCTGACTTTGTGATTTGTGACACCCCCTCAAACCTGTCGCAGGTTCTACAGCCATTTGCCGGTGAAAAAGTGGTGATAAAACAGCGCACCGGCGGTTACGATGGCAAGGGTGTTGATATTGTTACCAAAAAAGACATTGAATCGGGCGTTTATATATCGCCAGGCCCTTGCGTAGTGGAGCATTTTCACCCGGAAATCACAGAATACTCCGTGATTGTGGCCGCAGACCGCCATGGGAATGTGGTAACCTATCCGCTGATCGAAATGTATTTCAATCCGCAGAGCAACCTGGTGGAATTCCTTTTTTCACCCGCAGAAACCACCGCCGACCTCGAAGCGGATTGCCGAGAGGCTGCCATGCGTGCTGTGAAATACCTGCAATCACCCGGATTATTTGCCGTTGAACTATTTGTGACCGAAAAGTCAGAAGTGCTCGTCAACGAAATTGCGCCCCGACCCCACAACAGCGGCCACCACACCATTGAAGGCAGCTACACCAGCCAGTTTGAGCAACTCAACCGCATTTTACTGGACTTGCCATTGGGTAATACAGAAATGGTGCAGCCTTCGGCGATGATTAACCTGGTGGGGGCTGAAGGACAGTCCGGACCCTATAAACTAAAATATACCAAAGAACTGTTGGCTGAACCCGGCGTGTATGTTCATTTGTATAACAAAACAGAAATTCGTCCTCACAGAAAAATGGGACATATAACCGTGATGGCTGAAGGCCTGCAGGCATTGCTGGAAAAAGCCGGAAAAGTGCGGGAATGGGCTGTCTTTGAGTAAGACTGACCTCAAACAGTCATGATTTCTTTTTCTTTGGCAGACAATACATCTTCGGTTTTTTTGATGTAGTTGTCAATCGTTTTCTGAATCTCTTCTTCTGTACCACGCCCTTCGTCTTCACTCAGGCCATCTTTTTGCATGGATTTTACCTTTTCCATAAAATCCTTGCGGATGTTGCGGATGCCCACCTTGCTGTTTTCCGCCTCCGCCTTGGCTATTTTAACCAGGTCTTTTCTGCGGTCTTCCGTTAGCGCAGGAACATTGATGCGAATCATTTCCCCGTCATTTTGGGGGGCAAAACCCAGGTTGCTGTTGATGATGGCGGTTTCAATGGGGCGAATCAGCGATTTGTCCCAGGGCTGAATGGCCAGCGTTCTGGCATCGGGTGTTCCTACATTGGCTACCTGACTCAGCGGGGTCGGTGCTCCGTAGTATTCTACCATCACACCATCCAGCATATTGGGGCTGGCTTTGCCGGCGCGTATGCGCGAAAATTCCTGGTGGGTATGTGAGAGGTTTTTTTCCAGCAGGTCTTTCAGCTGGGTCAGCATTTCATTAACGGTTGCCATATCGATTATAATGGCAAAAATAATACATACAGGCTGTGTTGCCATGCAATCAGTCCGGACGATATGATTTTCTTTGACAATGCCATGGTTTAGTGGTAACTTTGAACAAAATTTCAAACATGAATACAATACTTCTTTTGGGTTTAGGTCAGGGCGAAATCATCATAGTGCTGGTCATTGTGTTGTTGTTGTTTGGCGGTAAAAAGATTCCTGAGCTTATGCGTGGCTTGGGCCGCGGTGTGCGTGAATTCAATGATGCCAAAAACAACGTGTCCAGCGAATTTCGCAAGGGCATGGAGGAAGACCCCAACAAGAGCAAGACAGAAGCTTGAGCACTTACCGGCGCATTACCGATATTCAGGCCGACATAAGGCTTGGTAAAATCAGTTGTGTTCAGCTGGCTAAGGAATATATTGCCCGCATCGAGGAAAACAAACACCTAAACGCCTTTTTGGAGGTTTGGTCCGAAGAGGCTCTGCAGCGGGCCGAACATATCGACCAAAAATTCAAATCCGGAAATCCCGGACGCCTTGCAGGAGCTTTTATCGGCATCAAGGATAACCTGGCCTACAAAGGACACAAGGTTTCGGCTGCCAGCAAAATTCTGGAGGGTTTTGAAAGTCTTTACACCGCTACCGCCGTGCAGCGTTTGCTGGATGAGGATGCCATTATCCTTGGACGTACCAACTGCGATGAATTCGCCATGGGTGCTTCCAACGAGAACTCAGCATTTGGTCCGGTGCGGAATGCCGCCGATCCCGAAAGGGTGCCGGGTGGCAGTAGTGGTGGCAGCGCCGTTGCCGTGCAGGCCAACATGGTGCACGCCACACTCGGAAGCGATACTGGCGGGTCCATCCGTCAGCCTGCCGCATTTTGCGGGCTCTTTGGCATCAAACCTACCTATGGCCTTATCAGCCGCTGGGGTTTGCTTGCCTATGCAAGCAGCTTTGACCAAATTGGCCCGCTTACGCACAGCCTGGAAGACAATATGTTGCTGACCGAGATCATGGCAGGCCCGGATGAGCACGATGCAACCGTCTCCGACAGGCCGGCTCCCCGTTATCAGCTGGACGCATCTGACAAAAAATACACCTTTGCCGTTATGCGGCAGGCCATAGAGCATCCCGGTCTGGGTCCGGAGGTAAAAGCTGCTGCCGAATCCCTGATTACATCGCTTCAGGCGCTGGGTCATACCATTACCTACTTCGATTTTGAATACCTGGATTATTTGGTGCCTACCTACTACGTTCTTACCACCGCAGAAGCCAGCAGCAACCTAAGCCGCTATAGTGGTCTTTTGTATGGACACCGCAGCCGGAATGCCACCGATCTGGAATCTACCTTTACCCTCAGCCGCAGCGAAGGTTTTGGCGAGGAAGTAAAACGACGTATTATGTTGGGAACCTTTGTGCTCAGCAGCGATTACTATGACGCGTATTACAGTAAAGCCCAGAAAGTAAGGCGCATCATACAGAACAAAACACGGGAAGTGCTTACATCTGCGGATGCCATTCTCATTCCCACCACAAGTACACCGGCATTTAAAATGGGTGAAAAAGCCAAAAACCCCATTGCCATGTACCTGGCTGATTTATTCACCGTTCAAGCGAATATTGCCGGAAACTGTGCCATCAGCATTCCTACTGCCAAAACAGCCTCTGGCCTTCCGATTGGGATGCAACTAATGTGTGATGAATTTAAGGAACAGAATTTGTATTGGGTAGCAGCTGAAATTTCGCGCGCTTGTCAACAATGAAGTCATTTTTACTGTTTTTCTCACTGCTTGCAGCCGGTTTCGGTAATATTTTCGCCAATGTTTGGGAAAATAGAATTCGTGCTTTTGAGCAGGTAGGGTTACCACACTTTTACAATAGCGATGTACAGCGAAAGATAGATACACTGATTGTCAACGAGAAACGCAAAACGTCCATTATGGTTGGCAGGCAGGCCGCCTTTCAGCCATACATTGATTATGCCCGTCAGATTTATGGTTTGCCTTGGTTTATTCGCTTCTTGCCGGTTTCCAACACAGCCCTCGACACCAAGTTTACTGACGCAGACGGCAGTACAGGCATCTGGCCCCTGAATTTTAGTATGGGCAAGAAATATGGATTGAAACAAACATCAATTCTGGATGAAAGGAGATCACTGACAGCATCTTCAGGTGCTGCCTGCCATTATATAAAAGATTTGCAGGGCATATACCGCGATTGGACGAAAACAATTTTGGCCTTCCGCATTGGGGCAGTACGTCTTAATCAGGCTATCAGACAGGCGGGAAACAGCCTTAAATTTGAGGATATTTACAAGCATCTTGGTCCGTCCGAGCAGCAGCATATTGTAAATTTTTACGCAACACTGGTGGTGATGTATCATTTTGAAGAAACCGGACTTACGAAAGAAACGTATCCGCTTATTAAATCTGATACTGCTACCATCAACTGTCTGTTACCAACCTCCTTTTTTGAGGAAAAGACAGGCATTACCGTAAATGAACTACAGCAGTTGAACCCGGAATTCAAGACCAATGTTATACCCTGGTTTGGGGAGCCGGCATCATTTCATATCCCGGCAACCAAACGCCCCGCTTATCTGAAAGTGCGAGACAGCTTGTGTTTGATGCTGTTTATTAAAGCAAATCCACCGATTATATACGATACCATTGTTACCGTTAAAGATAGCATAACCTATGTGGAGGTAAAACCACGGGGCGAAAGGGGTGTCGAACCGGTTACCGGTAATTCAGGAAACACAAATCCTGTAACACCATCAAAAGTTTGGGTGGTGTATAAGGTGAAATCAGGAGATGGTTTTTATACCCTTTCGGATGTCTTTGACTGCACCATTACCGAACTTAAATCATGGAACGGTATTCGGGGAAATGTGCTCAGGGCCGGCAGTGTCTTGCGTTTTTATGTGCCGTATTCAAAGAAAAAGTTTTACGAACAAATAAACCGGATGAATGCCGTTGAAAAACGGAATATTGCCAATAAAGACTAAACTTCCTTGCGGCGCCTTATTTTTTATGCTTTGTGTATTGTTGTCAATGGCCTAACGGCACAGGTCTATCCCATTCAAAAAACCGCACAAAACATTCTCATAGACGGGGATTTATCCGAAGATGCATGGCAAAAAGCGCCAATGATGGACGGATTTATCCAGCATTTTCCATACGATACTTCCGAAGCCCTCACCCAAACGAAATTTATGCTCACCTACGATGATAACCGGCTCTATGCCGCTTTCATCTGTATAAACCGCAATCCCGACAAACCTTTTGTGGTACAAAGCCTCAAACGCGATTTCAGCATCACCCAAAGCGATGCGGTGGTGCTCACGCTCAGTCCGTTTGCCGATGGGCAAAATGGGTTTTCCTTTGGTGTTACCCCACAGAATGCACAACGTGAAGGAGCCGTGGAAAATGGCGGCGGATTTGGCGTCTCAACGGCCTGGGATCAAATCTGGTACAGTGCCACCCGCATTACCCGCGACACCTGGTTTGCCGAATTTGAAATACCGTTCAAATCCCTGCGCTTTCTCGAAGGTCTTAGTACCTGGCGCTTTAATGTGGCCCGTGCTGATTTTCGGAATAATGAAGTGAGCACCTGGGTAAAAGTGCCCCGGATGTTTAATATCAGTGCACTTATTTTCACAGGTACCCTGCAATGGCCGGCGCCACCTACCCGCAAGGGTCCTAATCTGGCCATCATTCCTTATGTAAGCAGCCTGGCCACAGGTGATAAGGGAGAATTTTTAAAGCACAATACCCCGAGAGCGGGACTTGATGCAAAGGTGGGCCTCAGCTCCTCACTGAATTTAGATGTTACAGTCAATCCGGATTTTGCCCAGGTGGATGTGGATGAGCAGCAAATTAACCTTACGCGTTTTTCGCTGTTTTTCCCCGAAAGGCGGCAGTTTTTCATTGAGAATAGCGATCTGTTCGCCCAGTTTGGTTTTCGTCAAATACGGCCCTTCTTTAGCCGTCGCATAGGCCTTTCTCAGGCGGGCAATATCCCCATCGATGCCGGTGCCAGGGTAACGGGCAAAATTGGTAAGGATTTGCGGGTAGGGGTTATGGATGTACAAACACGCCGCATGGATTCACTGAATCCGGCTAAAAACTATGCGGTGGCTGCTTTTCAGCGCAAGGTGCTGGCTGCAAGCTATCTGGGCGGCATTTTGGTAAGCGAGCAGGCTGTTGGTGCTGTCAATGCCAAACGCAAATCCGTGGCGGGGATGGAGTTTAATTTGCTCACGCCCAATAACCGCTGGGTGGGAAAGGCCTTTGTGCAAAAAGCACTGTATGATGGATTGAAAGCCGATAGAGGTTACGCACACGCATCATTTTTGTTTTACCGCACCCTGAAATGGGAAGCCATGTGGAACCATGAATATGTATCGGGTAAGTTCCGAGCCCCGACAGGGTTTGTACCCCATATTGAAAACTACGACCCCGTGTTGCGCAAAACCTTTTTCATGAGCTATGGCCGCATGGAGCCCATGATCAGCAGGATTTTCTATCCTAAAAGCAAGGTCATTAACAATTTTTCAGTTAATCTGTATAACAGCACTTACACCGACAGCAATTATCGGGTAACAGAGGCAATTACAACCTTTTCTGGAAAAATACTGCTGCAAAACAGTGCCAGTTTCCGGGTGGCTGCAAACCGTGAGTTTTTTTGGCTGTTTCAGCCGTTTAATCCCGTAAATCCCCGAGACACCCTGTTTCTTTCTACCGGAGAATACCATTTTCAAAGCTTGTCTGCTTCGGCAAGCAGCAATAATCGCCGCCCGTTGAATGGTTTGCTGGAATGCCAGTATGGTTCTTATTTTGGCGGTGAAAAGCTATCCCTAACAGGCGCCATGCAATATCGCTTTCAGCCCCGCTTTCTGTTCACCCTCAATTACCGCCGTATCAACATAGATATTCCTGAGCTGGGCAAATCAACGCTGAATCTGATAGGCGCCAAAACTGAATACAGCCTCAGTACAACCATGTATTTCACTGCCTTTTTGCAGTACAACACCCAGGCCGAAAATGTGAATGTGAATGTGCGCTACCAGTGGCGCTACCGGCCTATGAGCGACTTTTTTGTGGTGTATTCCGAAAACTACGACCCGCAATTCCTCACCAAAAACCATAGCCTGGCGTTTAAGTGGGTGTATTGGTTTAATACATGAGGGCAAAACCCCCACCGAAGTGTTTCAGTGAGTGAGCTGAGTTGCACTGATGGTGTGGTTTTGACCCCGGAGGGGTCACATATCCCTAACCCGGTGCGATAGCGCCGGGGGGCAACCACCTCACGCCAGCTGCTGCAGCTGTATCAGCTTGTGATACAAGCCCTGTTTGGACACAAGCTCTTCGTGGGTGCCCACCTCGGTAATGCGTCCCTGATCCATTACCACAATCAAATCGGCATGAGTGACTGTACTTAAACGGTGCGCTATGATAATGCTGGTGCGGTTCTGCATCAGTTTTTCCAATGCGGCCTGCACGGCCTTTTCACTCTGGCTGTCGAGCGCGCTTGTGGCCTCGTCCAGTATCAAAATCTGTGGGTCTTTCAGCAGGGCACGGGCAATCCCAAGACGCTGTCTTTGTCCGCCGCTTAGCTTGCTGCCGCGCTCTCCGATATTGGTATTGTAGCCTTCCGGCAACTGCTCAATAAATTCAGCCGCATACGCTGCTTTGGCGGCATCGGCCACGGCCTTTTCATCAGCTTCCGGCTTACCCAGGGCAATGTTGTTGCGCACAGATTCATTGAATAAAATGCTCTCTTGGCTCACCATGCCCATCAGCTGCCGCAAATCGTCCTGGCGGAACTCCCGCAAATCATGTCCATCCAGCAAAATATTGCCTGAGTCCACATCGTAAAACCGGGCAATCAAATCCGTGAAGGTAGTTTTTCCGGCACCGCTGGGACCCACCAGGGCAATGGTTTGCCCTTTTTTGATGGTAATGTTGATGTTGTGCAGAACGGCTTTGCTCGCGTCGTACCCAAACGAAACATTCCTGAATTCAATGCTGTGCTCAAATGAGGGTGCTTTTGGGTAAAGCGGATCCTGAACCTTTACCGGTGCATTCACCAGCTCTTCTATGCGGTGCAGGCTGGCTTGTCCGCGCACAGCCGCAGAATAGGAAGAACTCAGCGCCTTGAAGGGATTGATCAGCTGGCTGAATATGGCAAAGTAGGTAAGGAAAAACTCCGGATTCAGCGTGCCGCCGAAAACCATGTTGCCGCCCAGCCACAAAAGGGCCGCCGAAACTGCAATACCAATGGTTTCGCTCAACGGTGATGATAAATCATAACGGCGTTGCACGCCAATATTGTTGCGGGTATATGACCAGTCTTCATCGCTGTATTTCTTACGAAAAAATCCCGAAGCATTGAAAGCCTTGATTATGCGCATACCGCTGATGCTCTCTTCAAACGATGACATAATGCACCCTGCCAGCTCCTGGTTGCGTGCACTTTTGCGGCGCAGGCTGCGGCTCAGCAGGCCAATGAAAATGGCTGTGAGCGGCAGAAAAATTACAATATACAGGGTCAGCTGGGGTGATAGAAATATCAGTGCGCCTAAAAATAAAAGTATGGTGAGCGGCTGCATATACAGGGCTTCCAGCGAAACCATCAGCGCAAACTCAATTTCTTTCATGTCGTTGCTCATGCGCGAGAGCAAATCCCCTTTGCGTTCTTCGTTGAAATAGGCCACAGGCAGCTCTAAACAGCGGTTATAGATGTTCATGCGCATATCGCGAACCGCCAGGTTGCGCAGTTTGGCCATCACACTCATGGCGGCAAAACGGCTCAGGTTTTTAATAATGGTAATCATCACCAGTGCCACACACAAAAAGGCCAGCGCCTGCAGCGGATCGCCTTTGGCCATGCCGCTAAACCAGTGAATGAATTGGTTGTATTGCGCTGCAAACCAGTTTCCAACGTCCAGGCCTTTTGTATCCGGTCCGGGAGCGGCATCGGTGGGTTTAAACAAAAATTTCAGCACCGGCATAATCATGAGCAGGGTGCTCAGGTGCAGCAGAATGTACAGCAGGTTGAAGCCGAAATTCAGAAAAACCAGCCCTTTATAGGGCCGTGCATGACGAAAAAACTGAAGAATGGCTTTCACCTGTTTGCGAAATTACGCAAATTTGCACGGAACATGGGAAAAAGCATTTGGGTTTGGTTGTTGCTGCCTTTTTTTATCGGTTGTCAGGCGCCGGTTGAAGAACGTGCCGGGGCGCAGTCCGACAGTATTTACATGGCTGCAGTAACCCACGAAAGGCAGCAGAAAGACGGTGCGTTTGCCATGTCACCCAATAGTCCGTTCCGGGATGTGAAGGAGGAGTTTACAGGCTTGAAATATTATCCCGTATTGACGGAATATAAGGTGGCATGCCGCTGGGATAAAAGCCATTCCGGCGATACGTTTGTATTCCCTGATTCTAAAGGGCAAAAACGCAATTTTACGTTAGCGGGCAGCTTTATTTTCCGCATGCAAAACCGCGAATGTAAAATTCCCGCCTACTTCGAGGATTCTGCCAAAACCAGCTTTTTTATCATGTTCCGAGATTCTACAAACACCATGGAAACCTATCAGGGAGGGCGTTACATTGGGTTTCGCCATGCAGGTGGCGATGACATTATGCTTGATTTCAACCGCGCTTTCAACCCTTACTGCCATTACAACCACAATTACGCCTGCCCGGTGGTTCCGGCAACCCATTTTATCCCTGTCTTTATCCGCGCCGGCGAGCGTCGGTATGGGGTGGAGTAATGTGTTGGCCTAACAGTTAACTAGTCAAATAATGTTGACTGTAATATTGCTGATACGCACCGCTGGTCACATGATCAAGCCATTCCTTGTTGGCAAGATACCAGTCTATGGTTTTTTCAAATCCTTCGGCAAAAGCCACGCTGGGAGCCCAGCCGAGTTCATTCATTAGTTTTGATGCATCTATCGCATAGCGGAAATCGTGACCGGCGCGGTCGGTAACATAGGTTATCAGCTTCTCACTTTCGCCCATTGCCCGGCCCAGTTTACGGTCCATAATGCCACAAAGCGTTTTTACCAGGTCAATATTTTTCCATTCGTTGTTACCGCCTATATTGTAGGTTTCGCCATTGCGTCCCTTGTGAAAAATAACATCAATGGCACGTGCATGGTCTTCCACATACAACCAATCACGCACATTTTCGCCTTTTCCGTATACGGGCAAGGGCTTGTTGTGGCGAATGTTATTGATCATTAGCGGTATCAGTTTCTCTGGAAAATGGTGGCTGCCGTAATTGTTGCTGCAGTTGCTTATAACTACAGGCATTTTGTACGTTTCGTGGTAGGCGCGCACGAAGTGATCACTGCCGGCCTTGCTGGCACTGTAAGGGCTGTTAGGGCTATAGGGTGTGGTTTCCGTGAATTTGCCCTCATCGCCCAGGGTTCCGTATACTTCATCGGTACTAACATGGTAAAAGCGCCCGTTTTGCATGTCGCCATGCTGTTTGTAAGCATTCAGCAGATTAACAGTTCCCACCACATTGGTCATTACAAAATCTATGGGATTGCTGATGCTTCGGTCCACGTGGCTTTCGGCTGCCAGATGCACAACACCAAAGGGTTTGTACTTTTCAAACAGCGCCTGAATAGCTTCCGCATCGCAGATATCTGCTTTTTCAAAACAATAATTGGGCTTATCTGAAATATCCTTCAGGTTTTCCAGGTTGCCGGCATAGGTCAGAGCATCCAGGTTAATGATGTTATATTCGGGGTATTGATTTACAAACAGGCGCACCACATGGCTGCCTATAAATCCGGCACCGCCGGTAATGATGAGGTTTTTGCTCATGGCTTTGATACAGTTAAGTCAGTTATTTTAATCATTAATGGCGTGTAGGGTTTCACCATGTTCATGTAGCCTTGGTCTCCATATCCGTAATCGCTGGTTACCAAAAAAACACCGGTTTCTCCCTCGGCCATATATTGCAGCACATGGTCAAACGCTGCCAGATTATAGGTGTTTTTGCCAATTTCCATCAGGTATTTTTTGCCTGTAGGTGCAGAATTAACAATTAATTGTCCGTCGAGTGTTGCTACTTCAGCATTAAAGCTAACAACACCCCCTTCGATTAATCTGGGGGCACCTGTTTTTTTATCAATGAAATATTTGATAAACTTTGTTGAATCGAGCACCCATGGTTTTGGGGTTTTTGCTGCAACTGCGTCAATCAACCTGTTTTCCTTTTGAAGCCTGTCCATAAACCGCTGGTTTTGATAACCTGCATACTGAACATCATTCAGCACCTTAATGATGCGTATACTGAATTTTGCGTTTTCTCCCGAGGGCAAATTCATGATTTGCAGGTTGCCACTAATTCGTTGCTTCAGCGAATCTGTCGGTATAAGTACTTCCACCACCGAACCGGGCGCACCATTTTGCATGGCGTCTTCCAGCTCGTTGCGGGGCTCCACGGGATACATCATATGCTGTTCCACACCGGGTTTTGCCAGGTTTACAATCGTATCGCCTTCAGGGCCTGTTAGCACATACTGAAACACAATGTGATAGCCGGTTCCGGGCATTTTATCCCATTTTTTGCCTTCCACTACCCTAAAGTAACCACCGCGTTCGGTTTTCTCCCATCCGCCGAGCCAAATGCCCAAAGGTTTGCGCAGAAAAAAGGCCAGCGACGCAAGTATCAGCAGCGCCAGTGTTAAGGTGAGCCAGTGTTTTTTTATAAAATTCATATAGCCAGTAACGCTTCTTTATAGTCTTTTATCGTGTCGCGGAATTTTTGCACCACGTGTTCCAGGGGCTCATCGCTGGAGCCGCCTGAAGCATTGCGGTGACCGCCACCATTAAAATATTTGGATGCATATTCGTTCACCGCAAAATCACCCTTACTGCGAAAACTCATTTTCACCATTTTGGTGCGGTCTATGATGAGCACGCTTAACACAATGCCCTTGAGCCCCAGCCCTAGGTTTACAAGCCCTTCCGTATCGCCGGTTTTTACATCAAACTGCTCCAGTTCTTCTTTGGTAAGAAATATCAGGGCTGTGCGCAATTCGGGAATTACTTCCAGCTTGTGCAACATGCAATAGCCAAAAAGCTTTGTGCGGTTTGGGGTAAACACATCATAAATGCGCTCGTGAATACCCACATGGTCTGCCCCTTGTTCCAGCAAATCTGCCGCAATCAGGTGGGTAAGGCTGTTGGTATTGCTGTACTGAAAGTTTCCGGTATCTGTCATCAATCCTGTATACAGGCAGGTTGCACAATCTTTGGATACGTTTTCCAGCCCGAAATAGTGTTTGATTAAATGAAAAACCAGCTCTGCCGTGCTGCTGCTTTTAGGGTCCCAGAGCGCAAATTGCTGAAAATGCTCAGGCTCCAGGTGGTGGTCTATCATCACCTTTTCGCCGCGGGCGTTGCGCACAATTTCACCATACTCATTGATACGGGAAAGGCGGTTGAAATCCAGACAGAATATCACATCAGCAGTCTCGGTAATGGCTTTGCACTCAGCTTCTTTTTCTTCGTAAATCATTACGTTTTCATTGCCCGGCAGCCAGTTTAAAAAATCGGCATTGTCCGTGGGAGTAATTACCTGTACTTCGGCAATGTGATGTTTCAAAAATGCGTACAGCCCCAGGCTGCTTCCCATGGCGTCCCCGTCGGGTTTGTGGTGGGTGGTAATCACCGCTTTGCGGTATTGTCCGCTGCGCAGGTTTTCAATAAGAGGAGCAAGGGTATCGAGGCGCATTACACTGCAAAGATAACCACCGCCACGTCCAAAACTAACGGCTGCCATGTCTTCATCTATGGGTTTTACCCTCTTGGGGTTGAAAATATGGGTTGTTTCGTTATTTTTGTTAATTAATAACCCCAATTTATGCGAAAAATCGCCGGTCTTTTAACCTTTAACATGTGCATTTCACTGTTTGCCCAGACAGAATCCGATGCCTTGTTTATGGCCAAAAGAAACCTATGCGGAGGGTTTGTTTATGGCAACACTTCATGGAATCACTACTGGGAAGGTACTTTCTACCGCGATAACGCCAACATTGGTTCCTTTAAGTCGAATGCTGTGATGGCTATGGCCAATTATGGCATTGGCAACGGCCTGAACATAATAGCATCTTCCGCTTGGATCGACAACCGGGTTACAGCGGGAACCCTCATCGGACAAAAAGGAATCCAGGATTTGAACCTGTTCCTTAAAAAAGAACTCTGGGCCAAAGACATCAAGGGTTTCAACAGCTCGCTGGTGGCCGTGGGCGGCGTTTCTGCACCCTTAACCAACTACGTTGCCGATTACCTGCCCATCAGTATCGGCATGCGCAGTAAAACAGTTTCAATGCGCCTGCTGGGCGACGTGCAAAAGGGACACTGGTACGGAACCGCATCGGCTATGTACACGCGCCGCAACAACGTTACCATTGACCGCAACGCCTACTACACTACCGAAATGATTTACAGTAATCAGGTGGTTATGCCAGATGTGTTCTCTTACAATATCCGCCTGGGCTGGAGAGACGGTGCCGATAAGTACTTTGAACTACTGGCAGACCGCATGAATACACTGGGTGGTTTTGACATGCGCAAAAACGATATGCCTTTTCTGAGCAACAACATGGAGGCTTTTCGGGTTGGCTTTAATGTTAAATATCCGGTGCCCGTGTTGAGAGGACTGAGCCTTATGGCTACAGGCATGCAAACACTTAGCGGCAGAAACATGGGCAAAGCAACTACCCTGATGGCCGGTGTGGTGTATCAGGCAGACTTTACGAAAGGAGACAAAAAATGAGAACTTCCCTAAAATGTATTGTATTGCTAAGCGTTGTCTCCATGGCATCCTGCAACAAGGAAATTACGCAAAGAAATATGCAGTTTGGGGCCCTAAACCCCGATAAAATAGACACCTCAGCTGGAAAATGGGAACCTGTGCTTTTGTCGTCTGCCACTGAATTCGCTTGCGATTTGCCTATTGCTGTTACCTCTCCTGATTATAAGCTGCAGTTGCTCGAAATCAAAAGCAGGCAGGCCCATATGACCGATGCGGATGAAGCTGCGCTGAAATACTGGAGTGCCGGTACAGTACTGCGCTGGAATGAAATATTGCGCGAACTGGTGGCCAAATACAATTTGCCGCCTTACCAGAATCCCGACGGAACTTATCCTATACCCAGTAGTGCCAATCCGCTGGCCTATCCATATTTTCCGTTTGCCAATCCACCTTACGCAGCCCGCGCCTATGCCTATGTTTCGGCGGCGCAGTATGATGCGCTCGTGACTGCATACCACTACAAAGGTTCTTACCGCAGATTACGTCCTTCGGCAGTTGATAACACCATCAAAGAACTTGTTCCTGTGGTGAAAGATTTTGCCTATCCCAGTGAAGAAGCCGTGGTGGCCGGTGCCACATTTGGCATGATGAGCCTACTGTTTCCCGGCGAACAGGATTACCTGCAGGAAAAACTCAATGAGTGCATTGATATGCGCATTCTCGCAGGTGCCAATGTGCGCAGTGAAGTGGAAGCCGGCGTAAAGCTTGGTAAAGCGGTTGCCGCCAAATTTGTTGGCCGTGCCCGCACGGATAGAGCAGAAAAAGCCGTGGGAACCCCGGCAGACTGGACCAAGCTTGAAAGTGATGCCATCGCCCGCGGAGAAACGCCCTGGATTAGTCAGGAAAGTCCAAAAAGGCCGCCCATGTTGCCTTTGTTTGGAAGAACCATCGGTTTTCTGATGGACACCACCGAAGTAATCAACAACCGCCCACCGGCACCGCCTTCAACCGGCTCGGCTGAATTTGCCAAAGAACTGGATGAAGTTTTGTGGTATAGCCAAAACGCCTCCCGCGAGCACATGCGCATTGTGCATTTTTGGGGTGATGGCGCAGGCACCTACACTCCTCCCGGACACTGGAACGCCATTGCTTGCGAAGACTTTGCTAACCTGCGCTTCAGCGAAGTGCGCTGGGCCCGCAACCTTGCGCTGCTGAACATGGCCATGTTCGATGCTGCCATCTGCTGCTGGGATGCCAAATATGCGTATTTCAATCCCAGGCCGTCGCAGGTAAATAATAAGATTAAGACATTAACAGGCTTGCCTAATTTTCCTGCCTACACCAGCGGACACAGCACCTTCAGCGGTGCTGCCGCAACTATTCTTGGTCATATTTTTCCCGGCCGTGCTGCTGATTACATGTCTATGGCAGACGAAGCCAGCAAAAGCCGACTTTACGGCGCTATTCACTACCGCAGTGATATTGAAACGGGCATGAACATGGGAAAAATGGTGGGCACAAAAGCCGTCAACAGAGCCAAAACAGACGGCGCTGATTAACCCAAATATCTTGCTGCAATAGCCATACAGGCTGTTTCGGTGCGAAGCACGAGTGCTCCAAGCGAATAGCATTGAAATCCTTTGGCTATCGCCTGATTTACTTCTTCTGTAGTGAAATCTCCCTCGGGACCCAGCAAAACCAGACAATCGCCGGAAAGGCCATCCGCTGATGAGCTGGGTTGTTGAATGTCGGTATTGCAATGACAAATAAGGCGGTTTCGGTGGTTTTCCTGTAGTATATCTTTCCAGCCTGACGTACGAATTTCAGGCAAACGGTAACCATGGCATTGTTTGAGGGCGGCAATGGCCACTTTTTGCAATCTTTCAGGGTTAATCCGGGCCTTTTCAACATTGCCGGTTTGCAGAAATGCAATGCTTTTCACACCCAGCTCCGTACATTTTTCTACCAGCCACTCCAGCCGGTCTGCGTGTTTGATAATTCCTACAGCAATATGCAGTTGGGGTTGATAGTCCGGCGTTTCCTTTTGGGTTATGGTAACTTGAAAGGCCCTTTTTTCTATTTGTGAAATGTTGCCCTTATAGCGATTACCCAGCCCATCGGAAAATGAAATTTCATCGCCCATCTGATAGCGAAGCGCCTGAATGGCATGCCGGGTATCATTTTCATCGAAAACCGCCACGTTATTTTGGATATTTTGGGTGAAAAAGGAAAAGTGACCGGGCATGATGTAAATTTAATGTAGCGCGGCCCTTATGGGCATATTCCTGACAATGCGTGCCTCCTCAGCGGCAAATGCCTGCAGCCTGTCGTACACCGTCTTTTCATCAAAATAATTCAGGGACATTTTCACAAAAATATGTGCATGTTTGGCTTCGCAGGCCCACAGTCGGTGATAGAATTTTTTGGGCTCACCTTCGGGCAGTCTTTCCCAGATAAGTTTAAATCTTTCGGCACCGCGGGTTTCAAACAGCGAAGCCAGTAAAAGCCTGTCAAGAAAACGTTCATCGCGGCCGGATCTCACAAACGCCATCAGGCCTTTAATATAAGGATCTTCCTCAAACGGATTTTCCAGTTTCAGGCCGCGGGTTTGCATGAGCTCGTATACATCGCGAAAGTGCTCCAGTTCTTCGAGGGCTGTTTCTATCAGCAAGGGAATAATTTCTACCCTGTCGGGGTATTTAGCCACCATGCTCATCATCATGCCGTTTGCTTTGCGTTCACAATCCGCATGATCCTGCAAAAAGGTATCAAAGTCGGCCATTACGGCATCGGTCCACTCGGGCGGGGAAGCACATTGCAGGTCGATACTCAGTTTCATGCTTAACTATTACAAACTCCAGCTACTGCCGTCCTTACCATCCTTTATACTGAAACCCAGTTCGGTAAGTTTGTTGCGGATTTCATCGCTGAGTGTGTAGTTTTTGCTGGCTTTGGCATCGGCTCGCATGGTTAGAAGCATTTGCATCACCCCATTAAGGGCGTCATCATTGCCTTTTTCTTCGGTCTGAATGCCCAGAATGCCGTGCAGCCAGGTCTGAAACAGGTTGTTCAGGGCTTCGACAGCGCTCCGGTCGAGTTTAAGTTTACCATCAGCGGCCGAATTGCACACGCGGGCAGCTTCAAACAACTGGGCAATCACCTGCGGCGTGTTCAGATCGTCGTTCATGCTGCGCTCGCAGGCAGCCTGAATATCGGAAACATTGTATTCAGTGCTATCCGATATGGGAAGTTTAGGAACCTGCGCTGATGCATTCATGAGCCTTTGCAGGCCTTTTTCTGCAGCCTGCAGTGCCTCATTGCTAAAATCAAGGGTGCCGCGGTAGTGCGCCTGCAGGATGAAGAAGCGAATGGTCATTGGGCTATAGGCCTTCGCCAGTAAAGGATGATTTCCCGAAAACAACTCATCTGCCATGATTCCGTTATTCAGACTCTTGGCCATCTTTTGCCCATTGATGGTAATCATGTTGTGGTGCACCCAGAAACGGGCCGGGCTGTGGCCAGTGCAGGCCGTACTTTGGGCTATTTCGCTTTCGTGGTGTGGAAACAGCAAGTCCATGCCGCCACCATGAATATCAAACACATCGCCCAGGTATTTGCGGCTCATGGCCGAACACTCTATGTGCCAGCCCGGATAGCCTTTTCCCCAGGGACTGTTCCACTGCATGATATGATCGGGTGACGCTTTTTTCCAAAGGGCAAAATCGTTGGGGTTGCGCTTTTCATCTTGCCCTTCCAGTTCGCGGGCTTCATTGCCGGCACCGGCTACCAAATCCTCCAGAATGCGGCCGCTCAGTTTGCCGTATTCGTTGGTTTTGGCGTATGCAAGCACATCAAAATACACGCTGCCGTTTACCACATAAGCAAGCCCCGCGGATATAATAGCCTCTATCATTTCTATTTGTTCAATGATATGGCCACTGGCACGGGGTTCAATACCGGGTGCAAGCACGTTCATCATTCGGCACATTTCATTGTATGCCACCGTGTATGTCTGTGCCACCTCCATGGGTTCCACTTGCTCCAGGCGGGCTTGTTTACCCAGCTTGTCTTCGCCCTCATCACCGTCACCCACCAAGTGGCCTACATCGGTGATGTTGCGTACATGACGGACTTTATAACCCAGAAATTCGAGGTATCGCCGCAGTACATCAAACACTACCGGTCCACGCACATGACCCATATGCGGAGGGCCATACACCGTAGGCCCGCACACATACAATCCAACACGGTTGTTATGCAATGGCACAAAGGCCTCGGTATGGCGGGTGTAGGTGTTGTATAGTTGCAGGGTTGACATTTTCAGGCACAAAGGTATGAAATGTAACTATGGTGTTGTATACCTAATCCCATTTGCTTTGTTCGGGGTTAGAAAATAATTGCTATATTCGTAAAATGAAAAAATTAACGCTAGGCCTGTTTCTAATTATTGTATTTACAATGTGTAAAAAAGAAACCCAGATAATTTACGAAACACCTGCCCCAACATTGGCCGGTGAGTGGTATGGCTTTGTGCAGAAATTTACCTATTTGCAAGTCCATTATTTGATATAAATAAAGTGTGTTTTTACTTTTTATTGCCCCTTACGCCCAGTTCTACTATGAAACTACATTAATGTCTTCCAGTTGGCAAAATTGGGAAATGTCCTGTAAGTAATTAATCACAGCATACTTCACTGCACAACAGGTAAAAAATAAGGGGATAGACGACTATCCCCTTTTCTTGCTAAGCGTTGTTGGTGTTGGGTTTGGTAGCCCCGACGAGAATCGAACTCATATCAAGCGTTTAGGAACCCGATATTAAAAATAGTTGTTGATATATCAACCAATTAACACTTTATAAGTGTGTAGTAAATCACTGCACAGTGGGGGTTACTGCATCCTTAGCATTCATGGGTACAACAAAACAAAAAAAACAATATATTTGACAGGCGAAACCAAAAAACCTTTTAACAGAGCAGAGAACAATTTAAAACATATAAAAATGAAAAAATTAAGCTTAATTCCAATTCTTTTAATTGGCTTACCTTTTATTACTTACGCCCAATTCGTATCCATTGGAGGCCAAGTATTTATGTCTAAAAACTTGGATGTGAGCACCTTTAGAAACGGAGACCCCATACCCCAAGCAAAGACATATGAAGAATGGGGAAGAGCAGGAGAAAACCAACAACCGGCATGGTGTTATTATAATAATGACCCAGCCAATGGCGCTAAATACGGCAAGTTGTATAACTGGTATGCGGTGAATGATTCAAGGGGATTGGCTCCAGAGGGATGGCATGTCCCAAGTGATGCTGAATGGACTATTTTGACTGATTATTTGGGGTCAGATGCCGGTACAAAAATGAAAAGTAAAACCGGATGGAATGAAAATGGCAATGGTACCAACAGCAGCGGTTTCTCAGGTCTTCCGGGCGGTACCCGTAACTACAATGGTACATTCTACACCATTGGCTACGACGGTTACTGGTGGAGTTCTTCGGAGACCAATACAGACGATGCCTGGAGCCGCCTCCTGAGTTACAACCTTGGCAATGTAAACAGGAACGCCAGCCCTAAGGAGAGCGGG
>Ga0194123_10001592_pt1 | contig 33307 bp, 35 predicted proteins | sample TA2MahsurfametaG_5_FD_155479 | JGI IMG/M metagenome (GOLD analysis project Ga0194123, IMG submission 155479) | Freshwater microbial communities from Lake Tanganyika, Tanzania - TA2015023 Mahale A surface | ecosystem: Environmental > Aquatic > Freshwater > Lake | place: Tanzania: Lake Tanganyika... | reverse complement strand
GCTATGAAGCGGCTGCCCTGCTCAACGCCTGCCTCGACCGCGTCACCGAGGTCACCGACGAGCTCAAGCGCCTGATGGCCGAGTTCGAGAAGGAACTCGCCGTGCTCAAGGGCCGCGTGGATGGCCTGGAGGCCAAGGTGGGCGAGCTGGAGGCCAACCAGTTCTCCACCACCACCAAGCTGAAGGGTATCGCCACCATGGTGCTCGGCGGCGCTGGTGACACCGGCTTCGGCGACAACGTGACGGTGAACTATGACGTTCGCCTGATCTTCGACACCAGCTTCACCGGCAAGGACCTGCTGCGCACCACCCTGCGTAGTGGCAACTTCGCCGACTCCGTGTTCGGCAACGGCAACACCCGCCTCGAGGTGGCCTTCCAGGAAGACCAGACGGGCGCTCCTGGTGTGGACACCGTCGGCATCAACCGCCTCTTCTACAAGTTCCCCGTCGGCGACAACTTCACCGCGGTGGTGGGTGCCAAGGTCCGTCAGGACGACATGCTGGCCATCTGGCCCAGCGCCTACCCGGCCGATTCGATCCTGAACCTGTTCACCTTCGCCGGCGCCCGCGCCACCTACAGCAAGAACCTCGGCGCCGGCCTGGGCCTCTCCTACAAGAAGGACGGCTTCAGCCTCAGCGCCAATTACGTGTCCAACGAGGCCACCTCGGAGGATTCGGAGCTGGGCGTGGGTGAGAACTACACCGCCACCGCCCAGGTGGGCTACGCCGGCAGCAACTGGGGTGCAGCCTTCGCCTACACCTACACCGACTTCACCCCCTTTGATGTCAACAGCATCGGCCTGAGCGGCTACTGGTCGCCCCTGGCCGCCAGCTGGGCGCCCTCGATCAGCGCCGGCTTCGGCTGGTCGGATTCCGATCGCTTCGTCGCCAACAACGACGACGCCTGGAGCTGGATGGTGGGCCTGCAGTGGGCTGACGCCTTCCTCAAGGGCAACGCCCTGGGCATGGCCATCGGCAGCGCTGGTTCGGTCAACGACGGCAAGTGCGGCACCGGTGCCATCTGCACCGGTGGCATCTGGGTCGATGGCGGCAACGTGACCCTGGCCTACGAGCTCTGGTACAAGTTCCAGGTCACCGACAACATCAGCGTGACCCCCGCCTTCTTCTGGATCCAGAACGACGGCGCGGACGACACCTTCGGCGGCCTGGTCAAGACCACCTTCCGCTTCTGATCTCACTGGCCAGGCCGCTTGCGCGGCCCGGCTGCCCTCCTGGCCCCGGCTCTGGCCGGGGCTTTTTGCTGGGCGATCGCCGGCACGGGCCATTGTGCGCTCTGGCACAGGCCGGCGGGATGTCGCGGTGATAGGGCCGCACACTGTGGTCGGCGCCTTGCGCCCTTTGTGTGAGGAAACCCACCATGAAACTTTTCCAGCAACTGCTGGTGGCTCCGGCGGCCCTCGGCCTGCTGGCCCCCGTGGCCGCCACCGCTTCCGAAGTGAACCTGGCTGGCGTCAACCAGTACGCCAGCGAGGAGCAAGTCACCAGCATCTCCCAGTTTTCCGACGTTCGCCCCACCGACTGGGCCTACCAGGCTCTCTCCAACTTGGTGGAGACCTACGGCTGCGTCGCCGGCTACCCCAACGGCACCTTCAAGGGCGGTCAGGCCATGACCCGCTATGAAGCGGCTGCCCTGCTCAACGCCTGCCTCGACCGCGTCACCGACTTGACCGACGAGCTCAAGCGCCTGATGGCCGAGTTCGAGAAGGAACTCGCCGTGCTCAAGGGCCGCGTGGATGGCCTCGAGGCCAAGGTGGGTGAACTGGAGGCCAACCAGTTCTCCACCACCACCAAGCTGAAGGGCATCGCCACCATGGTGATCGGCGGCGCCGGTAACACCGGCTTCGGCGACAACGTGACGGTGAACTATGACGTTCGCCTGAACTTCGACACCAGCTTCACCGGCAAGGACCTGCTGCGCACCACCCTGCGCTCCGGCAACTTCGCTGACTCGGTGTTCAACAACGGCAACACCGCTCTGGAAGTCGCTTTCCAGGAAGATCAGACCGGCGCCCCTGGTGTTGACACCGTCGGCATCAACCGCCTCTTCTACCAGTTCCCCGTTGGCAAGAACTTCACCGCCACCGTCGGTGCCAAGGTCCGTCAGGACGACATGCTGGCCATGTGGCCCAGCGCCTACCCGGCTGACTCGGTCCTCGACCTGTTCACCTACGCCGGCGCCCGCGCCACCTACAGCCTGAATCTGGGTGCCGGTGTCGGTATCTGGTATCAGAAGGACGGCTTCAGCATCAGCGCCAACTACGTCTCCAACGAGGCTGCCGCTGAGGATTCCTTGATCGGCGCTGGCGAAGATCTGACCGGCACCGTGCAGCTCGGCTACGCCGGCAGCAACTGGGGTGCCGCCTTCGCTTACACCTACACCGACTTCGGTGGCTTCGACTTCAACAGCCTCGGCCTGAGCGGCTACTGGTCGCCCATCTCGGCCAGCTGGGCTCCCTCGATCAGCGCCGGCTTCGGCTTCTCCGATCGCGACAACCCCTTCCGCAACGGCAACGACGACGCCTGGAGCTGGATGGTGGGCCTGCAGTGGGCTGACGCCTTCATGCAGGGCAATGCCCTGGGCATGGCCCTCGGCAGCGCCGGTTCGGCTGACAAGGGCAAGTGCGCCCGCTTCGGTGGTGCTAACTGCACCGGCGGCATCTGGCTGCCCAACGGCCAAGAAACCCTGGCCTACGAACTCTGGTACAAGTTCCAGGTCACCGACAACATCAGCGTGACCCCCGCCTTCTTCTGGGTGCAGAACGACGGTGTGGACGACACCTACGGCGGTCTGGTCAAGACCACCTTCAAGTTCTGATCCTTCAGAACCCGGTTGGCGGCCAGGGCTGGTCTCCTCACACATCTCCAGCCCTTCCGCCTTCCAGCACTTCTCACCACACCCCAATCCGGAGGCCCTTCCTCAGGCCTCCCTCCCCGGCTTTGCCGGGGTTTTTTCATGGCGCCCTGCCGGCAGGGGTTGTCTAGGTTGAAGACCCTGCCCGTCGCCAGCGCTTGCCTCGCCCCCGCTCTGCTCCGGTCGAGTCCGACCCCTATCGGGTGCTGGGGGTCTCACCCCAGGCCAGCGGCGCCGAGATCAAGGCGGCTTACCGCGCCCTGGTGAAGCGACACCATCCGGATGCCGGCGGGGATGCCAGCACGATCCTGGCCCTCAATGCCGCCTGGGAGGTGCTGGGCGACGGCGACCGACGCCGCCATTACGACGCCCAACGGCTGCCGGCACGCACCGCGGCCCCCAGGAGCCAGGACCTGGCCCGTGGGCCCGGAGCCCGTGCCGGAGCAGCCGCGGCCAGCGAGGAGGAGATCACTCTCTGGCTGCAGCAGGTCTACGGGCCGGCGGACCGCCTCCTCGGCCAGGTGGTGAATCCCTTCCCGGCCCAGCTACGGTCCCTGGCCGCCGACCCCTACGACGACACCCTGATGGAGGCGTTCTGCGCCTTCCTTGAGCAGTGCCAGGCCCGGCTGGCCCGGGTGGAAACCCTCTACCGCTCCCAGCCCTGTCCGGCGGGCCTGCAGGAGCTGGGGCTCGATCTCTACCACTGCCTCAGCCTGATGAAGGACGCCCTGGTGGATCTGGAGCGCTTCACGCTGGGCTATGTGGACAGCTACCTCCGGGATGGGCGGGAATTGCTCCGCCAGGCCAAGGCAAGACGGGCAAGCCTGCAGCAGCGCTGTCGCCATCTCCGCCGTTGATGCCGCCTTCAGGAGTCCGGATAGGCCTCCAGCTGGTCGAGACGCAGCCACACGTCGGGAACGGGCCGTCGCCAGCGCAGCTGGGCGTAGTCGCCCTTCACCAGCAGCACCTCGCCGGGCCCTTCGAAGATGTAGTCCGGCGCTTGTCGATCACTGGCCTGGGCCTCGAGGCTGTTCCGATAGGCCTGCCGGTTCACCCGCACCAGAGCGCCTTTCTTGAGGGTGGGCAGCGCAGCGGATGCAGGGGGGCTGGCGTCTGGAGCCATGGGGCTGATCGAGCTCCCAGCAGGCTAAGGCTCCCGCCGATCCCCGAGGGCTGATCTGCCCCTGCGGATCGCCAGGGGGAGGCCAGGAACCTCCTAGCCTCGCGTCACTGCGGAGAGTTGCTGGCGTGCGTCTGCTGCTGTTGGGGTGTTCGGGGTTCGTGGGCCGGGAGCTGGTGCCCTTCCTTCTTGAACTCGGTCATGAGCTCACAGTGGTGAGCCGCCAGAGCCAGCCCTTCCCCGCCCTGGTGGGGGAGCGCCTGGTCACCCTTCAGGCCGATCCCTCGGATCCCGCCAGCTGGCAGCACGACGGCTTGCTGCAGGCCTTGGCGGCTGCCGAGGGGGTGGTGAATCTCGCGGGGGAGCCGATTGCCGAAAAGCGCTGGACCGCAGCCCATCGCCAGCTGCTGATCGACAGCCGGGTGCGCACCACGGAGCTGTTGGTGCAGGCGATGGCGGCGCTGGACCAGCCTCCCCGGGTGCTGGTGAACGCCTCGGCCGTCGGCTACTACGGCACCAGTGCCGAGGGACGCTTTGCCGAGAGCAGCCCCGCCGGCGGCGACCTGCTGGCCGAGATCTGCCAGCGCTGGGAGGAGGCTGCTGCTGCCCGGCCTGCCAGCTGCCGCCTGGTGATCCTGCGGATCGGCATCGTGCTGGGCCCCGATGGGGGCGCCCTCGGCAAGATGCTGCCTGTGTTCCGGATGGGCTTTGGCGGTCCTGTCGGCAGTGGCCGTCAGTGGATGAGCTGGATTCACCGCCATGACCTCTGCCGCCTGGTGGCCGCCTCCCTCGATGACCCGAGCTATGCCGGGGTCTACAACGCCGTCGCGCCCCAGCCCACCAGCATGAGTGCGTTTGCGGCCGGTCTGGGCCGGGTCCTGGGGCGCCCCAGCCTCCTGCCCGTGCCGGGGCCTGTGCTGCAGCTGCTGCTCGGCGATGGGGCCCAGGTGGTGCTGGAGGGCCAGCACGTCAGTCCCCAGCGGCTGCTGGAGCAAGGCTTCGCCTTCAGCTATCCCGAGCTCAGCGGAGCGCTCGCCGCTGCCACCACCCCAGGGCCCCGCTGAGCAGGGCGGCCGCCATTAGCAGACCGATGGCCGGGGTGAACAGGGGCTCCCAGAGCAGCTGAAACAGCTGGAGCGGGCCCTCGACGTGCTGACTGTGGAGCACCACTGCCAGGCCGAACCAGCCGGCTCCGGCGATCACCACGAACACATCGATCACCAGCAGGAGATCCAGGAGTCCCTTCAGGCGCTGCAGGGGAGCCTGGAGCTCGCGTTCAGCCATCGATCCAGGCCTTCACCTTCTCCAGAGCTGCCCAGCCCGGCCGCCGCTGGAGGCCATCGGCAATCGACTCCTGCAGTTCGGTCGCCAGTTCCGGTGCCATCACCATCACCCGCTGCACGATCTCAATGTGCTCGCGCACGCCCTTGGCGCCGGTCTCCAGCATGGCCAGGCTGAGGTTGATGCGGGCCTGGGGATCCTGCGGGTTCAGCTTCACCGCCGTGCGGGCCGCCCGCAGGGCCTCCAGCGGCTGGCCATCCAGCAGTTGCAGCCAGGCCAGGCAGGTCCAGCCGGCCGACTGGCGCGGCGCCTGCTGGGTGATGGCGAGGAAGTCGGGGATGAGCTCCCCAGCGGAGGCCCCGGCGTTGTAGCGACCGATGGCCTGCTCGAACAGCGAGCTGTCGGTCGAGGCGGTGGCGTCGGATGCGGTGGCGTCCGAGGCGGTGGCGTTAGTCACGGTCATCGTGGAGGCAGGCCCGGTCGTGCCCTCAGATTGCCACCCGGCGCTCACACGGCAAAGGAGCTGCCGCAGCCGCAGGTCTGGGTGGCATTGGGATTGGTGAAGTTGAAGCCGCCGCCGATCAGCGCGGAGGAGAAATCGAGCTGCATCCCATAGATGTAGAGCAGGCTCTTGGGATCGCACACCACCTCGAAGCTGGGAACCCCGGCCGGTTCGTAGGTGTAGCGCTCATCGTCGGGCTGGATGTCGCCGCTCTCGATGAAGTCCATCGTGTAGCTCATGCCGCTGCAGCCACCCGAGCGCACGCCCACCCGCAGCACCTTGTCGCTGCCCTGTTGCTGCATCAGGGCGGCCAGCTGCTTCATGGCCGGCTCGGTGATCTGGATCCCCTTGCCATCCCGGGCGGTGTGGGTAGCTGCCGCCGGGGCCCTGCCCGTGCCAGCTTCCGCCGGCGCGGTCTGGAGGGAAGCCATCTCGGTGCTCATCGTGCTCGCAGGCCTGCTGGCTCCACTGTATGGAGCCTGTGGAGCGGTTGCCTGGCCGACCCCGGCCCGCTGCCGTAGCCCTCCTCTCCATAGAGTCGTGCCGCAACAGCGGGAGCATGCAGGGTGCGGGTCGCCATCGTTGGAGCGGGACTGGCCGGACTGGCGGCGGCGGTGGATCTGGTGGATGCCGGCCACCAGGTGGATCTCTACGAGGCCCGGCCGTTCATGGGCGGCAAGGTGGGCAGCTGGGTGGATGAGGGCGGCAACCACATCGAGATGGGGCTGCATGTGTTCTTCTTCAACTACGCCAACCTTTTTGCCCTGCTGCGCAAGGTGGGGGCGTTCGAGAACCTGCTCCCCAAGGACCACACCCACCTTTTCGTGAACACCGGCGGCGATCTGCGCGAGCTCGACTTCCGCTTCGCCCTCGGTGCGCCGTTCAACGGGCTCAAGGCCTTCTTCACCACGCCCCAGCTCGACTGGATCGACAAGCTGCGCAATGCCCTGGCCCTGGGCACCAGCCCGATCGTGCGCGGCCTGGTGGACTACGAGGGGGCGATGAAGGTGATCCGCGACCTCGACCGCATCAGTTTCCAGCAGTGGTTTGTGGGCCACGGCGGCAGCGAGCAGAGCATCAGGCGGATGTGGAATCCGATCGCCTATGCCCTCGGCTTCATCGATTGCGAGGCGATCTCGGCCCGCTGCATGCTCACCATCTTCATGATGTTCGCGGCCAAAACCGAGGCCTCCAAGCTCAACCTGCTCAAGGGTTCGCCCCACCGCTGGCTCACCGGCCCGATCCTCGACTACATCACCCAGCGCGGCGGCCAGCTGCACCTGCGCCACCGCGTGAGCGAGGTGCTGTTTGAGGAGGGTGCCCGTGGCGCGGATGGCCAACCCAGCACCCGGGTGAGCGGCCTCAGGCTCGGCACCCCCGAGGGCGAGATCACCGTTCAGGCCGACACTTATCTGGCGGCCTGCGATGTGCCCGGCATCCAACGCATGGTGCCGGAGGCCTGGCGCCGCTGGCCCCTGTTCGACAACATCTACAAGCTCGAAGCGGTGCCGGTGGCCACCGTGCAGCTGCGCTACGACGGCTGGGTCACCGAGCTGGGCGACAGCCCCGCAGCCCAGGCAGCCCGCGCGGATGTGCACCAGCCCACGGGCCTGGACAACCTGCTCTACACGGCCGACGCCGACTTCAGCTGCTTCGCCGATCTGGCCCTCGCCAGCCCCGTCGATTACCGCAAGGAGGGCCTGGGCTCGCTGCTGCAGTGCGTGCTCACCCCCGGCGATCCCTGGATCCCGAAGAAAACCGAGGAGATCGTGGCCCACACCGATGCTCAGGTGCGCAAGCTTTTCCCCTCGGCTGCCGGCCTCACGCTGGTGTGGAGCAACGTGGTGAAGCTGGCCCAGTCGCTCTACCGCGAGGCGCCGGGAATGGAGCCCTACCGCCCCGATCAGCGCACGCCGGTGGCCAACTTCTTCCTGGCCGGCAGCTACACCAGGCAGGACTACATCGACTCGATGGAGGGCGCCACCATGAGTGGCCGGCTGGCGGCGGCTGCCATCCTGGGCTCCGAGGCCCGGCTGGCCACCAACGCCGCGGTCGCCTGAGGAACCTCCCATGGGCCGTTGGCTTGAGCACAGCGTCACCACCGCGATCAACGCACCCGTGGAGCGGGTGTGGGCGGTGTGGAGTGATCTGGAGGCCATGCCCAGGTGGATGCGCTGGATCGAATCGGTCGTCACCGAGCCGGGCAACCCCGATCTCACCGACTGGACCCTCGCCGCCCAGGGTTTCCGCTTCCACTGGAAGGCCCGGATCACGCTGCGGGTGGAGGCCCAGCAGTTGCACTGGGAATCGGTGGGCGGACTGCCCACCAAGGGCGCCGTGCGCTTCTATCCCCAGGAGAATGGCCAGACCGCCGTCAAGCTCAGCGTCAGCTATGAGCTGCCCGGGGTCTTGGCACCGTTGATGGAACCAAGCATCCTGGGGGGCATCGTCACCAAAGAACTGCAGGCCAACCTTGACCGTTTTCGTGACCTGGTTGAAGACACGCCGGCGTGAACGCGGCGGCCTGGCCGTTCTCGCCGTCGCCTGTGCTCTGCTCGGGGCGTGTTCGCAACCCAAGGCGGATGGCGGCGTCAAGCCGGCCCAGCCGACCCCCCCCCGTCCGCCGGCGGCGCAGGCTCCCGCTCCTTCCTCCCCCGCCAAGCCTGCGCTGGCCACGGGCTTTACGCCCCTGCCCAGCGCCAACCAGGTGATTGCGGCCGTCTCCACCGGCCGTGCCGATCCCTTCGCGCCAGGGGGCACTCCCCTGGGGGCCGATGGTGGCCCAGCCAAGCCTCCGGCTCCGCTCACCCTGCCGGCGGGCTTTCGCTTCAGCGGCGTGATCCGCAGTGGCTCCAGGCCCCAGGCGCTGGTGCAGATCGGCGATCAGACTGGTCCCATCTGTCCGGGCCCCCGGGGGGCCTGCCCGGGTTCGGGATTGGAGGCCCTGTTGCCCGCTGGCTGGAGCGTGGCGGCCATCGATGTCGACCGCGGGCGCCTCACCCTGCGCCAGGGCAAGCAGTCGATCACGGCTGAGCTCTGAGCGGGCGCCCCTGCAGCACGCTGATGCAGGCCTGCAGAAGGCCGTCCAGGTCGTAGGGGTCGGCTTCCGCATCCACCCGGCCCAACGCCGTCCGGCAGCTGCTGCTGGTCTGCGGTCCGATCGAGACGATGGCGGTGTCTTCCAGGCGTGTCGCCCAGTCGCCCCCGAAGGCCGCGTCCAGCAACTGGGCTGTGTGCCGCACGGTCTTGCCGCTGCTGAAGGTGATCGCGTCGAGCCGTCCCTGCTCCAGGGCCGCCAACGCCGCCGTCGGCAGGCTGGCGGGGCAGCGTGTCTCGTAGGCCGGCACCTCCACCACCCGGGCCCCCGCCTCGGCAAAGGCTTCCGCCAGCAGGGTGCGACCGCCGCTCTGCACCCGCGGCAGCAGCAGGCGCAGTCCCCATCCCGACACGGGAAAGTGCTCCACCAGGCTGTCGGCGACGAAGGCGGGGGGCACGAAATCAGCAGGGGCCCCCAGCTCCTCGAGCCGGGCCGCGGTCTTGCGCCCCACCGCTGCCAGCCGCAGGCTGCGCGGGCGGTGGGCCAGGCAGCGCCCCTGCCGCCGCAGGCGCTCCTCCACGGCGTCGACCCCATTGCTGCTGGAGAACACCAGCCAATGGAAGGCGTCCCACTCCTCCAGGGCGTCATCCAGGGGACCCCAGCTGTCGGGTGGCGTGACCACCAGGGCGGGCAGATCCACCACGTCCGCTCCGGCGGCCTCAAACAGCTGGCGGGCCGCGCCCAGCTGGCTCTCAGCCCGGGTGATGGCGATGCGCCGCCCGAGCAGGGGCCGGTCAGCAGCAGAGGAGAGGGGGGCCGGCATGGGGTTGGGGTGGAGGGGGCGGGCGAGGAGGGGCGTGGGGCTCAGGGATCGAGGGTCACCAGGGGGCTCACCCGGCTGCGCAGCTCCGCCGCGGCAGCCGCCTGGCCCCGTTGCTGGAGCAGGGTGATGGCCCGCTGAAAGCCCTCCCGGGCACTGAGGATGTCGCCTGTCAGGAGGGAGGCGGCCGCGAGGTTCTGGTGGAGTTCCGGCTGCCCCGGATCGCGGGCGATCGCCTGCCGGTAGGCAGCGATGGCGGCCTGGGGTTGGCCCCGGCGCCGCTCGGCCTGTCCCAGGGCCGCCCAGGTGAGGGACAGTTCAGGGGCGGCGGCACAGGCGTCCCGGCAGAGCTGCACGGCCTCCTCCAGGGGCGCACCGCCCCGGGGGCCTGCCGGGAGGTCGGCTGCGTTCTCCTGCAGCAGGGCGGCCAGATTGAGGCGGGCGGCCAGTGTGACCCGCGGCTCCAGGGGCAGCTCCAGGGCCTGGCGGTAGTGCTCGGCCGCCTGCCTTGGGCTGCGCCGGGCTTCCGCCAGGCCCAGATTCAGCAGCAGTTCGTAGCGTTCGGGAACGGCCTCGGGCCGGCAGTGCCGCAGGCCGGTGCGCAGCAATTGCAGGCCCCGGTTCAGCCGTCCTTCGCTCACCTCCAGGCTGCCGAGCTTGGCGCACACGTAGGGGTCGCCCGGATGGCGCGCCAGGTCGGCCTCCATCGCACGCCGGAGCCGCACCGCCTTGTCCCCCGCTGCCAGCAGCTCCGGGCGGTAGCCCTCGTGGTCGAGGGCGGGGATGGGGCAGTCGGCCACGGCCCAGCCGGGTTCCCGCTCCAGCAGCGCCAGCACGCTGTCGTCAATCATCGAGTGGTACGGCCGACTCCAGCGGATTGCCGGATGGCGTCGAAACAGCCGGCTCACCCGGGAGTAGGGCGATTGGCGCGCCCCCTGCTCCAGGCGCAGCAGATTCACCACCAGCAGATCCGGCCGCGCCATCAGCTCGCGCAGCGGCCCGCGGGCCTCCTGGCGCAGTTGTTCGTCGGCATCGAGCACCAGCACCCAGTCGCCGCGCACCAGATCCAGGGCCGCATTGCGGGCGGGGGCGAAGTCGCCGGGCCAGGGCACGTGATGCACCGTGGCGCCGCAGCGCTCGGCGATGGCCACGGTGGCGTCGCTGGAGCCCGTGTCGAGCAGCACCATCTCGTCGACGAAGTCAGCCACGGAGGCCAGGCAGCGCTCCAGCCGTTCCGCCTCGTTGCGCACGATCATCGACAGGCTCAGGTGCATCCGGCCGTTCCTCAGTCGGTGAAGTCGCCCGCCTGGCCCTGCTCCCCCAGCCCCAGGGCGGTGAGCACCGCCGCCTGGGCGGCCGGCATCTGGCCCGGGCTGTAGGCCGCCGGCAGGCTGGCCGGCAGCTCGGCGCGCAGCGCATCCCAGAGGTAGGGACTGCCATAAACCGCCAGCCCGGCCAGCCGACCGGCCGCCAGCAGCTGCCGGATCGCTGCCGGCCAGGGCTCGGTGCAGCCCGCCCGGCCGCGGAAGGGATTGCCCCGCACAAAGAGTTGCAGCAGCACCGGCCCCGGCCCCAGGCGTTCCAACGCCAGCGGTTCGTCGCTGCTGGCAGTCCAGATCGAGGGGGTGTCGGTGCCGACCAGGCACGGGGCCAGACCTGCTGCCCCCGGCAGCGTGAGGGCCTGGGCATCGGTGGCCTGCAGCGGCGATTGCAGCGCCTGATCCACGCGCACCAGATTCACGCCCCCGCTTGCCGCCTGGGCGAAACGCCCCAGGCCGCCGGCTTGTCCGCTCACCTCCAGGGTTGCCGTGATCAACGCCTGGGCCAGCACCGGATCGGCGGCCGCCGCCTGCAGGGGGTCGGCCGCCGGCGGGGCGCAGCGGGCCAGGGCCTGCTGCCGCCGCTGGGCGCTGGCTTCCAGGCGGGAGCGCTGCAGCCGGCCGCTCTCTACCGCCGCCGCGATCGCCGTGATGGCCTCCAGGGCATCGGCGGGCATCAGCACCAGGTCGGCACCGGCCTCCAGGGCCTGCACGGCCGCTTCCCCGGCTCCGGTGTGGGCCGCGATCGCCTCCATCACCAGCGCATCGGTGACCACGAGCCCCTCAAACCCCAGCTCGCGGCGCAGCAGCTGGTCGAGGACGGCCGGTGAGAGCGTGGCCGGCCGATCCGGGTCGAGGGCCGGCAGCAGCAGGTGGGCGGTCATCACCGCGCTCACGCCGGCGGCGATGGCCTGCCGGAAGGGGGGCAACTCCACCTGGTCGAGCCGGGGACGGCTGTGGGGCAGCAGGGGCAGTTCCAGGTGGGAGTCGCTGCAGGTGTCGCCATGGCCGGGGAAGTGCTTGGCGCAGCCCAGCACCCCCGTGGCCTGCAGCCCCCGCACGAAGGCCGCGGCCAGGGCGCCGGCCACTGCCGGCTCCTCCCCCCAGGCCCGCACGTTGATCACCGGGTTGGCGGGGTTGTTGTTCACGTCGCACACCGGCCCCAGCACCCAGTTCAGCCCCACGGCCCTGGCCTCGCGGCCGCAGCAGGCGCCATAGCGCTCCGCCAGCCGCAGGGCCTGCTCGCGGTCGCGGCCGTAGAGCCGCCCCAGCGCCAGGGGGGGCACCAGCCAGCTGGCCCCTTCAAAGCGCTGGCCGACGCCCTCCTCCACATCGGCGCAGAGCAGCAGCGGTGCCGTGCTCCAGCTCCGCAGCTGGCGGGTGCGCAAGGCGAGTTCGGTGGCCGTGCCCCCGAGGAGGATCACACCACCGACGCCCTGCCCCAGCAGCTCCTGCAGGCTGCGGTTGGGCAGCTCCCATTGGGGGTAGCTGCGCTGGTGATCAGCCAGGGTCCCGCTGGCCCGCACCACCACCAGGGAGGCGATCAGCCGGCGCAGCTGGCCGTCGTCAGGGCCGCCTGCCCTCACGATGCCGGGTCGCTGTCCGGCGAGGGTTCACCGGCGGCATCGGAACCCTCATCGGCCCCCTCGCGGGCCAGGCGATCCCGCTCCAATTGGTTGAGCAGGCTGAGCACGGACGTGCCCCGCTCCATGCCCCGATCGAGCATGAACACCACCTCGGGGGTGCGGCGCATCTGCAGGCGGCGTGCCAGTTCCCCCTTCACGTAGGGGGCGGCCGAACGCAGGCCGGCCATCGCCTCCTCTCGGTCGGCGTCGGAGCCGAACACGCTCACAAAAATCTTGCAGTGTTGGAGATCGCCGGCCACCTCCACGTGGGTGACGCTCACCAGGCCATGCCCCACCCGCTCGTCCTTGATGCCGCCCCGGAGCAGCTCGCTCATCTCACGGCGGATTAGGGAGGCCACCCGCTCCACCCGTCGGCCCTGTGCCATGCCTATGCCACCGGTTGGACAGTCACCATCGCACGCAGGACCAGAACCAGGCTCAGCAGACCGCTGATGGCGGCACCGATCAGCGCCACCGCTGTGACCGGGTTGCGGCCGCGGGCCGCCAGGGGTTCGAACACGGAGTTGGCCACCCCCAGCCCGAAGGCGATCAGATAGCGCGGATAGCGCGTCACATTCAGGAAGAATTCCTTCATCGCCGCCGAAGCCGCTCACCACTGCTGCTGGCTACTCTGCCGCCTGGCAACGAGGCCTGGCGCATGCAGCTTCACCAGTTCCGCCATTCGGCCTTCTGCGAGAAGGTGCGCCTGGTGCTGGCCGCCAAGGGGCTCGACTACAACGTGGTGGAGGTCACCCCCGGCCTCGGCCAGCTCGACCTCTTCCGGCTCTCTGGCCAGCGGCAGGTCCCCGTGCTGGTGGACGGCACCGAGGTGATCGCCGACTCCACGGCGATCGCCCTGCATTTGGAGCGCCACCATCCCACCCCCTCCCTGCTGCCGGCCGACCTGCAGCTGAGGGCCCGGGTGCTCCTGCTCGAGGACTGGGCCGATACGGCCCTGGCTGCCGGTTGCCGCCTGGCGCTCCTGCAGGCGGTCGCCGCCGACCCGGTGCTGCGCCAGGCGCTGTTGCCGGAGGCCACACCAGGGCCCCTGCGCCAGTTGGTGGGTGCCCTGCCGACCGGGCTGCTCGGGGGCATGGGGGAGACGGCCAGTGGCCTGCTGGCCGGTCACGAACGCCAGCAGTTGCAGAGCAACCTCGAGCAACTGGCCGTGCTCACCGCCGATCGCCCCTATCTGGTCGGTGACCAGCTCACCCTGGCCGATCTCGCCGTGGCGGCCCAGCTCTCCCTGCTGCGCTTCCCCGCCTCCAGTGGGGCGCCCCTGGCGGGTCGTGGCGCCAGCGGAATTGCCGATAACCCGTTGCTCGAGCCTCTTTTCAGCTGGCGGGACCGCCTGGTGGCCCCCCTCGCGCGAGCCTGAGGGTCAGCTGGCCGGCGCTCCGGGGCCGGGCCCGCAGACCCTCCGCCGGCGAGGGGTAGGTGGCCTGCCATTGGCTGACCGCGATGCGGTCGCTGCCCTGGCGCTCAAACCGGCTGAGGGTTTCCACCCGGCTCACGGTCGGTTCGCCGCGGCCCCGCACGATCTGCAGAGCCAGCTCATCCACCAGCAGCCCATCCGCGTCGGGCTGCTCCCGCCGCCGGCCCACCACGGTGGATTCCAGGCTCAGGGGCGGACCTGAGCCAGCCTGCAGGCGAGCGATCTGGCGATTGGGGTTGTCTGGATCGTTGGCGACGGAGCGCAGTCGGTCCCCGAGCACCGCCCGGCCGACGGCGGCGGCGTTGAAGGCCCGGTCCCCCACCACGCCGGTGGGGCCGGAGACGAACCGCACCGTGTACTGCGCCCCGTCACTGCTGCTCACCTGCCAGCTCCCCAGAAACCAGTCCGGGTAGAGCAGGTCGCCGCTGCCCGGCCGCGGCAGGGGGGCTGGCAATGCCCAGTCGGGCCATTGCGCCAGACGTCGCTCCAGTGGCGTGACCGGTGTGGCCGGGGTCTGGCCAGCCGGGGGCTCCAGGGCCAGGGCCGGCGGCACGCTTCCCAGCGCTGTCCCCAGCAGGGCCACCAGCGCGGCCCCAGCCATGACCCCCATGGCCACCAGCGCGGCGGCCCTCGCCAGGATGGGGTGCAACGGCGACGCGGGCATGTCTGATCCCCTGCTGCGGGAACTCGATCATTACGTGGTGCTGGAGCCGGTTGGTGCCGAGAGGATCCTCACGGCGGCCGAGACCCTCGCCTGGCTGGAGCGGCAGCTCCAGACCCTCCCTGAGCCGCCTGCTGATCTGGCGGGCTTGCCCGGTGCGGCGGCCCAGGCGGAACGGTTGCTGGAGACCGCCTGTCAGCTCGAGCTAGAGCCCGGCCGAACGGTGCAGTGGTTCGCAGTGCGGCTGGAGCCCCCCTCCGGTTGAAGGCGCCGGAGGTTGTCAGTTGAGGGATTGGGTGAACTGACCCTCGTCGTTCTGGAGGACCGCCGGTTGGGCTGGGGGGGCTGGCCGGCTCCTGATCACGCTGGGCAGGGCCTCAAGCACCTGCTCGGCGACGGCGGCCGGGGGAGCGCCGTCCTGGCTGATGGTGAGGTCGGCCTGGCTGTAGAGCGGTGATCGCTCGGCCAGCAGGGCCTCCAGCCGGGCCCGGGGGTCGCTGGCGGCCATCAGCGGCCGTGGCGTGGGATCGGCCTGCAGGCGCTCCAGCAGCAGGGCGGCCGGGGCCTCCAGCCATACCACCACCCCCTGCTGCATGTGGCCCCAGTTCTCCGGCCGGGTCACCACCCCTCCCCCGGTGGCCACCACCAGGGAATGCCAGCTGCTGATCTGCCCCAGCACCGCTGTCTCCAGGGCCCGGAAGCCCTCCTCGCCGTCGCTGGCGAAGATCTCCGGAATGGTGCGTCCCGCCGCCTGCTCCAGCACCGCATCCGCGTCTACGAACCGGTAGCCGAGGGCCTCGGCCAGGGGGCGCCCCACGGCGCTCTTGCCGGTGCCCATCATTCCCACCAGGTAGAGGTTGAGTCCCTCGAGGCGGCGGGCCAGGGAGGCGTGGGAGGCGGCCGTCACGGCTGGTTCGGCAGGCAATTCGGACCTATTCCTAGGATGGGCTACCCCGGACTCCGGCGATGACGGCAAGCGCCGCAGCTCCCCGCACCACGGAATTAGGTGATACGGATTCAGGCAACGCGCTCCCCGGTGCGCCGATGCCTCCGCAGCGGGGAGGCCCCCACGGCCAGGGGCGCCCCTGTGTCATCACCCGCCGCGCCACCTTCAGCGCCAGCCACCGCTACTGGCTGCCCGAGCTCAGCGACGACGACAACCGGGCCCGCTTCGGGCCCTGCAGCCTCGCTCCTGGCCATGGTCACAACTACGAGCTGATCGTGGCGATGGGCGGGCCGCTGGATGGCGACGGCATGGTGCTCAACCTCTCGGAGGTGAAGCACGCCATCCGTGCTGAGGTCACTGACCAGCTCAACTTCCGCTTCCTCAATGAGGCCTGGCCGGACTTTGATCTGAGCCGGCCCGAGGGCTGCCTGCCCACCACCGAGGCGGTCTGCCGCGCCATCTGGATCCGCCTGGCCCCCCATCTGCCGCTGATGGGACTGCGCCTCTACGAGCAACCCGATCTCTGGGTGGACCTGCTCCCTCCCGGCCCTGCCGTTGCCCCTGCCCAAGCCGACCTGTCCACCGCTCAGCCTGTTGCCCCGATGGAAGCCTTCCTCTCGATCCGCACCCACTTCGCCGCTGCCCATCGGTTGGCCAGGGCCGAGCTCAGCCAGGCCGAAAACGAGGCGATCTATGGCAAGTGCGCCCGGCCCCACGGCCACGGCCACAACTACCTGCTGGATGTGACCGTGCGCGGCCGCATCGATCCCCGCACCGGCATGGTATGCGATCTGGCCACCCTCCAGCGCCTGGTTGACGATCTGGTGGTGGAGCCCTTCGATCACACCTTCCTCAACAAGGACGTGGAGCATTTCGCCACCACGGTGCCCACGGCCGAGAACATCGCCCTGCACATCGCCGATCTGCTCACCGGGCCCATTGCCGCGGCCGGTGCCCGGCTGCACAAGGTGCGCCTGCAGGAAAGCCCCAACAACGCGGCCGAGGTGTTCGCCGAGACTCCCCAGCTGGAGATGGTGCCGGCAGCCCTGGATCTGGCGGTCGCGGGCTGAACCTGATGCTGCGTCTGGTGCTGGCGGTCAGCCTGGATGGCCGCCTGGCTCCAGCCACCGGTGGGGCGGCCCAGCTGGGGGGACCAGGCGATCGCCGTGCCCTCGAAGAGGCCCTTGCCTGGGCCGATGGTGCCCTTCTCGGCGCTGAAACCCTGCGCTGTCATGGCAGCACCTGCCTGATCCATGCCGCTGATCTGCTGGCGGAGCGCCAGCGCTGCGGCCGGCCGCCCCAGCCGACGGCCCTGGTGGTGAGCCGCAGTGGCCGTTTCCCGACCGATCTGGCGTTCTGGCGGCAGCCGCTGCAGCGCTGGCTGCTGATGCCCCATCCCCCTGCCGATCGGGCCGCCCCGCCGCAGGGGTTCCATCGGCATGTGTGCCAAGCGGGCTGGTCCGAGATGCTGGCGGCGTTGGCGGATGCCGGTCTGCAGCGGCTGGTGCTGCTGGGTGGCGCCGCCCTGGCCGGCAGCTTGCTGGCGGAGGGGCTGGTGGATGAGCTGCAGCTCACCCTCTGCCCCCTGCTGCTGGGCGGGTCCCACAGCTGGCTCCCTGCCGAACCCCTGCTGCCTGGCCCGCAGACTGCCGCTGCGAGCTGGCAGTTGCAGGAGCAGCGGCCCCTCGGGGGCGACGAACTGTTGCTGCGCTACCGGCGCCGGGTCTAGCTAGCGCTGCCGGCCCACGAATGCACCGGTGATCTGGCGCAGGGGAATGGCCTCCAGGCTGTTGGGCGGCAGTCCCACCAGCCGGGCCAGGCAGCGTTTGGCAATGCGCTCGCCCTCCGGGCCCAGCTGCTGCCTCAGCAGTTCCCCCACCACCTCCAGGGTCTTGCCGCTCGCCTCGGTTTCGTCCACCAGGCAGCGGCTGGTGGTGCGAGCCAGCTGGCGGCACGGCTGCTCCAGCTGCTGCCGCAGCCCGGCCTGGCCTGCGGCAGCCTTCTCCAGACAGAGGCTGGAGATCCGCTGTTCCACCTGTGGGCGGATCAGCTCGAGTACAGGCCGCATCACGCTGGCCTGGGCTGGGGGCGGTGTGCCGAAGCCCCCCCCGAGCGGACTGACCAACAGGCCGGCGAGCAGCCAGCGCGGGACAGGGATCCGGGGGGATGGAGCCATGGGGCAGGGAACAGGCCGGGGCGGCCCGCTTCGCGATCACGGTGGTTAGTTTTGCTCCTGCACCCTCCTGCCCGGCGCTGCGGCCATGGCTGAGCTCCAAGCCCGCTGGCACCAGGGCATCGGTGAGATCCCTGAGGCTGCCTGGGATGGCTTGCTTGCCGCGGCGGTGCCCCAGGAGCTGCCCTTCTACCGCTGGCGCTGGCTGCAGCAGCTGGAGGCCAGCGGCAGCATTGCCCCTCGCCAGGGATGGCAACCCCTGCACCTAGGCCTCTGGCGCGGAAGTGAGTTGATTGCCGCGGCTCCCCTGTATCTCAAGGGCCACAGCTATGGAGAGTTCGTCTTCGACCAGAGCTTTGCCCAGCTTGCGGGCCAGCTGGGCCTGCGCTACTACCCCAAGCTGGTGGGCATGAGCCCGGTGAGCCCGGTGCAGGGCTACCGCTTTCTGATTGCCCCGGCGGAGGACGCCGGCGAGGTCACGGCCCTGCTGCTGGAGCTGATCGACCGCTTCTGCCGCGAGCAGCGCATCCTCAGCTGCAACTTTCTCTATGTGGATCCGGCCTGGCAGCCCCTGGCCGAGGCGGCCGGCTGCGCCGCCTGGGTGAACCAGCAGAGCCAGTGGAGCAACCCCGGCCACGGGGATTTCGAGGGCTACCTGGCCAGTTTCAACGCCAACCAGCGCCGCAACATCAAACGGGAGCGCAAGGCTGTGGCAGCAGCGGGCCTGGCGGTGGAGCCGCTGGTGGGCGAGGCGATCGCGCCGGCCCTGGTGGGTCGCATGCACGGTTTCTATGAGCAGCACTGCGCCCGCTGGGGTCCGTGGGGCAGCAAATACCTCAGTGAGGCCTTCTTCGAGGCCCTCGCCGCCGACCCTGCCCTGCGCCGCCATCTGGTGCTGTTCAGCGCCCACCGCGGCGATCCCGGCGACCCTGTGGCGATGTCACTGTGCGTGCGCGGCGGCGACCACCTCTGGGGCCGCTACTGGGGTAGCGATGTGGAGATCGACTGCCTGCACTTTGAGGTCTGCTACTACGCGCCGATCGCCTGGGCGATCGCCCAGGGCATCCGCCACTTCGACCCCGGCGCAGGCGGCAGCCACAAGCGCCGCCGGGGCTTCGTGGCTCAGCCACGCGTGAGCCTGCACCGCTGGAGCGACCCCCGCTTCGGGGCGATCCTGCAGGGCTGGCTGCCGGGCGCCAATGCGGAGATGGCACGGGAGATCGAGGCGATCAACGCCGAGCTGCCGTTCACCGCTGCCTACGATCCACCCCATGCCCCAGCCCTTCGATCCCAGCCAGCGGCGTGAGCTTGACGATCAGCTCTCCCAGCGCTCCATCGCCCTCGATCCGGCGGGCTATTTCCTGATCAAGCTCGACCGCACCACTGGCGAGCTGATCGCCGAGCACTACGGCAACGGCATCAACGAGCGGGGCCTGGCCACCGACCCTGAAACCGGCGAGGTGATCAGCTGCCACGGCGCGGGCCCCCGTGCGCCGCTGGCCACCTACCGGGCCCGCAGCGCCAAGGAGTTGGGTATCGCCCTCACCGAGGGTCCGGGCCCCCACCCCCTCAGTGCCCTCGACCACGCCCTCTACCTGGGTCGGGAGCTGCAGAAGGCGGAAGCCGCCCTGGAATCCGGGGCCGACTACCAGCAGGACTAGCCCGCCACCATCTGGGGTGGCGCCACCATCAGGGAGTGGGAGGGATCCGGGGGCAGGCCTGCCAGCTGTTCCTGAATCTCGCTGCGCACGATCTGGCGGTACTCGAGGAAGTGCTCGCTGTGGGCCAGGATCGAGATGAAGCCCTTGAAACGGGCTGGATTGTGACGCCACATGCCGGCCAGGGCACGCCAGAACCGCCAGCGGGTGTTGCGCTTGATCCCCTGGCGCCACACCACGATCCCCAGCGCCCGCAGATCCACCCAGGACATCCCTTTCTTGCCATTCGGGGTCAGCGTCTGCGCGGATTCGCTCGGCATGGCGCCGCCGGCTGCATGGGCGGCCTGCTGCCTGAGAATCTGCTTGTAGCGCTGGGGCGGCAGCTTGAGGAAATAGCTGTACACCCGGTCGATGTAGGCGTTGGGTTCATACAGCGCCGAGAACGCCTCCATGTATTCGGTGGCGATGTCCTGGATCGGCCGGGTGGGCAAGAAGTTGAGCAGGTTGGTCTGGTTCACACCCTTGGCCGCAGCGGTGTCCTGGATCAGGCGGCCCTCCTGCTCCAGCCGCGTCCACATGGCGGTGTTGGGCAGGGCCTGCAACATGCCCATCATCGCGTGGGGGATGCCGGTGCGGGTCACGAACTCCACGATCCGGTTGCCGGCGCCACGCTGTTCGCCGTCGAAGCCGATGATGAAGCCGGCCATCACCCGCAGGCCGCTGGCGGTGATCTTCTCCACCGACTCCTCCAGGGAGCTGCGGGTGTTCTGCAGCTTGCGGGCGGTTTCCAGGCTGGCGGCATCGGGGGTTTCGATGCCCAGGAACACGCTCTCGAAGCGGCATTCGGTCATCAGGTCCATCAGCTCCTGATCGGCCGCCAGATCCACCGAGGCCTCGGTGGCGAAGCTGAAGGGGTAGCCGTGCTCGATCTGCCACTGGCGCAGGGCCGGGAGCAGCTGCTTCACGTTGCGCTTGTTGCCGATGAAGTTGTCGTCCACCAGAAACACCGAGCGCCGCCAGCCCAGGTCGTAGAGGCGCTGCAGCTCGGCGATCAGCTGCTCGGGAGCCTTGGTGCGCGGCTTGCGCCCGTAGAGCACGATGATGTCGCAGAACTCGCAGTTGAACGGGCAGCCCCGCGAGAACTGCACCGACATCTCCGAGTAGGCGTCGAGCTCCAGCAGGTCGTAGCGCGGCACCGGCGTGGAGGTCACGTCTGGCTTTTCGCCGTCTGCGGTGAAGCGGCCGCTGGTTTCACCCCGCTCCAGGGCAGCCACAAACAGCGGCAGGGTGATCTCGCCTTCATCGAGCACCTTGAAATCGGCCCCGTCGAGTTCGGGGGCATCGGGGGTGGAACTGGCGAAGGGTCCACCCACAGCCACGGGCAACCCCCGCGCCTTGGCGCGGGCGATCTGCTCGGCCATATCCGCCTTCTGCACGATCATGCCGGAGATCACCACCAGCTCGGCCCAGGCCCATTCGTCCTCGCGCACCTCGCGCACGTTGCGGTCGACGAGCTTCATGTCCCAGTGCTGGGGCAGCAGCGCTGCCACGGTCACCAGCCCCAGGGGAGGGAGCAGCACCTTGCGATCGACCAGCTCCAGGATCTTTTCGTAACTCCAGAAGGTCTTGGGAAACTCTGGGTAAATGAACAGGGTGCGCATCGGACGGGCTACTGAAGAGAAGGGGCCCCGGTCGCAGGCGCTGTGACTGGACTGGCTGTCAGCTCAATCTAGGCAGATTTCACCGGGGGATTCGGAATTGGCTCGAAGGACCGGCAGGTCCGCCCGGTCGGCGCACCCCTCCTGGAGCCGTGGGGTCTGCTGTAATGGCCTCGACGTTCTGGAAGCAGCAGCGATGGCCGCGGCGATTTATCTGGCCCTGGTGGGTGGCGGACTCACCCTCGCCGTGGCGGCTTCCTTCGTGCTGCGTGGCATCAAGCTGATCTGATCGCGCTCAAGGCCTCGTCCACCATGGCCCTTGCTCCCACCACCTCACCGATGAGGTCGTAGGTGTCAGCGGCCGTGATCCGCACCGGCACCATCGTGCCCGGTGCGGCGCACAGGCCCCCTTCCCCGGGGAGTACCCGCACCTCCCCATCCACCTCGGGGGCAAAACGTGCGCAGCGGCCCAGCATCTCCCCGGTGCTGGGGTTTTCCTGCTCGATGAGCACGTCCACAATGCGGCCGACCCAGGCGGCGTTGCGTGCCGCGGCAATCGGCTGCTGCAGCGCCATCAGCCGGTCCTTGCGTTCGGCAGCCACCGCCGCGGGCACCTGATCGGGCAGCTCGGCGGCTGGGGTGCCGTCCTCCGGCGAGAAGGTGAACACGCCCACATGGTCGAACTGCTGCTCGGCCACGAAGTCGAGCAGGTGCTCGAAGTGCTCTTCCGTTTCGCCGGGAAAGCCCACGATGAAGGTGGTGCGCAGCACCGCGTCGGGCAGCTGCTCGCGGATGCGGCGCAACAGGCCGCCGGTCACCTCGGCCTGCCAGGGGCGGTTCATCGCCCGCAGCACCGCCGGGTGGCTGTGCTGCAGCGGCAGATCCAGATAGGGCAGCACGTTGGGGACCTCCCTGTAGGCCGTCAGCACCTCGGGGGTGAGCCCGGTGGGATAGGCGTAGTGCACGCGGATCCAAGGGATCTCCACCTCACCCAGGGCCCGCAGCAGCTGAGCCAGCTGGGGCTTGCCGTAGAGGTCGAGGCCGTAGTTGGTGGTGATCTGGCTGATCAGCACCAGCTCCTGCACCCCCTGGGCCGCCAGCTGTTGCGCTTCGGCCACGATGCTTTCGATCGGACGGGAGCGCTGGTCGCCCCGCAGGTGGGGAATGATGCAGAAGGCGCAGCGGTAGTCGCAGCCCTCGGCCACCTTCAGGTAGGCAATGGCCTCGCTGGTGGTGCGATAGCGGGGCAGGTGCTCATCGCCCACGAAGGTGGGGTTGGCGCTCACCTGATTCACGCGCTCGCCCGCCTCCACCCGCTCCAGCACGCTCACGATGTGCTGGTAGTCGCCCGTGCCCACGATCGCCTTCGCCTCGGGCAGGCTTTCGAGCAGCTCCTCCTGGAAGTGCTGGGCCAGGCAGCCGGCGATGATCAGCTCCTTGCCCTGCTCGGCCAGTTCCACCAGGGTGCGCACCGATTCTTCACGGGCGTCCTGGATGAAGCTGCAGGTGTTCACCACCACCACGGTGGCGTCGGCCTCATCGGCGCTCACCCCATAGCCGGCCTCGGCCAGCAGGCCGAGCATGTGCTCCGTGTCCACCCGGTTCTTCTCGCAGCCCAGGTGGGCGAAGGCCACGGTTTTCTTGGTCATGGTGCGCAGGGGCCGACCCTCCACCCTATGGGGCGGCAGGAACCGCAGAGGCTGCAAGAATCCGGGGATCGCCTCAAGCCCGTGACCTCCAGCCGTCTCAGCGAGCGTCTCAGCTCCACCCGCCGCCGCAGCGACACCGGCAATCGCTGGCTGCGGGTGGTGATGGCCGTGCTGGCCACGGTGGGCGCGATTGACACCGGCTCCATCACCCTGGAGCGCTGGGGATGGCTCGGCAACCTGTCATGTCCAGGCGGTGCTGACGGCTGCGACAAGGTGCTCGCCAGCCCATGGGGCACTCTGCTGGGCCAACCCCTGTCGGTCTATGGCCTGCTGGCCTATGGCGCGGTGCTGATCCTGGCCCTGTTGCCCCTGGTGCTGCGCGGGGAGAGCAAGGCCCGCATCGGTCCCCTCAGCTGGTGGGGACTGCTGCTGGTGAGCACCGGCATGGCGGTGTTCAGCCTGGTGCTGATGGGGGTGATGGTCCTCAAGATCCAGGCCTTCTGTTTCTTCTGCGTGCTTTCGGCCTGCCTGAGCCTGGCCCTGTTCGTGCTCAGCCTGGTGGGCGGGGAGTGGCCGGATCGGGGCCAGCTGCTCTTCCGGGTGGTGCTGCTGGCGCTCGTGGTGGGGCTCTCCGGCCTGGGCTGGGCGGCTGCGGTCGACCGGCCTGATGGCCTGCCGCGCGCCGGCATTCCTCCGGCGGTCACCACCCAGAGCAGCCCCGAGGCGATCGCCCTGGCCGAACACCTCAGCGCCAAGGGAGCGGTGATGTATTCAGCCTGGTGGTGCCCCCACTGCCACGAGCAGAAGCAGCTGTTCGGCAAGGAGGCCACCGCCCGCCTCACCATCGTGGAGTGTGCCGCGGATGGCCAGAACAGCCAGAAGCAGCGCTGTGATGCCAAGGGTCTCCAAGGATTCCCCAGCTGGGAGATCAATGGAACGATTGATTCGGGTGTCAAACCCCTCGAACGCCTGGCCGAGCTGAGCGGCTTCACCCCTCCCGCGTCCAGGTAAGAGCAACGGTCCGGATCGTCTGCCCGCGCTGCTGACAGCTGTGGCGCTGCCAGAAGCCCTGGGTTGCAGGGGCGTCCGTCCGGAAGTGCCCGCCCCGACTTTCCTGGCGGAAGAGGGCCGCCTCCATGAGCAGTTCGGCCAGACTCAGGCGCTGGTGCCATTCCTGCTGCAGGGCGACCCTCTCCCCCTGCTCCCGGTCGAGGGCCAGACGGGCACTTTTCGGCAGCTCCTGCACCGCGCGCCAGCTGCGTTCCTGCTCCAGAGCGGATCGCTGCTGGCGCACCGCCCCGAGGGCCGCCACCAGGGCATGGCCCTGGCGCTCCACGCCGGCCATCGACCAGCAGAGCTCCCTGAGCCCGTGAATGGCCGCCTGCAGCATCTGCCGCGGCGGCGGTGCCACCGCCAGCGCTCGAAGCGACTGCCCATCCCCCCCAGGGGCCCCAGCTCCTGGGGGTGGCAGCTCGATCCGGCGCAGTTGCCGGGCAAAGACCAGGCACTCCATCAGCGAGTTGCTGGCCAGCCGGTTGGCGCCATGCACGCCTGTGCAGGCCACTTCTCCCACGGCATAGAGCCCGGGCAGGTTCGTGGCGGCCCCCAGATCGGTGGCGACGCCCCCCATCCAGTAGTGGGCCGCCGGGGCCACCGGCAGGGGCTCCCGGGTCGGCTCCAGGCCCAGGTCGCGGCAGCGGCCGAGGATCGTGGGGAATTGGCGTTCCAGCCGCTCCTGGCCCACGGGCCGTAGGTCAAGCCACAGATGTTCCACCCCCTGCGCCTGCATCCGGCGGGCCAGGGCTCGGCTCACCTGGTCGCGGGGGGCCAGATCCCCGCCCGGTAGATGGCGAACCGGGCTTTGGCCCGTGCTGTCCAGCAACCGGGCCCCCTCGCCGCGCACGGCCTCGGAGATCAGGAAGTGGGGGGCGCCCGGGAGCATCAGGGCTGTCGGGTGGAACTGCACGAACTCCAGGTCGTGCAGGGCGGCCCCCGCCTGCCAGGCCATCGCCACGCCATCGCCGCTGGCCTGGGCCGGGTTGGTGGTGTGGGCGAACAGGTGGCCGCCGCCGCCAGTGGCGAGCACCACGGCCCTGGCCCGGATCCAGCCGACCTCGCCCTCGGCCAGCAGTTGCAGGCCGCAGCAGCGTCCTGCCTCCATCCAGAGCTGCAGCGCCACCACGTTGTCGCGCTGCACCAGGCCCGGCCGCCGCCGAACCTCCCGCTCCAGGGCATCCACCAGGGCTCCGCCGGTGCGGTCCTGGGCGTGCAGCACCCTCCGGTGGCTGTGGGCCGCCTCCAGGGTGGTGCTCAGCCCGGCCCCATCGCGGTCGAAGGCCATGCCGAGCTCAAGCAACCGCCGCACGCAGTCCGGGGCCTCGTGCACCAGCAGGTCCACGGCATCGACGTTGCAGAGGCCGGCCCCGGCGGCCAGGGTGTCGGCGATATGGCTGGCGAAGCTGTCGTCAGCTGCCGTGACGGCCGCGATGCCTCCCTGGGCCCAGCGACTGGCGGAACGCGGCTTGCGCTCCTTGCTCAGCAGGAGCACCCGCAGGGGCGCAGGCAGCTCCAGGCAGGCCATCAGGCCCGCTGCCCCACCGCCCACGACCACCACGTCCCAGGGCTGCGTCAGGTCCCTGTCCCAGCCGGAGCCCTGCTCCCGTCTGTCCATGTCGTCCGCCATTGCGGCTGGCTCCCTCCGGCGGCAGCGCCGGCCACAAAAAAGCCGCCGGTCGGCCCGACGGCGTGCAACGGCCCGGAGAGCTTAAACAGCTCGACTCAGCGGTACTGACCGTCGTTGATGCGGTCAAAACCCTCATTCAGGGCGATTTCCGGCGGGGTGATGATGAAGCTGCCCTTGTACTTGTTGAACAGTTCCCGCTGCCGGTCGGTCAGATCGAGATTCAGCACGTCGTCGACCGAGCTGTAGGGGCCGCCCAGCACGATCTTGCCGGCCAGGGTGGGGTACATGCCGGGGAAGCTCTGGAAGCGGCGCACGGAGCTGTTGTTCAGGTCCACCTTGCCGTTGAGCTCGGCCCGCTTGTCGTCCGCACGGTTGCGCAGCTCGGCCGCCTGGGCTGCAGGGGGCAGCATCAGGGTCACCAGCAGACCGGCCAGCAAAACTCCAGTTGTCAGCCAGGCAACCAGCCGTTTCATCGCAACACTCCTTGGAAGGATGGGAGAAGCAGGTGGACATCCCACCGACCGCCAACGCTACAGAACGTCTGGAAGTGCAACCAATGGATGGACGGGGGCGTTTGCAGATCTTCAGATCAGCCCGCTCAGGTGAGGGGCGACCAGGGCCGCCAGCAGGAACAGCCCGTCCACGATCAGGGTGGAGGCGAATGCTGCGCCGGCGACCCGGCCGGTCTCGCCCCGCTGCCACAGCCAGCGGCTGAGCTGAGTGAGGGTGAGCGCAAAGGCGCCCACCAACAGCAGGGAGGCGGGCTGGAGCACCTGGCCGGCAGCTTTCTGCAGCACCAGGACAGCCTCGGCCGGTGCGGCAGCCAGGGCCGACGGCCACAGCGGCATCAAGCCCGTGGCGGCGATGGCGGCATCGGTGGCTGCGGTGCCCAGAAGTGATCCCAGATAGAAGCCGCAGGCGAGGCGCCAGCGGGTTCGGAGGCCACCGAGGGCCAGGGGCAGAGCCACGGCTTCGACCGGCAGGTGGCAAAGGGGGTGCAGGCGGGCCCACCCCCAGAACAGCGAGCCCGCCAACCAGCTGCCGGAGAAACCCACCAGCAGCTCTCCGGCCTGCCGGGTGATGGGCCGCTCGCTGCGGGCCAGCAGCAGTCCACTGGCCAGCAGCACCACGGTGAACAGACAGGCGCTGAACGGTGCATGGCGCACCCAGGGCGCCTGAACGAAGACCGGCAGGGCCACGAGCAGGCCCGTGAAGGCCACGGCGGCCGCCTGCGGGGCGCCGGTCAGCCGCTGCAAGGGCCAGTGGCTCAGGGCCTCCCCAGGGCTCGGCAGGCCGAGGGGCCAGGACTGGGACGTTGCACCGGAGGACGGTGTCAGCGTGCTGGGACGGACCCCGATCACCCGGCTTGTGAAGAAAGTTGTGCAACCTTAAGGGGTGCGGGGTGATGTGCCGCCATAGGGTCGCTCAGTCGCCTCGCTGCTGTGCTCCTGCTCGGATCGTCTGCCGCCGCGCCGCTCTCCCTGGTGGAGGCCTGCTGGCGTTCCCTGGTGCTGGGGGTGGTGCAGGGACTCACTGAATTTCTGCCGATCAGCAGCACCGCCCATCTCAAGGTGGTGCCGGTGCTGTTGGGCTGGGGCGATCCCGGCGTGTCGGTGACCGCCGTCATCCAGCTAGGCAGCATCGCTGCCGTGCTGGCCTTCTTCCGCCGCGACCTGCTGGAGGTGGGCCGCGGCATTGCCCGAGCCTTCCGCTTTGGCCAGTGGGGCGATCCCTCCGCGCGCCTGGGCCTGGCCATGGCCCTGGGCACCGTGCCGATCGTCCTGGGCGGCCTGGCCCTCAAGCTCTGGGTCCCCGACTACGACAACGCCCCGGTGCGCAGCATGGGTTCGATCGCCATCGTCTCGATCGTGATGGCCCTGCTGCTGGCCCTGGCCGAACTCGTCGGTCGGCGCCGGCGCACCCTGGAGGCGGTGCGACCGATCGATGGCGTGCTGGTGGGCCTGGCCCAGGCCCTGGCCCTGGTGCCGGGGGTGTCGCGTTCGGGCAGCACCCTCACCGCTTCCCTGTTCGACGGCTGGGAGCGGGCTGCGGCGGCACGGTTTTCCTTTTTGCTGGGGTTGCCGGCGATCACCCTGGCGGGCCTGGTGGAGCTCAAGGGCGCCCTGGCGGCCCCGGCGAACGGCGGCCCGATCCCGCTGCTGGTGGGGATCGTCTCGGCCGCGGTGGTGTCGTGGCTGGCGATCGCCTGGCTGTTGCGCTTCCTGCAGCGCCACAGCACCTGGATCTTCGTGGCCTACCGCCTGGCCTTCGGCGTGGCCATCCTGCTCTGGCTGCGCGCCACAGTGGAGGGGTAGAGCGCCAGGCCAGCCCCGCCGCCGATGTGGAACGAACCCTCCGCCGGCATCGCCGTTGCCGCTGCTGAAGCCGCCAACGCCGGCGGCCATGCCCCGCGCCTGCCCCAGCCGGCGGTGGTCGCCACGGTGGAGCCCGGCTCGATCGGTGAGGAGCTGGGCTTCCAGCCGGGCGACAAGCTGCTGAGCATCAACGGCCAGCGCCCCCGCGACCTGATCGATCTGCAGTTCCTCGTGGGCGAGGAGGAGCTGGTGCTGGAAGTGGAGGACCCTGACGGCACCCTGCACACCGTGGAGCTGGAGAAGGACCTCGACGAGGGCCTGGGCCTGGGGTTCACCGAAGCCCTGTTCGACGGGCTCAGGCAGTGCAACAACGCCTGTCCGTTCTGCTTCATCGACCAGCAGCCGCCCGGCAAACGCCGCAGCCTCTACCTCAAGGACGACGACTACCGCCTCAGCTTTCTCTACGGCTCCTATCTCACCCTCACCAACCTCAGCGAGGCCGACTGGCGCCGGATCGAGGCCCAGCGCCTGTCGCCCCTGTTCGTGTCGGTGCACGCCACTGAGCCTGAACTGCGCAGCCGTCTGCTGGTGAATCCCCGCGCCGGTCTGCTGCTGGAGCAGCTGCGCTGGTTCCAGGAGCGGGATCTGCAGATTCACGCCCAGGTGGTGGTGTGCCCCGGGCTCAACGACGGGGCAGCCCTGGAGCGCACCCTGCGGGATCTGGCGGATTTCGGCGGGGGCGACTGGCCGGCGGTGCTTTCAGCCGCGGTGGTGCCTGTGGGCCTCACCCGCTTCCGCCCGCCCGGCGATGGCCTGGTGCCGGTGGACCGGGCGGCGGCGCGGGCGGTGATCGCCCGGGTGGAGCCGCTGCAGAAGGAGTTTCAACAGCGGCTGGGCAGCCGCTTCGCCTGGCTCTCCGATGAGTGGTATCTGATTGCGGGCCTGCCCCTGCCCCCCCGGGCCGACTACGAAGACCTCCCCCAGCAGGAAAACGGCGTGGGCAGCATCCGCGCCTTCCTGGAGGAGCTGGATCAGGCCACGACGGATCTGCCGCAGCGGGTTGAGCGGCCGCGGCGGCTGAGCTGGGTGGTGGGCCAGCTGGTGGCCGAGGCCTTGGCGCCAGTGGTGGAGCGGCTTAATGCCGTGGAGGGGGTGGAGCTGATCCTCCATGGCCTACCCAGTCCCTACTGGGGGCAGGAGCAGGTGGTCACCGGACTGCTCACAGGTTCGGACCTGCTCAGCGGCCTGGCGGATCGCGACCTGGGTGAGGCCCTGCTGCTGCCGGCGGTGATGCTGCGCCAGGGAGAGCTGGTGTTTCTCGACGATCTGCGGCTGGAGGAGCTCGAGCGCCGGTTGCCGGTGCCGGTGCAGCTGGTGCAGGGTGCGGCTGATCTGGTGGCTGTCTGTCTCGGATAAACCGGCGGGGATCTCTAAACTCCGCGCAAAAGTTCCGAGCTCGGTGTGTCCAATCCCGCTACCCAACTGGCTCTGCTGAGCGCGCTGGGTCTTCCCTTGCTCGGTGGGGCTGTTGTCGCCAAGGACGCTGTTCCAGTCGAGCAGTCGGCTCAGGCCGCCCCCAGCTCCGCAGCAGCCCCCGCCGCTGCTGCATCTCCAGCCCCTGCCCCCGCCGCTCCGGCTGCCGCCGCCGAGACGCCTCTCCCCCTGCTGCCGCTCCCCTTGGCCCCCGAGGTCAAGGGCCAGCGCCCCCGCGTGAACCCGAAGCTCGTCACTCCGGCGGCCACCGAGCTGGCGCCAGCCGTCAACGACCTGCCCGCTCCGGATTCCCTGGCTCTGCCCACCCGGCCCGACCAGGTGATGATCAAGGAGCTGCGGCCCCTCTCCCTGGCCCAGGTGGAGAACCTGGCCGAGGTGAACAACCCCAACCTCAAGGCGATCGCCAGCCAGGTGGATCAGGCCCAGAGCAACCTGCGGGCCCAGATTTCCCAGTGGTATCCCAACCTCAATCTGGAAGCCAATTCCCTGCCCATCTACAACGATGGACAGACCCGCAATCGCCTGCGGGACGGCTCCACGGTTCTGTTGAACGCTGATCGGTGGGCGGCGGCGGCCTCCATCACGGCCCAGTGGTCCCTGATCAATCCCCAGCGCAACCCCACGATCGCGGCGGCCCGCGATCAGTTTGAACGGGCCAAATACCAGTACGTGATTGCTCTGCGCGACTTGCGTCTGCAGGCCGCCCAGGCCTATTTCGACCTGCAGCAGGCCGACGACCAGGTGCGGATCGGCCAGGAGTCGGTGCGGGCTTCCCTGGTGAGCCTGCGTGATTCCCGCGCCCGTTTCCAGGCTGGTGTGGCCACCAAGCTGGAGGTACTGGAGGCCGAGACCCAGCTCGCCCGCGACCAGCAGCTGCTCACCACCGCCCTGGCCAGTCAGTCGGTGGCCCGGCGGGCGCTGGCCTCCCTGCTGGATCTCCCCCAGACCGTCACCCCCACCGCCCAGGATCCATCCCGGGTGCTGGGCGTGTGGCAGCCCTCCCTCCAAGAGAGCATCGTGGCGGCCTACGCCTTCCGCGAGGAGCTCGATCAGGTGCTGCTCGACATCTCCATCGCCAATAGCCAGGCCAATGCCGCCTTGGCTGAGGTGCAGCCCTTCCTGAACATCTTTGCCGGTTTTGAGGGGGGCTGGTTCGATGGCAACCAGCCTGTCGTCGGCAACCGGGATGTGGTTTCCGGTGGCAACTACGACACCACGGTGGGGCTCAATCTCAGCTGGAGGCTGTTCGATGGCGGTGCCGCCGCTGCCCAGGCCCGCCAGAATCGCCAGTTGGCCCAGGAAAACAGCTTCCGCTTTGCCCAGCGGCGTGATGCCATCCGCTTGGAGGTGGAAGACAGCTTCTACGAGCTGGAGAAAAACAACCGCAACATCACCACCACATCCCGGGAAGTGATCTCGGCCCGCGAGTCCTTGCGTCTGGCCCGCCTGCGTTTCCAGGCCGGTGTGACCACCCAGCGTGAGGTGGTGGATAACCAGCGAGACCTCACGAATGCCGAGGTGCGCTTCTCCAACGCCATCACCGACTACAACAAGCGCTTGGCGGAGTTGCGTCGCCGCACAGGCCTCGACCAGATCGTGACCTGCCCCGCCCAGACCTTGCCGGCCGTCAAGCCGGTCGGTGCTTCCGACGTTCCGGTGGAACCATCCCGGTTGCTGCCGGCCTGTCAGGCGGCCAATCCAGGCCCGGTCTGAAGAGTCTCTTGGCGCTCCAGTCCTTGCCCGCTCCCCCCGCCCGTTTCGGCCTGGCCGCCACCCTCCGCCTTGGACTGTTCCAGGGCTGTCTGGGCTGCCTGGCGGTCGTTTTTGCCGGCCTGATGAACCGGGTGATGATCAGCGAGCTGGGCTTCCCGGCCCTGCTGGTGGGTTCAGCCCTGGCCTTTGAACAGTTCGTGGCTCCGGCGCGGGTGTTGTTCGGTCAGCTTTCGGATGCCAGGCCGATCGGTGGCCGCCACCGTCTCCCCTACATCTGGCTCGGCAGCCTGCTGTTCAGTGGCCTGGCCGTGCTCTCGGTTCCCCTGATCTTTCATGTGGGCCGTCTTCTCGACAGCGCCTCGCCCTGGCAGCTCGCGGGAGGGGTGGCCGGTCTCTGCGGCCTGTTTGCCCTCTATGGCCTTGCGGTTTCGATGGCCAGCACCCCCTACCTTGCCCTGGTGATTGATCGCACCTGCGAAGAGGAGCGCTCCCGGGCAGTGGGGATCATCTGGTGCCTCCTCACCGTGGGCATTGTGGTCGGAGCCATCGCCACGGCCATTGCATTGCGCGGCCTCGACGGTGTCACGGACCCGGGCCTTCTGGAACCAGCCTTGCTGCGGTTCATGGGGAGGGTGGCGCTCACCGTGCTGGTGATCACCCTGGTGGCCACGGCGGGCATGGAGGCCCCCCGGTCAGGCCGATCCGGGCAGCGGCTTCAGCGCGCGGAGGGCCGGGATGACGCGATCACCCTGCGCCAGGCCTGGGCTCTGATGACCTCCAGTCGCCAGGTCCTCGTCTTCTTCGTGTTCCTGGTGCTCTTCACCCTCGGCCTCTTCCTCCAGGACCCCGTGCTGGAGAGCTACGGCGCCGAGGTGTTCGCCATGCCGATCGCCGCCACGGCTTCGCTCAACGCCCTCTGGGGCAGCGGCACCCTGGCCGGGTTGCTGTTCGCCGGGCTATGGGTGGTGCCTCGGCTGGGCAAGCTGGCCACTGCTCGCCTGGGCTGTCAGCTGATTGCCGGCACGTTGATGGCTCTGCTGCTGTGCGGGTTCACGGCACAGGTCACCCTTCTCAAGCTGGTCATGGTCCTGTTTGGTGTTGCCGCGGGCATCGGCACCAACAGTGCCCTGGTGTTGATGCTCGACCTCACCCTGCCTGAGGCTGCCGGCACCTTTGTCGGTGTCTGGGGACTGGCCCAGGCGCTCTCCCGGGCCTTGGGCAAGGTCTTCGGAGGCGGGCTGCTGGATCTGGGCCGCTGGCTGAGTGCCCGGGTCGGTCTCGCCGACCAGCCGTTTCCGGCCTTTGCCCTGGTGCTGGCCGTCGAAGTGGTGGTTGCCCTCGCCGCCCTTGTCGCCCTTGGTCGCGTCAACCTGCGACAGTTCAGGGAGGATACGGGCAGAAGTCTCACCAAGGTGCTCGCCCTCGAGCTCGGATGACAGTCACCGTTCCCTCCCCCGATCTGCATCCCGGCCTGACGGCCATGCTCGATCGGGTGGGCGAGCGCCAGCGGCACGACTTCGGCCATGTGGCTTCCGATCTCAAGGCGGATGGCAGCCTGATCACCGCCTGCGATCGCTGGAGTGACGCCACCTTGGTGGAGGGGCTGGCCACCCTCTATCCCCAGGAGGGTGTGCTGAGCGAGGAAGGAGATCGTCGGGTGCCTACGTCACGGGCCTTCTGGGTGGTCGATCCCCTCGATGGCACCACCAATTTCACGGCGGGTATTCCCTACTGGGCCATTTCCCTGGCCCGCTTCGAAGACGGCGTGCCGGTCCTGGCGATTCTTGATGTGCCGCCTCTGCGCCAGCGGATCGTCGCCGTCCGTGGACTGGGGGCCTGGCGCAACGGCAAGCCCCTCAGCCCTCCATCCGAGCAACGCCACCCTGCCGGGTGCGCCTCCCTGTGCAGCCGTTCGATCGGGGTCTTGCAGAAGTTGCCGGAGCAGCGCTTCCCAGGCAAGATCCGGCTCCTTGGCGTTGCCAGTCTCAATCTGGTGAGTGTGGCGACGGGGCAGACGGTCGCTGCCCTGGAGGCGACCCCCAAGATCTGGGATCTGGCGGCAGCCTGGCTGGTTTTGAGCGAGCTCAACTGTCCGATCCGCTGGCTGGTGCGCAGTCCTGAACACCTGGAACCCGGGGCTGACCTCACCCAGGCCGATTTCCCGGTGTTGGCAGCAGATCGTCCTGAGACCCTGGAGCGTTTCCTGCCCTGGGGAGAGGCACTGGTGGGCTGAACCGTCCTGGGACTCCCCGCCAAGGTTGCGAGAGCGAGGGGTGAGGTGTTATGGTTTTGGACTGCGCGGGAAACCGAGCACGAGCCGAGGGAGCCGAGAGGCGCCTTGGGGAG
>Ga0194123_10001590_pt1 | contig 33311 bp, 34 predicted proteins | sample TA2MahsurfametaG_5_FD_155479 | JGI IMG/M metagenome (GOLD analysis project Ga0194123, IMG submission 155479) | Freshwater microbial communities from Lake Tanganyika, Tanzania - TA2015023 Mahale A surface | ecosystem: Environmental > Aquatic > Freshwater > Lake | place: Tanzania: Lake Tanganyika... | reverse complement strand
CCACTTCGAAGGCGACAACCAGAACTATCGTCCGCAGGATGAAGTGAAGACCATCCGTGCCACCAAGGACTGCCTGAACCGGTTCCGCGATCGTGTCACGCGCGAGCATGACATCTCCGCCACCGAACTCGATGCGGTGGATGCGGAAGTCGCGAGACTCATCGACGAGGCGGTGGATGAAGCGCGAGCCGCGCCCGATCCGCAGCCAGCCGATCTGCTGACCGACGTCTACATCAAGTACTGATGGCCAATCGCGAGGACTGACACCATGGCAAGAAAGATTCTTTTTCAACAGGCCATCAACGAAGCCCTGGACCAGGAGATGGCGCGGGATCCCGCCGTCATCGTGATGGGCGAGGATGTAGTGGGCGGCACGGGGGCGGACGGCGAAATGGACGCCTGGGGCGGTGTGCTCGGTGTCACCAAGGGACTCTATGGCAAATACGGGGACCGCATCATGGACACCCCGATTTCCGAATCCGCTTTCGTGGGTGCGGCAATTGGTGCCGCCACCTGCGGCATGCGCCCGGTCTGCGAACTGATGTTCATCGACTTCCTCGGCGTGTGCTTCGACCAGATTTACAACCAGGCCGCCAAGTTTCGTTACATGTTTGGTGGCAAGGCGCGCACGCCGGTCGTCATCCGCACGATGATCGGCGCCGGCTTTCGCGCCGCTGCCCAGCATTCGCAGTCGCTCTATCCCATCTTCACCCATATTCCGGGGCTCAAGGTGGTGGTTCCCTCGTCACCCTACGACGCCAAGGGGCTGCTGATCCAGGCCATCCGCGATGACGATCCGGTCATCTTCTGCGAGCACAAGGCCCTGTATGCGATGGAAGGCGAAGTTCCCGAGGAGTCCTACACCATCCCCTTCGGCGAGGCGAACATCGTGCGCGAAGGCAAGGACGTGACCATCGTTGCGCTGGCGCGCATGGTGTCCTTCGCCCAGAAGGCGGCTGAGGCGCTGGCGAAGGAGGGCATCAGCTGCGAGATCATCGACCCGCGCACCACCTCTCCGCTGGATGAGGACACCATCCTGGAGAGCGTCGAGAACACTGGACGTCTGGTGATCGTTGATGAGTCTTCGCCGCGTTGTGGCACGGCGGCGGACATCTCCGCCATGGTCGCGCAGAAGGGCTTCGATTTGCTGGAGGCGCCGATCCAGATGGTGACGCCGCCGCACACCCCGGTGCCGTTCTCCGGAGTGCTGGAGGATCTCTACATTCCGAATGCGGAAAAAATCGAAGCGGCCGTTCGCAAGTGCCTGGAGTATGCATGATGGGTAATCCGGCCATCATCCCGGTCACGATGCCGAAGTGGGGGCTCTCCATGCAGGAGGGCAAAGTGGTGGAGTGGCTGGTTCCCGTGGGCACTTCGGTGCAGCCCGGGGATCAGATGCTCGACATCGAGACGGAAAAAATTGCCAACACCTTCGAAGCATTGGATGCAGGACTGCTGCGTCGCCAGGTGGCACAAGCGGATGACGTACTGCCAATCGGCGCGCTGCTCGGTGTGCTCGCACCGGAGTCCGTGAGCGATGAGGAAGTCGATGCCTACATTGCCGAGTTCCAGGCCAATTACGTGCCACCGGAAGAGACCGCCGGCGACAGTGGGCCGGACTATCGCTGGGCCGATGTCGACGGCCTGCGACTGCGCTATGTGAAGGTGGGTGACGCAGGGCCTGCGGTGATCCTGATTCACGGCTTTGGTGGCGACCTCGGCAACTGGCTCTTCAACCAGGAGCCGTTGGCCGCAGGTGCCGAGGTCTATGCGCTGGACCTGCCGGGACACGGGCAGTCGGGCAAGAACCTCACCGATGCCTCGGTGCCGGGTCTTGCGGCGACAGTGGTCGGTTTCATGGAGTCCGTCGGCATCACCAAGGCGCACCTGGTGGGGCATTCCTTGGGCGGTGCCATCAGTCTGCAGCTTGCAGCCAAGGAACCGGGTCGCGTGCTGTCGCTCAGTCTGCTGGCCCCGGCCGGTCTGGGCGCCACCATCAATGGCGCCTACTTGCGAGGTTTCATCGAGGGTGAATCCCGCCGCGACATGAAGCCGGTCCTGCAGCAGCTGGTGGCGGATCCCGAGCTCATCACCCGTCAACTCCTCGACGACATCCTCAAATTCAAGCGCACGGACGGCGTGCCCGCGGCTCTGGCCGCCATTGCGGCGGGCTTCATCGAGGGCGATGCCCAGAAGGTCAACCTGCGGGACGTGCCGGCGCAAGCCGGCGTGCCGGTGCAGGTGATCTGGGGCCGGGAAGACAAGATCATCCCGGTGAGCCAGGCTGAAGGCCTGTCCGGCAATGTCGCGGTGCATGTCCTGGAGGGGGTCGGTCATCTGGTGCAGATGGAGGCCGCGACCCAGGTCAATGCGCTCGTGAAGGCGCTGCTTTGAGTCGTCCAACGGAAGGGGAGGCCGGGGATTTCCCGGCCCTCATCCTGCGCATGACGCAGGCGGCCGTGCGTGGCGACGGCCGCGCCGTGCGCGCCTGCTTCACGCCGGATGGCGTCTACCACGACTGCTTCTATGGCGCGTTCAAGGGCGATGCGATCGTGTCCATGATCGAGGACTATTTCCATCGCGACGCCTACAACTTCCGCTGGGACATCCATACTCCGTTGAGTGATGGTGTCACTGCTTATGCACGGTATGTCTTCAGCTACGAATCACGCCTGCCGGGTTCTCATGGCCAGCGCGCCGGCTTCGAGGGCACGGCTGTGTGCACGCTGCGGGATGGATTGCTCGAGAGCTATCGGGAGATCGCCAATTCCTTGGTGGCCCTGCAGGCGCTCGGTTTTGCGCCTGACCGGCTCGCAAGGCTCGCCGCGCGCGATTCATCCGCATTCTTTGCGTCCCCGGAGGCGGTTCACCACCGCAGCTGACACACACGCCGGACCAGCGACCCGGCATCCTCCCCGGCTCCCCAGGGCATGCGCAATCCGGGGAGCGCCCGCTCAGCCAGACGTATCCAGACCCACTCCGCACCGGGTGCATTGCGCGGGCTTGACGGTTTGCGCCGGTGTCCAGACTTCAGCAAGTCCCACCTGCGGCAGACGCTGCCGGCAGCGCGGGCAGCGCAAGGCGAGCAGCAGTCCGAGAATCGCGCCAATGACGGTGAAGAAGGAAATCACCATCACCGGCCAGGGAATGGCCGTAAAGAACATGCAGGCCACGAAGGTCATCCAGCCCGCGGCCACCGCCACCACGAACACGCGCGCCCGCGCGCCGAGGCGAGCGCGAATGGTGTCGGTCATGCGCCTGGCCTGTCCTGCAGGGTGGCGCCCGCCGCACTCTCAAGATGCACGATTTCCGACAGGGGGCGACGATAGAGCCGCGCCGGCTGCACGCCGTCCAGTGCCTTGCCCAAGGTCACCATCATCACCGGCAGCAGATTCTCCGGCAGCTCCAGCAGTGAACCCACTCGCGCGGCGTCAAAACCGATCATGGGCCCACTGTCCCAGCCGGTCGCCTTGGCCGCGTACATGAGGCTCATCGCCGCCAGCGCGCCCGAGCGTATGGCTTCTTCCCGCTGCAGGCCGGCCTGGCCGGCGTAGACGCCGGCAATCATGGGCACGAACTTCTCGCGCAGCTCGGCTGAGGCCTCGGCATAGAGGCTGGCTGCATCTTCATGCGCGTCGAGGCGACCACACACCAGCACCACGGCGGCACAGTCCTCCACCTGCTGCTGGCCGAAGGACAGCCCGCGCAGTTCATGCTTGCGCGCCGGATCGCGCACGACCACGAAACGCCAATGCTGCAGGTTGAAGGAGCTGGGGGAGAGTTGCACCAGGTGAAATATCGCCTGCAGTTCGGCATCCGTGATGTCGAGTCCGGGTTGGTAACGGCGCACGCTGTGCCGCTCGGCGGCAAGTCGGGTGAAGTCCATGGTGGGAATTCCGGGGCATGTTGGGGACAATGCGCGCCAGTATGCCGCAAGGGCAGGGGCCGCAGAAACGATGCGCGCCTGCGCGCGGTGCCCCACCGCTTGAGAGGCTTTCGCGGAGTATTGCCACCCCGTGTCCGAGTCCCGTCCGCCCGGTGACCCTCCGGCAGGAGTGCCGGGAGTGCCCCATGCGCGGTGGCTGCTGGCAGTCCTTGCCTACACCCTCACGCCTCTCGCCCTGCTCTACCTGCCCGGACACGCCCGGGCGGTCGATCCCGCCTGGGATTTTGGCATGGCGCTCGGCGTGCTCGCGGCGGGAGGTGTCGCCTTGCTGCCCCTGCTCAGCGCACGCTGGTGGGGTGCACAGTACCCGGCAATCCCGTTCCTGCGCCTGTTGCACGAAGTGCATCTCCGCCTTGCCTATGTACTGACGGTGCTCGCGCTGCTGCACGTGACCGTGCTCTGTGTGCTTGAACCGAGAGTCCTCGAATACCTGACCCCGAGAGCGCCGTGGCCGATGCTGGCTGGGCTGATGGCACTCGTGCTTTTCATCTTTCTCTGCCTGAGCTCCCGCTGGCGACTGCAGCTCGGCTGGCGTCAAGCCAGCTGGCGGCACTGGCACGCAGGGCTTTCCGCGCTAGCACTGACAGGCATGGCCTGGCACATCGTGGATGCCGGCTATTACTTCAATCGCTGGTCAGCGGCTGCCGCGCTGCTGTGGATGCTGGCGGTGCCGACGCTGCTGTCCCTGTGGCTGCGCGGACATCCCTTGGCACGGGTGCTGATGGAGCACTCGCCCCGCGGATCGCGCCTACCGGGCGCGAGGCGTATCGTGTCCTCGATCGCGCTGGTCTGGCTGCTGCTGGCCGCAGTCTGGGTGGGTCTGGGCCGCATGGAATCTCCCTTGCTTGAGGCCTCGCCATGCGCAAGCAATCCCTGCTTGTAATGGTGCTGATCCTCGCTGTGGCGGGGCTTGGCGTGTGGCTGGGCAAGCTGCGGGCAGAGGCCATACGCGAGCGCCCACTGCTCCAGATACACTTCGACCATCACGAGCATGCGGCCGTGCGGTGTGCGACCTGTCACCACAATTTCCTGGACGGCACGGGAAAGACCGCCTGTTATTTCTGCCACAAGCAGGACCCGGAACTGGGTTCGAGAATCGAGAAGGACTTTCACATGTTCTGCAGAAGCTGCCACGTCGATCTCGCGCAGCGGGGATTCCAGACCGGCCCAGTGCGTCGCTGCGCTGGATGCCACGTGGAAAGCGCGGGCGCCGGTGCCATCCCGGGAGCGGCGCAATGAGCGGTGCCGTGTGGTGGATCAGAAGGGATTTGCGCCTGAGCGACAACGAGGCGCTGCAGGCCGCCATGGCGCGCGGGCCGGTGCTGCCGGTCTTCATTCTTGATCCTGTCTTTGCATCGCCGCGCTACGACCCTGCCAGCAGCCGACGCTATGCCTTCATGGTGGCGGGCGTGCGGGCACTTGCGGAGGATCTGAAAGCCCGGGGTGCGACCCTGCATGTGGCCAGGGGCAAACCGCTGGACGTGTTGCGCGAGCTGCTTGCGACCACCGGGGCCACGTCCATTCACGCCATGGAGGATCTGAGCCCTTATGCGCGGCGGCGTGATGCAGAGATCGCCGCCGTCCTGCCGCTCGAACTGGCCTCGGGGGTGACGGTGCACCATCCGTCGCGCGTGCTCACCCGCCAGGCCAAGCCCTACACCGTGTTCACGCCGTTTTATCGCACCTGGCGCAGCCTGCCGGCGCCGCGCCCCGAGGATTGCATTCCGGCGCCGGCCAGAATCCCGAGCCTGCCTCCTGCCGCCGGCGGGACCACCCTGCCGGCGTTGGAAAGTCCACCCGGTTTTCCCGCAGGTGAGGCCGAGGCCCAGCGACGACTGGCGCGTTTCCTCGAGCAGGGCATCGCCCGCTACGACCAGCGACGGGATACGCTCGCCGAAGACGGCACTTCCAGCCTCTCGCCCTACTTCCGCTTCGGGATGTTGTCACCACGCGAAGCGGCAGTGGGGGCGCTGTCCGCGATGACCGCTGCGGCGGCTGCCTCGGGAGCAGAGACCTGGCTGAAGGAACTGGTCTGGCGCGAGTTCTATCTCGCAGTGCTGTTCCATTTTCCAGGGGTGCTGAAAAAAGCCTTCAACCCCAGCCTGCGTGAGATTGCCTGGCGCGACGCACCTGCGGATCTCGCAGCCTGGCAGCAGGGCATGACCGGGTATCCCATCGTGGACGCCTGCATGCGCCAGCTGCTGCACACCGGCTGGATGCACAATCGCGGAAGAATGATCGTGGCCTCTTTCCTCGCCAAGGATTTGCTCATCGACTGGCAGCATGGCGAAGCCTGGTTCATGGATCAGCTCATCGATGGTGATCCCGCTGCCAATAATGGGGGGTGGCAGTGGGCGTCGGGCGTGGGCACCGACGCGGCGCCCTACTTCCGCATCTTCAATCCCGTGACCCAGGGTGAGCGTTTCGATCCCCATGGGCATTTCGTGCGGCGCTGGGTGCCGGAGCTCGCCGAGGTGCCGGACCGCTACCTCCATGCGCCCTGGACCATGCCTGCGCTCACCGCCTCATTGTGCGGAGTCGAGATCGGTCGCGACTATCCCGCTCCAATCGTGGACCGCGCAATCGTGCGTGAGCGCACGCTCGCGGCGTATCAGGCGGCGAAGTCGCGTGTAGCATGAGGCGGACGAGCATTGCAGTCTGCCCGGTTTTGCCTTGTCATTGACAAGCGATTCGGGTTCCATCCTGACTTGGGCAAAAGCCCAGGTCAGGTCCTCAGTGAACGGAGGTCAAGCATGGCCAAATTGATTCTCGAGAAGCTCTTTTCGGAAGCACTTGCCCTTTCTGACAGGGAACGCGCGGAGCTCGCCCATCTCCTCGTGATGAGTCTCGATGGAGGCCCGGACCAGGATGCCGAGAGGGAATGGGAGCGGGAGATGCTGCGGCGCCTGGACAGGATTGACGCCGGCGCTGCCGAGTTCATCGAGACTGACGAGTTCCAGCGCCGGATGCAGGCCTGCCAGAGGGCTTGATGACACGCCGGCTTCGTATTCTTGACGAAGCTTCGGCCGAGGCGATGGCTGCGATGGCGTGGTACGAACGGGAACGGAAGGGGCTTGGCGTCGAATTTGCGCAGGCGATCGACAGAGTGCTTTCACTCATCAAAACAGGCTTGGCACCAATGTCCCCGATGCCGGGGGCTCTGGGTGCCAGAGGTCTGAAACGCCTTCTGCTGCAAAAATTCCCCTACACGGTGGTTGTTCGCGAGACGGCCGACGAATACCAGATAATCGCCATCGCGCACCAGAGCCGTCGACCGGGGTATTGGATGAACCGATGATCCGGATACTCAGGGCACCCCGGCTGGTGGCCGGCCCCCCCCGGCGCACGTCTGATTGCGGGATCAGGCGTAATCCGAGGCGCCGGGCAGTGGCTCGCCGAACCGATCCTGGAAAGCGATCTCGGCCAACGGTCGACGCTTCAGTTTTTTCGGGAAGGGTTTCTCCGGCCAGCCCAGAGTGACCACCGCGGCGGTGGCGATATCCTCCGGGATCTCAAGCAGTTTCTGGATTTCCTTCTCGGCGAGCACCAATAGCGTGGTGAGGACCGTGCCCAGACCCTCGTTGCGGGCCGCAAGCATGAGATTCTGCACGGCGGGGTAAATGGATGAGCCGGGCGTCAGCACGGTACGGCCAAGGCCGGCATCCAGTGCGGAAAGCTCTTTCCAGCGTGCACAAACCACGATCATCACCGGCACATCCGCGAGATGCCGCGCGAAATGATCGACGTTCGCAAGAAACCGGGCATCAAAGCCCGACTTGATCTCCCCGCTCGCATACTTCTGCATGACCATGTCCCAGATGGGCTGGTACAGGTCATGGATGGCTTGGCGCTTGGCGGCATCGCGGACCACCACATAGCTCACCGGCTGGTTGTTGCTGCCGGTCGCGGCCCACCGCGCGTGGTTCAGCAGCTTGACGACCATGGCCTCGGGGACATCATCCTTGCGGTAGTGTCGACAGGCATTCAGGGTCTGCATGGCTTCGAGCAAATCCATGGCACTTCTCCCGCAGATGATGACAAGGCTTGCGAGCATAAGCGCGGATGCTAACCTCGTACCACTCCCGGGCGCCTGAAACTGGAATTTCCGTGCCCAGATTGCTCCCACAAGTTTCCCCGAAAGGCAGGTAGCGAAAATGTCAGTGCTGCAGATGGAAGTCCGTGACCATGTCGCGATCATCACCCTCAACCGCCCGGAGGCACGCAACGCGCTCAATCCCGAGCTCTCGGTGCGGCTGGCCGAGGCCTGGGCGCGGGTGCGCGAGGAGGCTGCAATCCGCGTGGCCGTGCTCACCGGCACGGGCTCCGCGTTTTGTGCGGGGGCGGATCTCGGGCAGCTCATCCCGCTTTTTTCAGGCGCGCGCAAGCCCGAGAACGAATGGGATGATCGCGTGGTGGCCGACCGGTTTCTGGTGCGCAAGGCGCTGCTGCGGGATTTTGATACCGAGAAGCCCGTGATCGCCGCCATCAACGGCCACGCCATCGCCGGCGGCATGGAAATCGTGCAAGGCACCGATATCCGCGTCAGCGTGCCGGCCGCGAAATTCGGGGTGCAGGAAGTGAAGTGGGCGATCTTCCCGGCCGGGGGATCAACCGTGCGCCTGCCGGCGCAGATGCCGTTCGCCAAGGCCATGGAGCTCCTGCTCACCGGCGACCTCGTCACCGCGGACGAAGCCCTGCAGCTCGGGTTCCTCAATCATGTGACCGATGATCCCTTGGCCAAGGCACTGGAGATTGCAGCGCGCATCGCGGCCAATGGACCGCTGGCAGTGCGCGCCATCCGGCGCTCGGCCCGCGCCTGCCTCGGCAAGCCGGAAGCCGAGGCGCTTGCACTTGAACACGAAATCTCGGCGCCGGTGTTCCTCACCGAAGACGCCCGCGAAGGGCCTCGTGCATTCATGGAAAAACGTGCCCCCATTTATCACGGGAAATAATCAGGGGAAATTGGCACGGGAAACAGGCGCGGGAGGGAATCTTCGGCAAGAAGCTTCCCGAGTACCCGGTATGCGGGATCAGCGATCTCCCTGATGGGTGACGCCGGCGGCGGCGAGTGCAGCCAGACGCTCCGGCGGGTAACCGAGCACCTCGCCCAGAACGTGGACGTTGTGCTCACCGAGCAGCGGTGCGACCAGAGTGGGGACCTCGGGCTGCTCGGAGAACTTGAGCGGGAAACCCGGCATCACGAAATCGCCGAGGAAGGGATCCTGCACCGTGCGCAAGGTGCCGCGCTCCGCAAAATAGGGATGATTGGGCGCATCGAAGGGGCTTATCACCGGCGCACAGGGCACGCGGAATTCCTCCAGCCGCGCGAGTGCTGCCGCATCGCTCTCGAAAGTGGCGAGCCAGGCTTCGATCTGCGGATTGAGAGCGTCTTGATTCGCGGCACGCGGGCCAGGTTCCGCGAAACGGGGATCATGCTCGAAATCCGGCCGATTCATGGCCTGGCACAGATTGGGCCACTGCAGCTGCAGAGCCATGATCACGAGGTAGCCTTCGGGCCCCTTGAACACGCCGATGGGGGCCACCAGTTCGTGATTCGAGCCCATGCGCCCCGGCTGCCAGCCATTGCCCAGCGAGATGGCCTGCACATTGACCTCATGCATGTGGAACAGCGAATCGACCATGGAGATGTCGAGATACTGTCCGCGCCCCGTGCGCTCACGATGGAACAACGCATAACCAATCGCCGAGAAGGCATGGACGCCCGAGCCGACATCTGCCATCCCCACACCCACGGGATGCGGCTTGCCATCGCGGGGCCCCGTCACATGCATGAAGCCGGCATAGGCCTGCGCGATCCAGTCGTAGCCTGTGCGGTGGGCGAGGGGGCCGCTGCGCCCGAAGGCGGAGATGGAGGCCATCACCATGCGCGGATTGAGCTTGGAGACTCCGGCGTAATCGAGGCCACGCCGCGCCATCACGCCCGGCCCGTAGTTTTCCACCAGCACATCGCAACGCGCGACGAGGTCATGCAGGATCGCCAAGGATTCCGGCTTCGACAGATCCAGGCACAGGCTGCGCTTGCCGCGGTTCTGCTGCACGAAGTACCCGCTGCGACGATCCTTCATGAAGGGCAGGCCGCGTGCGGGGTCGCCGCCCGGGGCATGTTCCACTTTGATGATTTCCGCGCCCATCTCGGCCATCAGCCGCGTCACCGTGGGCCCGGCGAGGTACTGCGTGAAGTCGAGTACACGAATGCCGTCGAGAATCATCATCGTGCGTGTCCTTGTCTGACGTGGCCGGGAGCCTGAACACTGGCGGGCGGATCCTGCGAGGTCAAGAGGCCTCAATACACGCACTTGCACACGGCGTGCCCTGGGCTCAGCATTGACGCTCATGAGCTCGCCAAGCATCGTCACGCCCGGGGCCCGCCGCTATGTCCTCGGCATCCTGGTCGTCGTCTACACCTTCAATTTCATCGACCGGCAAATCCTTTCCATCCTGATGCAGGACATCAAGGAGGAACTCGGGCTTTCGGACAGCGCACTGGGCTTACTGTCCGGCTTTGCCTTTGCCATGTTCTACGCCACCCTGGGCATTCCCATCGCGCGTCTTGCCGACCGCGGTAACCGCCGCAACATCATCGCCGTCTGTCTGGCTCTCTGGAGCGGCATGACTGCCCTGTCCGGCCTCGTGTCCAATTTCTGGCAGTTGCTGGCCGCGCGGGTGGGAGTGGGTATTGGTGAGGCTGGCTGCACGCCACCTGCCAATGCCCTGCTGAGCGACTACTACCCACCCGAGCAGCGGGCCACCGCCTTCGGCATCTATGCCATGGGGATACCGTTCGGCATCCTTTTCGGCTTTCTTGCCGGTGGCTGGATCAACCAGTACTTCGGCTGGCGCTGGGCCTTCTTCGTGGTCGGTGCGCCAGGTCTGCTGCTCGCGTTGCTGGTCCGGTTCACGGTGCGGGAGCCCGCGCGTGGTGAACTGGAACAACGGGTCGCGAACGCCGCCCAGCCGGGCCTGCAGGAAACCCTGCGCCACCTGCTGCGCAAACGGGCCTTCGTGCACCTCGCGCTCGGCGGTGGACTCACGGCTTTCGTCGGTTATTCGTGGATCATCTGGATGCCGGCTTTCCTGATGCGCTCGCACGGCATGAGTTCGGGCAATGTCGGCACGGCACTCGGGCTCATCATCGGCCTCGCCGGCGCCGTAGGCATCGCGCTGGGGGGCTATCTCGCGGATCGCTGTGCTCGCCGTGATCGCCGCTGGGCCTTGTGGCTGGTGTGTATCGCCATCCTCATCAACGTGCCCTTTGCCTTCGGCGTGTTCCTCAGCGAAGACCCGCGCCACGCCCTGTGGTTCATGGTGGTGCCTTTCCTGCTCGGCAATTTCTGGCAGGGCACTTCGTTTGCACAGACCCAGGGTCTCGCGGGCTTGCGGATGCGTGCCGTGGCTGCGGCGGTGCTGCTGTTCATCGTCAATATCATTGGGCTTGGCGCTGGCCCGCAGTTCGTGGGCATTGCGAGCGATCTGCTGGCAGAAAGCCAGGGCCAGGATTCGCTGCGCTACGCGTTACTCCTCTGTTCCCTCTTCAACCTGTGGGCGGCGGTGCACTTCTTCCTCGCCGGACGGGTCTTGCCTGCCGAGCTCGACGCCCAGGCCGCCGAAGAAGCGCTTGCCGCGCAGGCAAGCTGAACGTCCCGTCAGTCGCCCACCCCTTTGGGTGCGCGCTGCTGCATGAAGCCGAACAGATAGCCTGCCACTCGCCGCATCTGGATCTCCTCCGCGCCCTCGGTGATGCGATAGCGCCGATGGTGACGGTAGATGTGCTCGAAAGGCTTGTGGCGCGAGTAACCCATCCCACCGTGAACCTGCATCGCCCGATCAGCCGCCTCGCAGCACAGGCGGTTAGCCCAGAAATTGCACATGGAGACCTTGTCCGAGACCGTGAAGGCGCCGTAGGCGTCCATCATCCAGGCGGTCTTGTGGATCAGCGCGCGCAGCATCTCGCATTGGGTATGAAGCTCCACCAGCGGAAACTGGATGCCCTGGTTACTGGCCAGCGCCTTGCCGAAGGTCTTGCGCGAACGCGCATGGGCCACGGCCTCATTGATGCAGTACTGGGCCGCGCCGAGGCTGGAGGCTGCCTGGCGGATGCGGTTCTCGTTGAAGAAATGCTGCACGACCTGCAAGCCGCGGCCTTCCCCGCCGAAGACCGCGCTGTGCGGTACGCGTACCTTGTCGAGGCTGACCCGACCGTGATCGGTCGGCATGTTGAAAGTCCAGAGCATTTCCTCCACCCGGAATCCGGCCGCATCGGTGGGCACCAGGAAAGCCGTGATCCCGGTGGCATCACCGGCCTTGCCGCTGGTGCGGGCAAAGATGAGATCCGCCTCCGCACTGTGGATGCCCGTGTTCCAGGTTTTCTCGCCGGTGATCAGCCAGTCGTTCCCCTCGCGCACCGCCACGGTTTCCATGTGTGTGGCATCCGAACCATGCGCAGGTTCCGTGATGCCAAAGCCGAGAATCTTCTCGCCCGAGGCCAGGGCCTCGGCCCAGAGGGCTTGCTGGGCCTCACTGCCGTACTCCAGCATCAACAGGAAACTGATGTTGTTGCCGACAATCGCGTGCTCGTTCTGGAGATCGCAGTGCAGGCCCAAGCCCTTGGCCGCGAGATGCTCGCGAATCACCGCCATGCCGAGGTTGTTGCCATCGCGCCCACCCCAGGCCTTGGGGAAGGGGTAGCGGTAATGCCCGGCGCGATCCGCGCAGCGGCGGGCTTCGGCCAGCAAGGCCTCCCATGCCGGATGGGGCAGTCCCCCCTGATCCCAGTCCGTGCGGGCGTATTCCCGGCGATGATCAAAAAACCGGACGTTGTCGTCCGCCTTTTCCAGCGGCTTGATCTCACTGGCGATGAAATCGTCGAGCTCGGCCAGGTAGGCGGTGAGTTCGGCGGGCAGTTCGTGATTCATGGCGGACGCTCCGGGGTCTGAAGGGCACGTGGAAGGTTCAATGCTGTGGTTATAATCGAGACACCCAGACCAGAGCGAGGAGCACGTCATGAGCAATGTTTACGGGGAGGAGCATCGCAAGCTCCAAGAGCAGTTTTCCACGCGCAAGCTGGCAGACCGCCTGGAGGAGACGATCATCAAGACCGAAGTGGATGAGATGGACCGGGGGTTCATCGAGTCGCGCGATTTCTTCTTCCTGTCCACGGTCGACCAGAATGGTCACCCTACCGTCTCTTACAAGGGAGGCGATCCGGGTTTTGTCCGGGTGGTGGATCCGGGAACCGTGGCCTTCCCGAGCTATGACGGCAACGGCATGTTCTTCTCCATGGGCAACATCGCGGCCAATCCCAAGGTCGGTATCCTGTTCATCGACTTCGAGAATCCAAATCGCCTGCGTCTCCACGGTGAGGCCAGCGTGTCTGCCAATGACCCTCTCCTGGCGGACTATCAGGAGGCCGAGCTCATCGTGCGCATTAAGGTCAGCAAGATCTGGGTGAACTGTCCGCGTTACATCCCGCAGATGAAGCGCGTCAAATCCTCGGCCTATGTGCCGCGTGCGGCCTGCGAGACGCCACTTGCGACCTGGAAGCGCATCGACTTTGTGCAGGATGTCCTTCCGCCCAAGGATCTCGGCCGCCCGGAGAAAGCGGGTGGCGTGATCACCATCGAGGAATACATCGGCAAGGTCATGCAAGGCGAGACATGAGGGGTCGCACGCGCCCGATGCTGCTGCAGCTTCTGGCGCTGCAGCTCACGCTCGGGCTCGCGGCGCCTGCAGCCAGAGCCGCACCGGACACGGCTGACGTGATCCGCATCTGCCGGGCGGCCCTTGCAGAGGGCTATGCTGGCGAACAGGCCGCCGCTTGTGACTGGTATGTGCGCCCCTGTGGCGCCTGTGGCGCGGCGGTGGTGAAGCGATGGTGCATTCCGGAGGGAGTCACCCGCCAGGCGGTTGCCGAGCACGTGGTTGCCGGGCTTGCGGCAGCCGAGCCCGCCACGCTCACGCCATTGGAAGACGCCGTGGACAGCCTTCTGGCCAAGCAATATCCCTGTTCACACAACCCCTGAATACCCGGCAGCGGCAGGCAAAAAAATGAATTCGGAAAAAGTCGTCTTCGCTTTCTTCGTGCTGCTGGCAGCGGCGCTCAACGTCGGTTTCGTGTGGGGGTCGATAGATGATCCCGGTCATCACCCGGCCTTCGAACTGTTCGCCGCGCTGGTGATCAACCTCATTGCCACCGTGCTCAAGCTGGGTGACCGATCGCATCTCGGCTCCGTGCTGCTCGCGACCAGCCTGGTGGCGGATGTGCTGCTGGTAGCCGCGGCCGTGTACTGGGGAATCCAGAGCCAGGTGTACGGTCTGGGGGAGGCATCCGCCACGATCGCCAAGGTGGTGTCACTCGCGGCGGGTGCGCTGTTCGCCAACATCGCGTCCACCGTGCTGCTCGTCATCGAGACCGCCAGCGTCCGCCGTTAGTCGGCCCGGGCAGTTCCGGCGTGAATCCGGTGTTCTTCATTGTCCTGCGGCGCATGCGCACGCCGCTGCTGTTGCTGATCTCGGCCTATGCCATCGCCATCGCGGGCCTCGTGACCATCCCGGGGGTGGATGATCAGGGGAATCCCTGGCAATTCGATTTTCTGCACGCGTTCTATTTCATCAGCTACACCGCCTCCACGATCGGTTTTGGTGAAGTACCTTACCCCTTCACCCCGGGCCAGCGGCTGTGGGTCTCGTTCTCCATCTACCTCACGGTGCTGGCGTGGCTTTACGCCTTCGGCAACATCCTTGCTTTGCTGCAGGATGCGGGCTTCCAGCGGGCGATCGCACTGCAACGCTTCAGGCGCCAGGTCAGGCGGCGTGCCGACCCGTTCTACCTCATCTGTGGTTACGGCGAGACCGGCATGATGGTGGCGCATCTGCTCGCCAGTTACCGCATTGGTGCCGTGGTGCTCGACAAGGATCAAGACGCCATCACGACTGTCGGCATGGAGACCAATCTCGGCAATGTGCCGGCATTGGCGGCCGACGCGCGTGATCCTGCCCAGCTCGCGGAAGCCGGACTGCATCATCCACTCTGTCTCGGCGTCGTGGCCGTGACCGGGGATGACGAAGTCAATGTGGATGTGGCGCTTGCAGCCCTGCTGTTGAATCCGGGACTCCGAATCCTGTGTCAGGCCCAGCAGGAAGTGGCAGCGGTGAAGCTGCCGTCCCGCCATGGCATGTGCGTCATCGACCCCTTCAACACTTTCGGCGCCTCGCTCGCCCTCGCGATCCATCAACCCTGCACTTATCGCCTGCTGCGTATCCTGGGCAGCCTGCCGGGTGAGCCCTTCCCGCCCATGGTCACTCCGCCCAAGGGGCAGTGGATACTCTGCGGATACGGGCGTTTCGGCCGCGCGATGGAGCGTCATCTGCGCAGCGAAGGCGTGACCCTGGCGGTGATCGAGAACGGCGAGCCCATTGCGCGACCGGCGACAGTCATGGGCTCGGGCACGGACACGACCTCGCTGGTCGCCGCGGATATCGACACCGCCTCGGGCATCATCGCGGGCACGGATTCGGACATCGCCAACCTTGGCATCCTGCTCAATGCGCGTGAGCGGAACCCTGCCGTGTTCACCGTGCTGCGACAGAATCTGGATCTCAACAATCCGCTGGTGGCCGCGGCCCGGCCGCATCTGGTGATGGAGACCAGTCGTATCGTGGTTGGCCAGATCGTGGTCGAGCTCATCAATCCCCTGTTACGGCGCTTTCTTCTGTTGGCCCGTGACCAATCCGCCCTCTGGGCCGAAGCCTTGATAGGGCGGCTGATGGCCCTTGATATCGAGGCCACGCCGGAGTCATTCGTGGTGTCGATCACGGAGCAGGAGGCTCCGGCAGTGCATGGGGCTCTGGCAGGAGGTCGACGCTGCGGGCTCGGCCATCTGTTGCGCGACCCGATGACGCAGGATGAATCCTTGCCCTGTGTGGCCCTGCTTGCCGAACATGCGGGGGAGATCACCCTGCTGCCGGAAGCCGACCATGCGCTCAGACCCGGCGAGCAGTTGCTGTTTGCAGGGATTCCGGGGGCGGCGCGGCGCATGCAGGCGAGCCTCCTCGAGGCGCGCGCACTGCATTTCGCGATGACCGGTGAAGATCTCCCTGTTTCCTGGATGACGCGCTGGTTGCGGGGCGGGCTCGAGGCGCGCGCGCGAGGGACTAACCTACGAAATTTTCATCCATGCCCTGACGCAGGGCAAAGCGCACGAGGTCGGCGGTGGTGGAGAGCGCGAGCTTCTGCAGCAGGCGCGTGCGATGCGTGCTCACGGTCTTCACGCTGAGGTTGAGCTCATTGGCAATCTGGGTGGAACCCTTGCCGATGACTATCATCTGGAAAATCTGGTATTCCCGGTCGGAGAGATCTTCCAGGCTCGCCTCCTCGCGCTTGCGGTTCACTGCGACCTTGAGCAGGGTACCCACGCTCTGCGTGATGTAAGTGCCACCACCGGCGAGGGCGCGCACGGCTGCGATCACTTCATCCGGATCAGCGCCCTTGTGCAGGTAGCCTGCGGCGCCGGCGCGCAGGGTGCGCACCGCGTAGTTTTCCTCCGGGAAGCGCGTATAAAGTAGCACCGGCAGGCGGGGATGGGCGGCGACCACGTCCCGCAGGACCTCGATGCCGTGCTTGCCGGGCATGGAGATGTCGAGGATGGCGACATCGAAAGGTTCCCGGGCAAGGGCTTCAAGTGCTTCTTCCCCGTTCTTGACGGAATCCGCAATGACGATGTCCTGGGTGTCGGCGAAGACATGCTTCAAGCCGGCCTGTACCAAGGGATGATCATCGATGACGATGACTTTGATCATGGGTACCTTCCTCGAGAACTGGATGGCCCGCGGCTCAACCGCGGGGCAGGGTGAACGTGATGCGGGTTCCGTGGGGATTTTCGGCCAGCAGGCGCAGGTTTCCGCCGAGCTGGGAGACGCGGGCGCTCATGCCGCGAATGCCATAGGCATTCGCGGCACCCAGCAGCGTGGGGTCGACACCCTTGCCATCGTCCACCACATGCAGGGTGGATTCCCGCTCGCCCAGCGAGAGTTCCACCCGGACCCGGGTGGCGGCGGCATGCTTGGCCACATTGGTCAGGCTTTCCTGCAGACAGCGGAACAGGGTGATTGCCAGCTGCTCCGGGATATGCTCGCTCTCGGCCGGCAGGCGGTGAGAGCATTTGATACCGGTGCGCTGCTCGAACTCCCGAATGTACCAGGCCATGGTGGCGGCCAAACCCAGATGGCTGAGCATCTGCGGATGCAGGCCGTTGACGATGTCGTCCAGCGCACGCCCCGCGTTGCTGATCATCTCCTTGGTGCTGGCCAGTAGTTCCCTCACCGCCGGTGAGGCCTCGCCCAGCTGATTGCCGAGGCGATAGAGACTGATATTGGCGGCGGTGAACACCGCGCCAAACTCATCATGGATTTCGCGCGCGATACGGCGCCGTTCCGTCTCCTGGACTTGCTGGAGGTGCCGCATGAGATCCTTCATCTCATCGCGTGAGGCGGCAAGTTCGACACGGATGCGCTCGCTTTCCGTGATGTCACGACACACACCGGTCATCACCCGATGCTCGCCCGCATCAAGCTGCATCTCGCCCAGGGAGTGGATGAGGCTGACCGAGCCATCCGCACGCACGATGCGGAAAGTGACGTCATACGGTCGGTTCTTCTCGATAGTGGCCTTGACTGCGCTGCCCCACGAGTCCCGGTCGTCCGGGTGAACCAGAGAAAGGAGATCGTCAAGCGACATATGGGTGGGGGCATCCCTTTCCATACCGATAATCCGCTTCGCTTCGTCCGAAATCTGGATGACCCCGGTATCGGGCTCCCACTCCCAGCTGCCGACCTGAGCCACCCGCTGTGCATAGTTGAAGTTGGCTTCGCTGCGGCGCAGAGCCAGTTCCGTGCGTTTGCGCTCGGTGATATCGAAGTTGGTCCCCGTCATGATGAGGGGGGAGCCATCCGTGTCGTAGTGGGTGACCGCGCCCTCGATCTGTACATGACGCTCATCGCCGGTAGGACGGATGATCCGCATCTCTTCCCGGAAATTGGTGCCTTGGCGCGCAGCCTTTCGGAGCACAGCCCGCACCCGGGCAATATCGGCGGGGTGGATGTGCTGTTCGATGTAAATGTAATTGGGGATGAAGGTGGCCGGGTCCACTCCGTAGATGCGGTAACTCTCCTCGGACCACACCACCTCATTCGTCTTGAGGTTCCATTCCCAGCTGCCGAGATGCGCAATCCTCTGGGCGGCGGCCAGCCGCGCCTCACTCTGGCGCAGGGCCTCTTCTATCAGGCGTTTCGCAGAGATGTCCCGCCCAATCCCAAGCACACCGATAACCTGGCCCGAGACATCACGCACCGGGCATTTGATGGTTTGAAACAGTGACGGGTCGGTGGGTCCGTTTATGTTTTCGGATTCGTAAGTGATGCTCAGGCCGGTTTCGAGCACCAGTCGGTCGGTTTCCGCTGCGTTACGGACATGTTGCTGGTTCGAGATGAAGTCCGCGTCGCGAGCGCCGACCAAAGCCTCCGGTGGGCGACGGAAGTACCGCGCGTAAGCCGCATTCACCATGAGATACCGGCCGGTGTCGTCCTTGATGAACACCAGATCCTCGGTGCCCTCGAGAATGCGCGCCACCTCGCCGAAGTTGCCTCCCAGAGTGAACTGGCCTGAACGATCGAGCAGCGCCGAGAGAATCTGCAGCGAGATTTCCGAGGATTCATTCATGCGCTGATGGTAGGCCGGAACGGGCGGCTACCACCATAGGAAGGTTCCGAGAAAGCCGGGGGGCATGCCCCCCGGTTCAGGCGTGCAGGGCGGACAGCCTCAGGCCGCGGCGCGGCGCTTGGCGTGACCCTGCTGCATGCGGCGGAGCTCTTCCCACCCGAGATAGGTGGTGAAGCCCTCGTCATCGAAGAACAGCACCGGCCCGTCACAGATGAACAGGTACTCGGTATCCTCCAATGCCGTGGTGGCGCCGTGGATCATGCCGTTCGGCTCATAGACGTAGTCACCGGCGGCCAGGATTCCGTCGCGAACCTGCAGCTTGCCCTTCAGGATGAAGGTGTGGGACGCACTCAGGTGCTTGTGCTGGGGCGCCACGAAACCCTTCAACCAGCGGAAATGCACCGCCCAGCGCCCGCTTTCGGCACCGGTGTAGAGCACCCGCACGAAGGCGCGTTGCGGATCCATGGGCTGCGGGATCCAGTCGTCCTCGCTGGCCGGAACCAGCGTATCCATGAGCTCGGGATTGATGGGAGAGATGTTCTGCGGCAAGGCCATGATCGCCTCCTCAACCCACCGCGCGCAGGAAGGCTGGTGCCATGTCGTCTTCCACATCGAAAGCCGGACGCACGCCAAGCTTCTTCAGCTCCGGCATCACCTCTTTCGCGAACAGACTGATGTTGGACCGCGACTGCTCCAGCGACATGCCCGCATAGCCGAACACGCCTGTGAAGCCGCAGGCGTCCGTGCGACCGTGGATGTCCTTCAGCTTTTCGTAGCACTGTTCCGGTGTACCCCAGACCTGGAGATTCATGAAGAAATCCGCCATGCCATCCACACCCATGGTGTCTATGGTCTGGTTGAGCGCGGAGTAGTACTCGTAACCCTTGGTGGTCGCAAAGTGGTCGCTCTGCATCTCGTAGTGCTTCACCACCGAGCGCCAGTAGCCGGAGATGTATTTGCGCGCCAGTTCCTCAGCGCGGCCGGCGTCCTTGTCGCACATCACCCAGCCCGCCACGATGGGGTTGGGCGCGGCGCGGCCGTGCACGGTTTTGAAGAGCTCGTTGTATTCGCGCAGTTCCTGCGCATGCTGCTCCCACGGCTTTTGCGGGATGACGAGCAGGCCGACGCCGAGCTTGGCCATGATCTGGGAAGATTCCGCGGAGACCGCTGCGGCATAGGTGCGGTTACGGAAAGACTTGAAAGGTTCCGGACGGATGCGCGCACGCGGCTGCTTGATGTGCTTGCCGTCGTATTCGCAGTACCCCTGCTCCAGGCCCTGCAGCACCATCTCGGCACTCTCCACGAAGCGTTCGCGGGAATCGCCCATGTTGAGCCTGAAACCTTCGAACTCCACGCGCGCCAGACCGCGGCCGATGCCGAAGAGGGCGCGGCCATCGCTCATGCAGTCGAGCATGGACATCTTCTCGGCCACGCGCATGGGATCATTCCACGGCAGTACCACCACCATGGTGCCCAGCTTCACCTTGCGGCAGGCGCCGCCGATGAAGGACAGGAAGTCCACCACATCGGGCATCATCGTGTAGTCCGTGAAGTGGTGCTCGATGCCCCATACGGAATCAAAGCCCAGGCCTTCGGCCATGAGCGCGATCTTCATGTCTTTCTGGTAGACGGAATAATCGCTGGCGCCCTGTTCACGATCAGGGTTCTGGAAAATGGCTGCCATACCTACGTGCACTGTCGACCTCCTCGCTGGGCGGGTGTTTCCCCGCCTGTTTGATATTTGTGGATCCCGGTTCAGGCCGGTGTGGGCCGAGTGTAGCGGCAAGCTCCGGGGTGGTCATGTCGCACTGCAGTGATGGCGCTCCGGGTCCTTGGGGTCCGGAGCGCGCCTCGCATGGACTCAATCCTCCACCGGTCCGTCGGCCAGGAATCGCTCCAGCACATTGCGCGTGATGCGAGCGATGTCTGCGTTCACCGGCAGCGCCTGCCCCCAGGCAATGGAGCCGGTGGAGAACACCGCGCCGTCACCTGTGGTGGTGAAGAGGGTCACGTCGCCGCGCACCTGGAAATCCTGGGTGCCGGCAAGACCCGGGTAATTGAACATGATTTCCTCGCCCACGTGCGGGTAATGGTCCGAGTGCTGGCCCTCGGAAGCCGCCAGCAACCAGGTGTGCGGCGGTGTGCCCCAGGCCCGATCATAGCGATCCAGCTCGAGGCCCGCGGCGCCATCGAGGCCGAGGCCGGTCTCGCCGAAGACCTCGCCCTGCACCCCGCGCATCACCCAGGACACTGCCGGCGCCACCGCATCGGGCAGCTTGCGATAGGGCTTGCTCTCGTCCATGCCTTCCGAAGTGAAGCCGACGCCCATGATCTTCTGCGGCGGCCGGCCCCTGTTGCGCCAGATGCCGCCCTTCTCACCGGTGGTGGCCATGTAGTACTCGCCGGGTGCGGCTTGCCAGGCCCGTGATCCGGAATCCAGCTTGCGGATCTCCATGCACCACGGACTGTCGTCGCGGAAGGCGACCACCCAGTAATAGCCATTCGCGCCCAGATACATCACGCGCCCGCCTTCGGCGAGATAGTCCTCGGTGGCATCCATCATGCGTTCCGAGTAGTACTCGGAGTGGGTGCCGTTGAGCACCACCTTGTAGGGGGAGAGGGCCGCCTTGCCTTCGCGATGGAGATCTTCATCGGTGAGGCAGTCCCACTCGATGCCGCTCTGCTCCAGCCACCAGATGATCGACATGTCCGCCGCGAACTGCCACGGCACGCCGGTGGAGGCCATACGGTGCCGGGGGCGTAGCCCCATCACCGGCCGGTGATACGACACATAACACACACCCGCGCCATCGTTGTGATGGTCATAGCTGGAGCGGCCCCACTCGGGATGCTCGGCCAGCAGGTAATCCACATCCTGCAGCACCAGCGGATGCGCGGTGAGCACTTCCACGGCAGGTGCCTCGATCACGAAGCGTTCGTTGGCGTAGGCCAGGTAGCTCGCGGTGGGCATGAGCATGGCCACCTTGGCCTTGGGCTTGGCGGGACGCACGAAGAAGGTGAGGTGATCCTCGAGACCATTGCCGCGCAGTCGCGCCGCATAGACGCCGCTCGGCAGATCCGAAGGCAAGGTCCAGGAGAGCGAAGGCTTCCAGTGGCAGTCGATGATCGCGTCATCATTGAAATAGATGCCGCCATACTGCGCCGGGGCGAGGCGGAAACAGTCATCCCGACCCTGCCAGTTCCAGCCGGTCATGGCGCGCACGGGCCGGTTGTAGCCCTCGCCGTGCAGGCCCAGCGGCCCCACATCCACCAGTCGATCGCCGATGCCGTGATCGGTGTAGCCCGCTGTCGTGTCCCAGCGTGCGATGCAGCCATCCGCCGGTGGCTCGCCGCCGGCGCGCAGACTGTCCAGCTCCGCACGACCGAGCACCCGGCGCTGGAACCCGGCGCGATCGATCTTGCCGTTGTAGAGGGCGGTCACACACGGACCGTGCTTGCCATGACCGTGCACGCCGGCAAACAGCAGCGCTTCACCAGCTCCCGCCGGCACCACCGAAGTCCGCGTGGCCAGATGGCATTCATGGGTGAGCGGAACGATGCGCGAGAGCAGGCTGTTCCATGCATTGATCACCGGCTCCTGATAGAGCGTCACGGTGTGCGTGCCGGCATCGTAGCTGGCCGCGACGAAATACCAGACCTTGGCGACCAGCGGTGTGGTAGCCGCGACTTCCGTCTGCTCCGCGCCGTTGCCAAGTCGAAGCGAGAGGCGACCGTGGGGATCGATGCCGAGCGAGAAACCGAGTCCGGCCTCGGCCGGTGTCTTGCCATCCACCCATTGCGAGATGAGGCCTTGGCGCCCTTTGTCGGGCGTGGTGGGCCAAATGAAGGCATGCACGGTGAAGCCCGCGCCGGGCGCGAAGTGGTTGGCTGCATCCGGCACCGCAATGTAGCTGCCGGCCTGGGTGAACTGCTGGGTCACGGCAAGGCGCCCGTTGCAGCTCGCAGGAATTTCCTTTTCCACGAAGCCCGGGCCGCGCGGATTCTCGTCGCCATGGAGCAGGCGGACGATGTGCAGATCGACCGCCTCCACGCCTTCACCGCTGATCATGAAGGTTTGCGTTTCTCCCGCTTTCAGGCCGAGCTTTTCGCAGTAACCGGTGACATAAGGCATGGGCATCTCACTTCTCCCCGTCGGCCATGAGGTCCGCCACGTGGCGGAGGAACACCGCGTGGTAGGCGTTCATTTCATCGTTGTACACCACGTCATCCACCGGCTGCGGCGCCTGTCCCGGTGTGATAGGCATACGGATGATCTGCCACTCCCGCATCGGCACGCGTGAATAGAGGGCATAGAAGGGCGGGCGGCTGAAAAAATTCTTCACGCGCTCCAACGCATCCGAGCCCTGCCCCAGTGGTTTGCGGCGATGCTCCTCGATGAGGGCTGCGGTGATGATGCCCCTGATCTCGGCCCGCTTGGCCTCATTGAAACGTGCGTAGACGAGATGCTGCTTGTCCGGTGTCTTCACCGCTCCTCCCATGATGTCGCCCCTCAAGGTGTGCGCGGGATGCGCCGTGTATATGTGCCACGCCCACAAGGGGATGAGCAAGCGCTGCGCCGGCGCTAACATGGCGGCTGTTGATGACCCTCGATTCACTGCACTGCAACAGCAGACTTGCCCCGGGAGCCGGACATGCACGAACAGGTGAAGCAGTATTACGGCGAGGCCCTCCAATCCAGCGCCGACCTCAAGACCAGTGCCTGCTGCGATGTGAGCAGCCTGCCCGCCTGGTTCAAGCCGTTGCTGGCCGGCATCCACCCGGAAGTGCTTGCCCGCTATTACGGGTGCGGACTGGTGTGTCCGCCACTGCTCGAAGGATGCAGGGTGCTTGATCTCGGGTGCGGTAGCGGACGGGATGTGTATGCACTGGCCCAGCTCGTGGGTGCGCGCGGAGAAGTGGTGGGTGTGGACATGACCGACGCCCAGCTCGAGGTGGCCGAGCGCCACCGCGCATGGCATGCGGAGCGCTTTGGCTTCGACAACGTGCGCTTTCTGCACGGTTACATCGAACGCCTGGACGAGCTGCCGCTGGCTGCCGGGAGTTTCGATGTGATCGTGTCGAACTGCGTGGTCAATCTGTCGCCCGACAAGGACGCGGTGCTCGCCGGGATCCAGCGTCTGCTGAAACCGGGCGGCGAATTCCATTTCTCCGATGTCTATGCCGGCCGTCGCGTGCCGGCCACCGTGCGTGAGGATCCCGTGCTGTACGGGGAGTGCCTGGGTGGCGCCTTGTACTGGAATGATTTCCTGCGCCTCGCGCATCGGCAGGGCTTTGCGGATCCGCGATTGCTGGAGGATCGGCCGCTTGCGATCACCGCACCCGAGCTCGCGGCACGCCTCGGCAGCCTGCGTTTCTTCTCGGCGACCCACCGCCTGTTCAAGCTCGCAGACCTCGAGACCGCCTGCGAGGATTATGGCCAGGCCGTGATCTACCGCGGCACCGTGCCGGGACATCCGGCCAGCTTCACCCTCGATGCCCACCACGTGATGGAGACCGGCAAAGTGTTTCCGGTATGCGGCAACACCTGGCGCATGCTCGCTGACACCCGTTTTTCGCCCCACTTCGAGTTCATTGGCGATTTCTCCCGCCATTACGGGATTTTCACCGGCTGTGGGACCAGCCTGCCGTTCCGTGAGACCGCAGATTCCACGCCTGCCGGCACGGGAGCCTGTTGCTAGGCGCGGGATGCGATTACTCTACGCGCCCATACGCCTTGCCCCCTGATATGCCAGATACCGATCTCTCGTTCGCCAGCTTCGCCTTCCCGCCCGCCCTGCTGACCGCCCTCAATGAGGTCGGCTATGAAACCCCGAGTCCCATCCAGGCTGCCGCCATTCCCGTGCTGCTCAACGGCCAGGATCTCATCGGTCAGGCCCAGACGGGCACCGGCAAGACCGCAGCGTTTGCCCTGCCCATCCTCGCGCGACTCGATTTCAGCCAGCGCGCGCCGCAGGTGCTCGTACTCACGCCCACGCGGGAACTCGCAATCCAGGTGGCCGCGGCCTTCCAGAGCTACGCCCGTCATCTGCCCGGCTTCCATGTCCTGCCGATCTACGGCGGCCAGAGCATGTACCAGCAACTGCGCAGCCTGCAGCGGCCGGTGCATGTGGTCGTGGGCACACCGGGCCGGGTGATGGATCACCTGCGCCGGGAGAGTCTGTCCTTGGCTTCGCTGAGGGCGCTGGTGCTGGATGAAGCGGACGAGATGCTGCGCATGGGCTTCCTGGAGGAGGTCACCTTCATCCTCGAACACACGCCCGAGACGCGCCAGACGGCGCTCTTCTCGGCCACCATGCCGGAACCGATCCGGCAGGTTGCGCAGCGTTACCTGCGCGACCCTGCCGAAATCCGCATCAAGGCCAAGACCAGCACGGTGGAGGCCATCCGCCAGCGTTACTGGCCTGTGGGCGGCATGCACAAGTTCGATGCCCTCACGCGCATCCTCGAGGCGGAAGATATCGATGCGGTGCTCGTGTTCGTGCATACCAAGACCGCCACCGTCGAGATTGCGGAGAAGCTCGCCGCCCGTGGCTATGCCAGTGCCGCGCTGAACGGCGATCTCAACCAGGCCCAGCGCGAGAAGACCATCGAACAGCTGAAGAACCGGCAGATCGATGTTCTCATCGCCACCGACGTGGCCGCGCGTGGGCTCGACGTGCCGCGCATCAGTCACGTGGTCAACTACGACATCCCTTACGACATTGAAGGCTATGTGCACCGGATCGGACGCACCGGCCGGGCCGGGCGCACGGGCAAAGCCATTCTCTTCGTGGCCCCGCGCGAAATCCGCATGCTGCGTGCCATCGAACGCGCCACGCGCCAGCCCATAGAGCCCATGCGAGCGCCCACGCGCGCCGCCATCGCCGAAAAGCGCATCGGCCAGTTCAAGCAGACGGTTTTCGATGCCATTGCGAGCGAGGATCTGGAATTCTTCGGCAGCCTCGTCGACGAAATGGCTGAAGAGCGAGGAGTGGACCAGCGGGATCTGGCAGCAGCGCTGGCCTGGCTGGTGCAGCGTGACCGGCCCTTACAGACCGAACCCGGACAGGACGACCGTCCCCCGCGGCCGACCGCAAGTGATGAACCCCGAGGTCGTTTTCCGCCGCGTGAGCGCGCGGCGCAGGAGCCGGTGCGTGAGCGTCCAAGATACGAGGATACGCCGCCGCCGCGGGAGCGTGCGCCGCAAGCACGCCCGGAACGGCCTGCGCGCGTGCCCGAGGACGTCGAGATGGTGCGTTACCGTCTCGACGTGGGCCATGCGCAGGGCGCAACGGCCAAGCACATCGTCGGCGCCATCGCCAACGAGGCGGGTATCGACAGCCAGTACATCGGCAGAATCGATATCTATGACGACTTCAGCACCGTGGATTTGCCGGAAGGCATGCCGCGTGAATTGCTGCAGCATCTCAAGAAGGTTCGCTTCGGCAAGCATAAATTCAACCTCACTGCCATGAGCCAGCCGCAGATCAAGGGCCTCGCCGAGTTGAGCGCGGAGAGCGTGAAGCAGCTCAGGGGTTCACCCAAGCCCAGGCGCAAGCGCCCCTAGGGCCTGTGCGGGGCTGGCGGGCGACGAGGCCGTACCGGCATGAACCCGCGCAAACTGCCCGGCACCGTATGGGCGCTGGGTTTCGTCTCGCTGTTCATGGATGCCTCGTCCGAGCTGGTGCACAGCCTGCTTCCGCTCTACATGGCCTCCGTGCTCGGCGCGAGCATGGCGACGATTGGCCTCATCGAAGGACTTGCCGAGGCCACTGCACAGGTGGTGAAGGTGTTCTCGGGCGCACTGAGTGACCGCCTGCGCCGTCGCAAGGCGCTGGCCTTGCTGGGCTACGGTCTCGCAGCCCTCACCAAACCGGTATTTCCACTCGCCCACGGCCTTGCCTGGGTCGCGGCGGCGCGTTTCCTCGATCGCGTGGGCAAGGGCATACGCGGCGCGCCCCGGGATGCTCTCATTGCGGAAGTGACACCCCCGGGCGCGCGCGGTGCCGCCTTCGGACTGCGCCAGGCACTGGATTCGGTAGGCGCGTTCCTGGGCCCGTTGCTCGCCGTGGGACTGATGCTGCTCTTTGCCGATGATCTCAAACTCGCCCTGTGGTTCGCCGTCATCCCGGCCGCACTCTCGGTGGCGGTGCTCGTCTTCGCAGTGCGTGAACCTTCAGTGGCGGACGCGACTTCTCCGCGCCCGCCACCGCTGCGGCATGCCATGCGTCTGCCCGGCGCGTTCTGGCGGGTGGCTGGCGTGGGCGTCCTGTGCACGCTCGCGCGTTTCAGCGAAGCTTTTCTCGTGCTGCATGCCGCGCAGCAGGGTTTGGCATTCACCTTCGCGCCGCTGGCGCTGATTGCCCTCGGCCTCGCCTACGCGCTGGTGTCCTATCCCGCCGGCGTTGCTGCTGACCGCCTGCCCCCGACGCGTTTGCTGCTGGCAGGCTTTCTGGTGCTAGCCCTTGCGCATGGTGTGCTCGCGCTCGCGCACGGGCCCTCGATGATTCTGCTCGGTGCCGCGCTGTGGGGCGTGCATCTGGGCTTGAGCCAGGGCCTGCTCAGCAAGCTGGTTGCGGACGCCGCCCCAGCATCATTGCTCGGGACCGCTTTCGGCGTCTTCAATCTGGTGACGGGAATCGCGCTGCTCCTCGCCAGCCTGCTGGCGGGAGTGATCTGGGACCTCGCAGGGGCCGTTGCGACCTTCACCTGTGGTGTCGTGCTGGCCATGGCCGCGAGCGCGGTACTGGGGTTTCTCTCACCTCGAGGACCGGTGGCCACCCAGCCCTGAGTACGGGTGCACACCTCCGCGCAAACCGCGCATAATGCGGCCACTTGAAGGGAGGGGACGATGCAAAAAACAATTTCCGGGGCCTTGGTCCTGCTGGCAGGACTTCTGGTGATGACGGCACAGGCGCTGGCGGATTCACCGGCCGGCATGAAGCTCTACGTACTCAACTCCGGCCCGCTCAAGCTCGGCAAGGGCTACCTGCAGAACTTCGCGCCGATGGAGCCGAAGATCGAGGTGCCGGTCGGCATGTTCGTCGTCAAGCATCCCAAGGGCAATGTGCTCTTCGACACCGGCAGCAACGACAAGCTCATCACCGATCTGAGCCACTGGGGCAAGCTCGCCGATGTGTTCGAACCCATGATGACGCCGGAAGTTTCCATCGAGGCGCAGCTCGGCAAGATTGGCCTCAAGCCCGATGACATCCGCTATGTCGTGGCCAGTCACCTGCATCTCGATCATGGCGGCAACGTGGGCAAATTCCCCAATTCCACCATCGTCGTGCAGAACGACGAACTGAATTTCGCCATGTTTCCGGATGAGCCTTTCGCGGCGGGCTATATTCCGGCGGATCTCGTGCCACTCCGTGCAGGACTCGGCTCATCCAGGCCCAATGCCATCAACATGCTGCGCCTGGATGGCGACCTTGATCTCTTCGGTGACGGCAGCGTCTACGTGAAGCGTTCAGTGGGCCACACCAAGGGCACCCAGATGCTCCTGGTACGTCTGCCCAAGACCGGCCCCATCATTCTCACCAGCGATGCGGCCTATTTCCGGGTGAACGTCGAAAAGTCGCTGCCGCCCAATCTGGCGCTGGCCTATGATCCCGCCGGCATCATGCGCGGTTATGACTGGATCCGCTTCATGATGGCCTCGGAGGGCGCGAACTTCTTCACCGCACATGACCCGGATGCGTGGAAGACCTTGAAGCACGCGCCGGAGTTCTACGAATAAGCCTGCAATTTCCAGTCTGGAAACATCGGGGCTTGCGAGCTCCGATGTCGTTTCTGGAGCCTGCACTGCTGGACGCCTCGCCATGAACCGCCCCGACAACCCGGAGCTTCGCTTGCCGCCGCTGGTCGAGATACGCGGACTCTCGCGGCGCTATGGCGACAGGCTGGCGCTCGATGGCGTCGACCTGGAGATTCGTCAGGGGGAGGTATTTGGCCTGCTGGGCCCAAACGGCTCGGGCAAGAGCACGCTCATCCGGCTACTGACGGGACTGCTTGCGCCGTGTGCGGGGCGAATTACCCTCGCCGGTCTTGATGTGATGAAAGAGAGCGCCGCCGCGCGGGCGCTCATGGGCTATGTGCCGGAAGACGTGATGCTCTATCCCGGACAGCGCGTGCACGAGTTTCTGCGCTTCATGGGACGTCTGCGGCGCCTGCGAGGGCAGGTGCTCGCCGATGCGCTGGAGCGCGTGCGTGCACGCCTTGGGCTGGCGGAGGTCTGGCGCACGCCTTTGGGGCGCCTCTCGCACGGGTATCGCCAGCGTGTGCTGATAGCCCAGGCCTTGTTGCACGAGCCCGCGCTGCTGATTCTGGATGAGCCCACCAATGGGCTCGATCCGCAGCAGATCATCGATCTCCGTGAGCTCATCCTGAGCCTCGTGCCCCGGCACACGGTGCTGGTGACCTCCCACATCCTGTCCGAGATGGAACGCGTCGCGACGCGCGTCGGGATCCTGTTGCAGGGCAAACTCTGCAGCGTGCTGCCCCTGTCGCGCGAATCCCGATACCGCCTCAGTGTCGTGGTCGAGGCCAACGAGGCGGTGGAGAGCCTGCTCTCCTCCCTGCCCGGGATTCTCGAGGTCGTTTCGCTGGAGAGAAAAGCAGGGAATGAACGGGTGTTCGAATTTGCGCTGGCCCAGGATGCCCCGATAACCCTCGTGGCACAGGCTCTGGTGGAGGCGCGCCTGCCCGTGGTGGGTTTGCACCCGGTGAGTGGCGGCCTCGAGTCGCGCTTCCTCGCACTGACTTCGCGGAATACCGGGGCATGAACGGTTTCCGCGCGATGCTCGGCAAGGAATTGCAGGCGCTCTACACCTCGCCGCTCGCCTGGGCCGTGATTGCGATGTTCCTGTTGCTCACCGGATATACCTTCAGCGCGTGGCTGATCGTGGGGCAGAACGCTTCACTGGTGCGGGTGATTCATCAATCCGCAGTCCTGCTGCTGCTCTTCATGCCCGTCATCACCATGCGCGCCTTCGCCGAGGAGCGCCGTCATGGCACGCTCGCACTGCTGCTCTCCACGCCCGTGGATGAAGTGGCCGTGGTGCTCGCAAAATTCCTGGCGAGCCTGAGCCTCGTCTGCGCCATGCTGGCGCCGACCCTGCTCTACCCGGTGCTGCTCGATCACTTCGGTCACCCGGATTGGGGCACGGTCCAGGCCGGCTATCTGGGGCTGCTGCTGCTCGCCGCCGCCTTGTGTGCACTCGGCCTTTTCCTGTCCGCCCTCACCACCAATCAACTCGTGGCCGCGGTGACGAGTCTCGGTCTGGGCATGCTGATGTGGGTGCTCGATTCCCTGGGCCGCATGCTGCCCGCGCCGTTCGACGTGCTGGTGGTCAACACTTCACTCATTGCGCATTTCACACCACTCTCGGTCGGCGTGGTGTATCTGAGTGATCTCGGATACTTCCTGAGCTTGACCGCGCTCGGGCTGCTGGGCGCGGTACGCGCACTGGCGCGACCCTGATGGACAGTCACGGCATCGACTGGCATGTGGTCGACTGGCAGGCTGTGGCCTGGTTCGCCGGGTGGCTGCTTGCTCTCGCCAGCCTGTGGGTGCTGGCCGTGCGCCTGCCACTCCTCTGGCGGCAAGGCAGGAGTTTCCGCCAACAAGGCCTGATGCTGCTGGCGGCGCTCGCTGTTGTCCTGTTCGCCAACATCACGCTTTCCCTGCACGACACGCAGTTCGATCTGACCCGTGGGCGGATATTCACGCCGGCGCCGGAAGCGCTGGCCGTGGTGCGTGCCCTGGACCGGCCTGTGACGCTCACCTTTTTCCACCGTGACGATGACCCGGACGGGCTGCGCGTCGTGAAGGTGTTGAAAGCGCTTGCGCGTCATAACGACAAGCTCGAAGTGAGAGCGGTGGATCCGGACCGCGAGCCTGCGCTGGCAGCAAGCCTTGGCGTGCGTGTGCACAACATCGCGGTGGTGGAGGCTGAGGGCCGCCGCGTCACGGTTGAGGGCACCGATGACCGCGAGTTTGCGCTGGGCATTCAGCGGGTGTTGCGAGCTCGTTCCGAGACCGTCTGCTTTGCGGAAGGATTGGGCGAGGATGCCAGCGAGAACGGAGAATTCATCACGCATCAGGATGCTCCCGCCGGCCACGATCACAACGATCCCCAGACCCGTCTGGTGGTGACGTCGGACCGTGGCTACGTGCGCCTGCGCCGTGCGCTGGAGGCCCAGGGTCATACGGTGGAGACGGTGATGCTCGCGAATGGCAGCGGAATCCCTGTGCGCTGCCGCGTTCTCATTCATGCCGGCCCCCGCAAGGCCTATCCCCCGGAGGTTGTGCAGACGCTTCGCGCCTACCTGCACACTGGCGGTGCAGCGCTCCTGATGTATGACCTCGGCTTTGAACCGGGGCCGTCCCTGACAGCCCTGTTGGGGGAGCTCGGTATCCATCTGCCGCCGGCCGCAGTGCGCGAACCCTCCAACCATCTCGAAGGCAAACCCGGCACGCTCGCAGTCACGGGGTATGTGCAGCATCCCATCACCGCGCGGATCTCCCTCACGATGTATCCCGGGATACGCCCCTTGCAGCTCATGGCCCCAGCCCCCGGCCTTGAGGTGCAGGCCTTGATCGAGAGCACGCAGCGTGCAGCGCTGGAGGCCGTGGATGCCGGTGCGGGCGAGGCTGCCCAGAACTTGGCGAACAACTCGGCGAACAACCCGGCGCAAGATTCCGCGGATGGCGGGCTCACGCCTCCGTTCGTGCTGGGCGCTGTGGTTGAAGGGGCGTTGCCCGGCGCGGATGAATCGCTGCGTGCAGTAGTGGTGGGGGATGCGGATTTCGCGCGCAACAGTCTGCTGCCGTATGCGGCCAACGGCGATCTGGTGCTCGCCATGGTGCGCTGGCTGTTGCGACAGGAGGCCGAGCCTGCGGTGGCGGCGCGTATCCCCACCCCGAGCCCGATGATTCTCTCGCCGGCGGCGCAGCGCCTGGTGTTCGTGGTGGTCGAGATCTTGCTGCCCTTGCTCGCCGCAGTCATCGGTTTCTTCCTGTGGTGGCGGCGGCGATGATCCGCCGCGCCGTCAAATCCTGGCTGCTCGCGGGGCTGGCAATCGCCTATCTGCTCGCGATGTTCGTTGCAGGTGAGCTGCCGCGCCACGGCCACTACCATGAATCCCGCGGGGCGGAAGGGCTGCTCAAGGCGACACCCGAGGCGGTACAGGCAGTGGTCCTCGAAACTCCGACCCTCGCCGTGAAGCTCGTGCGGGATGAGGCTGGCTGGGCCTATGCCGCCGTAATACCCCTGGAAGACGAGGTCCGGGCCGTGCTGGAAGAAACCCTGGCTTACACCCACCGTGCCCCGCCAGTGCGCGAGCTTGCGAATGCCGCGGATGAAGAAAGCTTGCGGAGCATGGGATTATCACCACCGGGTATCTCTCTCACGCTCGAAGCGGCCGGCGGCGAACGCCTGAAGCTCGATCTCGGCAAGACCAATACCGATGGTGCCCTGCGCTATGCCCGCCGCGGGGACACCGGCGCCGTGCTGCTGCTTTCAGGCTTTCTCGGCGAGGCCTGGTATCGGCTGGCCGAGTTGCTCTCGGCCAAGCAGGGCAGCGCTGACTCGCCCGGAAAACGTGGAGATGCGGCGGTGCAAAGGGGTATAAGAGACCCATGACGTGCAGCACGGCGCTGCACGCTGGCTGAAAAGAGGAGGGGAGTGATGAGAAGAAATATCGAATTCAATGCCGATGGCGTGACCCTGCGTGGCTGGTTCTACAAGCCGGACAAGGTCAAGGGACCGTTCCCGACCGTGGTCATGGCCCACGGCTTTTCGGGCGTGAAGGAGATGTCGCTCGACAAATTCGCGGAAGTCTTCTGTGCGGCGGGGCTGGCCGTACTCGTCTATGACAACCGCTGCCTCGGTGCCAGTGATGGCAAACCGCGTGGTGAGATCGACCCGACCTGGCAGCGCCGCGATTACCGCTCCGCCATCACCTATGCCCAGAGCCTGCGCGATGTGGATTCCAACCGGATCGGCATCTGGGGTACCAGCTATACCGGGGGCACGGTCTGCATGGTGGCCGCCATTGATCGGCGCGTGAAGGCTGTCGTGAGTCAGGTGCCTTACATGGTGGGCCACAAGAACATCCAGCAGTTCCTGCCCATCGATGGCTGGAAGCCTTTCATGCAGATGCTCGATGAGGATCGGGCGCGTCGGGTCAAAGGTGAAAAATCGAAGGTGATGAAGATCTGTTCGCTGGATCCGACGGAGCCGCATGTGTTCCCCGGCAGCGCCACCTACAACTTCATCCACCACTATGTGAACCAGGATCCGAAAAGCACCTGGAAGAACCAGGTGACCCTGCGCTCCATCGAGTACATGCTGGAATACGATGTCTCACCGTTCATGGAGCGCATCAGCCCCACACCCTTGCTGATGATCCTGTCCGAGTACGACACCACCACGCCTACCGACATTGCACTGGAGTGCTTTGCGAAGGTGCGGGGGCCGAAGCAGCTCAAGATCATCAAGGCGGATCACTACGCTGCTTACATCGAGAAGTTCGACGAGACCAGCGCGGCCGCACGGGACTTCTTCCTGCAAGCGCTGGCCTGAGCCCGGCGGCAGGCCGGAGGACAGAGCTGTCCTTCCGGCC
>Ga0194123_10001586_pt1 | contig 33349 bp, 31 predicted proteins | sample TA2MahsurfametaG_5_FD_155479 | JGI IMG/M metagenome (GOLD analysis project Ga0194123, IMG submission 155479) | Freshwater microbial communities from Lake Tanganyika, Tanzania - TA2015023 Mahale A surface | ecosystem: Environmental > Aquatic > Freshwater > Lake | place: Tanzania: Lake Tanganyika... | reverse complement strand
TTGCCCTTGCCGAAGCGGCGCAGGCCGCGCGCGTGCAGGACACCAGGCTCTTCACCCAGCGCGGCCTCTATTCCCGGCGCATGCTCGAGGCCATGGGCGTGGTGGCCGTGGAGCAGCGCATGGCGGTATTGCGGGCGGCGGGAGATGCGGCCGGCGCCGGGGCCTTACAACAGTCGCTGGCGCAGTTGCGGGAGGAAGTCACCGCCCATGTCGAGCGCCAGATCGTGCTCCTCACGGCAAATGCGGGTACCCGCCTGCGGGAGGAGATTCTGCGCGAAGTCCCGTTGTCCAGGGCCGAGTACAGCGACTTCACCCTGATGCAGGCACTCGTGCGCAAACTCGCACGACGCCTCGTTGCGCTTCATTCGCGGCGTCGCCGCGTGGATGATCGGGGTCGGCTCGACGTGCGCCACACCCTGCGCCGGAATATCCAGTACGACGGGCTGCTCTTCGACATCGTATGGAAGCAACGCCGTATCGACCGTCCGAAAGTGGTGGCGGTATGTGATGTCTCGGGTTCGGTCGCGAGCATGGCGCGCTTCCTGCTGCTGTTTCTCTACAGCGTGAGCGAGGTGTTGCCCAAGGTCAGGGCATTTGTATTTTCCGCCGAGCTCGCCGAAGTCACGGCCCTGTTCGAAACCCTGCCGGTGGAAGAGGCCGTTGCCACCACCCTCAAACGTCATGGGTGGGGCTCGACCGACTACGGACGCGCCCTGGGTCAGCTGCGGGAGAAAGTGCTGGATGACATCGATCATCGCACCACCGTCCTCATCCTCGGCGATGGACGCTCCAATCATGGAGATCCCGGACACCGCGATTTGCATCGCATTCATGAGCGTGCGGGGCGCGTGGTCTGGCTGAATCCCGAGCCTCGCGTGTTCTGGAACACGGGGGATTCCGAGATGCGCCGTCTGTCGGCAGCCTGCGACCAGGTGGAATCCTGCCGCAGCCTGCGTCAGCTCGAAAACATCATCAACGCGCTGATGCGCGTGCGCACCTGAACGAACGCATCAATTGACCTGACGGGTCTTGCCGTCCCAATACGGGGCACGGAGTTCACGGCGCAGGATCTTGCCCGAAGGATTGCGTGGTAACGCCGCAATGAAATCGACCGAGCGCGGGATCTTGTAGCCGGCGATGCGGGCACGTGCGAATTCAATGATTTCTTCGGCCGTGGTCGCCTCGCCCGGTTTCAGCACCACGAAAGCCTTGACTCCTTCTCCCCATTTTTCATCCGGCACGCCGACCACTGCCACGTCGGCCACCGCAGGGTGTCCGAACAGGGCGTTTTCGACCTCGGCCGGATAGATGTTCTCACCGCCGGAGACAATCATGTCTTTCAGGCGATCATGGATGAAGAGGAACCCCTCCGCATCGAAATAGCCCGCGTCGCCGGTATGGAACCAGTCGTTGATGATGGCCTGCGCCGTGGCATCCGGCCGGTTCCAGTAGCCCTTCATCACCACCCCGCTGCGCACGATGATTTCCCCCACCTCACCGGCGGGCACGCTGTTGCCGGCGGTATCCACCACACGAATCTCGATACCGGGATACGGAATTCCGCAGGAGCGCAGCTTGGCGCGTTCAGGGGCATGGGCTTCCGGTGGCAGGAAGGTGCCGGCACCGCAGGTCTCGGTCAGTCCGTAGAGCTGAATGAAGGGACAGTCGAACACGGCCTGCGCCTGCCGCAGCAAAGGTTCGGCAATGGGCGAAGCCCCGTAGGAGAGGCGTCGTACGCTGGAGAAATCGGTTTCCCGGCAGCGCGGGTGCTGCAGCAGGAAGAGGATCACGGCGGGGACCACGAACACATGGTTGATGCGATAGCGCGGAATGAGCTCGAGGATCTGCCCGGGATCGACCTCGCGCAGCACCACGCTGGTTGCGCCTTGGGCGAGGTTGAGGAGCCCAATATTGGTGCCCGCGACGTGGAACACCGGCATCGCGACCAGTCCCGATTCCCCAGGCACGGCATCCATCATTCCGGTGTTCTGGGCGCAGCGGAACAGGGCCAGATAGTTCGCATGCGTGAGCTGCACGCCCTTGGGATGACCGGTTGTGCCGCTGGTGTAGAGCTGCAGCACATCATCTTCCAACGCAATCGGCAATGCCGGGTCTTGCATCGACTGGGCGTCGCGCCATGCGGTGTAGGAGAGTGCATCCGGCAGCTCGCCCTCCATCAGAATCACCTTTTGCAAGCTGGGGCAGGCTGCCTTCAGGGCTTCAATGCAGTCCTTGTATTCGAGGCCCACGAACAGGAGTTCGCAGCCAGCATCATTCAGAATCCAGGACATCTCCGGCACTGCGAGCCGCCAGTTGACCGCCACCATCACGAGCCGGGCCTTGATCGCACCCAGCAAGACTTCGAAGTAATGGTCGGAATTCTTGCCGAGATAGGCGACACGGGCCTGCGGCTGACACCCCAGTGCGAGCAGGCCCTGCGCCACCTGGTTCACATGGCGGTCGAGCGTGGCAAAGGTCGTCTCACGCCCTTCGAAGATCTGCGCCGGCCGCTCGGGCTGGGTTCGCGCTTGGTGGCGGGGAATATCGGCGACCGTGTGTATGGCGTCGAAAGCGAACATCCTGGCGAGTCCTCCGTCCAGAAGAGTGCATGGACGTTACCACAACCGGCATTTGTGCACTCTTCGGGCGAATCCGCGGCCGAACTCAGGCCCTCCAGGCCGCGGCATGCCGGCCGGCCCAACGACCGCTGGCCAGGCAGGCGGAGAGCAGATACCCGCCGGTCGGCGCATCCCAGTCCAGCATCTCCCCCGCACAGAACACGCCCGGACGGGAGCTCAGCATCAGACCTTCATCCAGCCCTTCGAAGCGCACGCCGCCGGCCGTACTGATGGCTTCGCTCACCGGGCGAGTGCCGCTCACCGACACTGACAGATCCTTGATTCCCGCGGCCAGACGCACGGGATCCTGCATCGCCTCGCGCGGCAGCAACTCATGCAGCAGCGCGACCTTGACGCCGGCGAGTCCCGCCTGGCGTTGGAGGTGGCTGGCGAGCGTGCGCTTGCCGCGCGGCTTCGCCAGTGCTCGCGCGAGTTGCGCCTGCTCCACATCGGGCGCCAGATCGAGATGCAGCGCGACGGTCTCCCGGCACCCCAGCGCCGCACGCAGCTCGGCGCCCAGCGCATAGATGAGCCCGCCTTCCAAGCCGTATTCGGAGAGGATGCTCTCCCCCTTGCGCCGCGCCCCGCCGTCCACCCAGGCCATGACCGACTTCAGTGGTGCTCCGGCATGATGAGCGCGCAGAAATTCACTCCACGGCACCTCGATACCGCAATTGGAAGCCGCCCGCGCTGAAATGGATACACCCTGCCCCTCCATCCCGGCCACCCAGGTTCCATCGCTGCCGAGCTGCGGCCAGCTCGCGCCGCCCAGCGCCAGCACCATCGCACGCGTCTGCACGGTGACCACTCCCGATGGGGTCTCGAATTGGAGATGCCCGGGTTCCAGTCCACCGCACCAGCGATGACGGACCTTCACCACCACGCCCAGGCTGCGCAGACGGACCAGCCAGCGCCGCAGCAAGGGCGCGGATTTGTAATCCTCCGGAAAAACCCGGGAGGATGAGCCCGTAATGGTCGGGATGCCGAGATCAGCGGCCCAGGCGCGAATTGCCCGCGGCGGAAAATCGTCGAGTACAGGCTGCAGCCGCGGTTGGTCGAAGCGGGAATGGAAGCGTTCCAGTGCCTCGGCATGCGTGAGATTGAGTCCGCCCTTGCCTGCCAGCAGGAACTTGCGACCCGCGGAGGCCATGCGTTCGAAGACCACCACCCGCGCACCGGCTTCAGCCGCGGCCTCCGCCGCCATGAGCCCAGCCGGCCCCCCACCGACGACCCCGACATCCCATTGCCCCGTGTCCGCGCCCGCCCCGTCCGATTTCAGCACGGGAGGGGCCAGGTTCCAGCGAAATCCGACAAGCTCTGCGGCGGACCAAGGGCCCTGCGGCGCGCCGGCATCGGTGAATCAGCCCTGCAGGCGCGGAGCAACAAGTCGCTCAGAGGTCGTCACAGACGTGCTGTTCGTCACCAGCCGAATTGGCAACGAGCCCGCCCTTCATCAATTCATCCATCATGCTGCCGCAATCGCGCATCTTGTCCATGATCGGCGCTGCGGACATTTCACGCCCGAACTCCACGGCCTTCTGCATGGCTGCATCACGCTTGCCGGCCTTGCACAGGGCGGTGATCTCGGCGTCCATGCGTTCACCCAGCGCCTGCAGAGCTTCCATCTCCGCGGGATCCACCTTGGACATGCATTCGGCCATCCGTTGCCCCCTGCTGCATCATGCGCTCCATCTCCGCAGGATCCGGCTGCTGCGCCTGCCCTTGCAGTGGCCAGAGGCAGAGTGACAACGCGCTCCAGAGAGCGAGCGCAGAGTGAGGGACAGTGTGACGGAAGAAAGCCTTGCGAGTTGAGGACATGGTGCGCTCCTGATACGAGGTAACCTCGGCAGGGTGGCAGACAAACCCGATTCCCGGCAAGCGCAAGCTTGTCGCAGGGAACAGTCGGCCCCACAATGCCGCATGCCCGCCAGCTCCGACCTGCGCACCGAATTTTCCAGTGGCTGGATGCTCCTGTTCACCGCAACCTTGGGTTGCGGCATGGGCGCTTCATCGCTGGTCTATTACAGCTTCGGCGTGTTCGTGGAACCCCTGCAGCAGCACTTCCAGTGGAGTCGCGGCGAGGTCACTTCCACCCTGTTCTTCGGCAGCTTGGGGCTCATCCTGGTCGCACCCCTGCTGGGCTGGCTGATCGACCGTTTCGGGCCCCGACGAGTGGCTCTCGCGGCTGTTCCCGCCTTCTCTGCCCTCCTCTTCGCGGCGAGCCGCTTCGAGGCTTCGCTCGCGATGTTCTACCTGTTGTTCTTCCTGACCACGCTGGTCGGCAGTGGCACCACGCCCATCCTCTATACGCGCGCGGTTGCAGGCCATTTCGATGTCGCGCGGGGCATCGCGCTCGGCATCACGCTCACGGGCCCCGGCACTGCCGCCGTCCTGCTGCCACCGTTCATGACCGGCATCATCGCAACCTCGGGCTGGCGGGCTGGCTTCGAGGTGCTCGCCTGGCTCGCCGTCACACCCTGGCTGCTGGTGTTGCTGGCGCTCGAGCGCCGCCGCACGCCAGCGGGGCAAACCCCGATGACCACACCGCCGGCCCTGAGCGGCATGACGCGCCGCGACGCGATGGCCAGCCGCCCCTTCTGGACCATCGTGCTCGGCTTTGGTGCCGTCTCCATCGGCTGTTCAGCGACAGTCGTGCATCTCATCCCGTTGCTGCGGGATGCCGGCCTCACAGCGGTCGACGCAGCATCCGTGGCGGCAGTCATCGGCATCGGCGTGGTGGCCGGGCGTCTCGTCATCGGCTGGGCGATTGATCATTTCTTCGCCCCGCGGGTAGCAGCGCTCATCTTTACCGTGGCTGCGCTGGGCTGCCTGCTGCTGATTGTGGGCGGCACCGGGCATGCCCGCACCGCGGCCCTGCTCATCGGCTTTGCCCTTGGCGCCGAAGTCGATCTGCTGGCCTACCTCACGTCGCGCTACTTCGGGCTGCGCTATTACGGCTTCCTCTATGCGGTCATCTACGCGTGTTTCTGGATCGGCATCGCCGCTGGACCCGCCCTCGCCGGTCGCCTCTATGACGGTTACGGCAATTACGGCCCGGCACTGTGGATGATCACCGGCAGCCTGCTTTGTGGGGCCCTCGCGGCGATCACCCTGCCCTGCTTTGCGCCGCACGACCATCCCCGGGAAGTCGCTGCCTGAACGGATCCCCGCCTGTGGTGTGAAGGAGGTTCCGGCCGGCACAGGGCCATGATAGGGTCGCGCCCCGGATGCTCATCAGGCGTCCGGATTTCCCTTCCGCAGCTGCAATAGAGGTCATCCATGTCAGAAATTGCGAATGTCACCGTGGTCGCCAAATCGAATGTGTATTTCGATGGCAAATGCGTCAGTCACACGCTCATCAAAGCCGATGGCGGCAAAACCACCGTTGGGGTGATCTTTCCAGCCAGTCTGCGCTTCAATACCGGCGCGCCTGAGCGCATGGAAGTGGTGTCAGGCGAATGCAAGGTGCGGCTCGATGGTGCCAGCACCTGGCAGACCTACCGCGCCGGCGACACTTTCTCGGTGCCAGGCAACAGCAGCTTCGACATCGAGGTCAGCGACGGCCCTTTCGACTATATCTGCCACTTCGAGTGACGGACCGCCCCCGCGCAGACCGAAGTCATTCGGTTTCGCGGGAGTAGGACTCGCGCAGGTTGACGGGCGCAGCCTGCTTCCTGCGCAGACGGATGTTCAGCATCTCCACACCCACCGAGAAAGCCATCGCAAAGTAGATGTAGCCCTTGGGCACGTGGTGATCCATGCCGTCGGCCACCAGCACCATCCCGATCACGAACAGGAAGGACAGGGCCAGCATCTTGATGGTGGGGTGCGCCGACACGAAGCGCCCGATAGCGCTGGCGAACAGCATCATCAGGGCCACGGAGACGACCACCGCGGACACCATGATGGCGATTTCGTCGACGATGCCCACGGCCGTAATGATGGAATCGAGCGAAAACACCATGTCGATGAGGATGATCTGGAAGATCACCGCACCGAAAGTCGCGCGCACGCCGGCCGAAGCATGGCCCTCCGCGCCTTCGAGCAACTGATGGACCTCCATGGTGCTTTTCCAGAGCAGGAACATACCGCCACTGATGAGGATGAGGTCACGGCCGGAGATCTCCTGGGCCAGTACCGTGAACAACGGGGCCGTGAGCCCCACGATCCAGCTCAGGAGGAACAAGAGCCCGATGCGCATGAACATGGCAAGGAAGAGCCCGATGCGACGCGCAAATTCACGCTGCGCGGTCGGCAGCTTGTCCACCAGGATGGAGATGAAGATCACGTTGTCTATCCCCAGTACCAGTTCAAGTGCGGTGAGGGTGAGGAAAGCAATCAGGGCTTCGGGCTGCAGAAATATTTCCAGCATGGCGTTCATGGTTCTCTTCTGGTGGTAGGGCTAGTGATGGGGCCAACGCTTGACGGATCGGGAGTGCCGCGGACGCGCCGGGGCACCGGCCCGAGCTTACTCCAGCCATGGTGGATATTCACGACGCCTCGGTCTCAACGCCCTTGAATGCCCCGCGCTTCCGGCCGCCAGAGCCACCGGGGTTCTCGGTTTCCGGCAGGAACCCTCCAGCCTGCATCGCCCACATCCGTGCGTAATGCCCCCCTTGCGCCAGCAGGCTTGCGTGCGAGCCATCCTCGATGATGCGGCCCTCATGGAAGACGAGGATGCGATCGAGATGCGCGAGCGTGGACAGGCGGTGTGCAATCACGAGCACCGTCTTGTCGCGCATCAGCTCCTGCAGGCATTCCTGGATATAGCGCTCGGTCACGGAGTCCAGCGCGCTGGTAGCCTCGTCGAGCAGCAGCAGCGGCGCGGCCTTGAGGATGGCGCGGGCCAGCGCGATACGCTGTCGCTGACCACCCGAGAGCTTCACGCCCCGTTCCCCAACGAGGGCTGCATAGCCATCTTCGGCCTGGACGATGAATTCGTGCGCGTGAGCCTTTTGCGCGGCTGCCATGACCTCTTCATCCGTGGCCTCCAGCCGGCCGTAGCGCACATTTTCCAGGAGGGTGCGATGAAACAGCATCGGCTCCTGGGGAATCATCGCAATGGCCGCGCGCAGACTTTCCTGGCTCACCTGGCTGATGTCCTGACCATCGATGAGGATACGCCCGCCCTGCGGCTCGAAGAGCCGCAGTACCAGATTCAGCAAGGAACTCTTGCCACTGCCTGAGAAGCCCACCAGACCAACTTTCTGCCCCGCTGGAATCGTGAGGCTGAGGCCTTCGAATACCGGCCGCGAGGCCAGATAGCCAAAACGCAGATCCTCGATCCGGATCTCTCCCTTCGTGACCTGCGGTGGTGGCCTCCCGGGCACATCGAGCACTTCGTGCGGCTGCACGATGGTCGCCACGCCATCGGAGACGTTGCCGAGATACTCGAAGAAATCCAGGAATTTCCGGCTGAGGCCGCGGGCCTGCTCGATGAGCAGCAGACCGAGGCTGGCCGACATGGCGAACGCGCCCAGGCTCATGCGGCCGTCAGCCCACACACCGATTGCCGCATAAACGAGCCCCACCATGAGAGCGGCGGCGGCAATGAACTGGAACCAGCGGATACCTTCCATGAACCAGAAGGTGCGCCGCGCCTTGTCGACTTCGATGTCGAGATAGCGCTCAAGGTACTGCCGCTCATGGGTCTGGCGCGCGAACAGCTTGGCATTGGTGATGTTGGTGACGGAGTCCACGATCTTGCCACTCACCAGGCTTCGAGCGGCCGCGTAATCCCGGGCGTAACGACGGCAGCGACGCGCCAGCAGGAAGGAGATGGTCACATACACGGCCACCCACACACCCAGCAGCAGGGCCAGATCACTGCTCACCTGACCGAGCAGGTAGAGGGAGACGCCGAAGCTTATGAACAGCGGCCAGAAATCGAACATGACCGTCCACAGCACCTGGGCCGTGCTCATGGAAGTCTCGGCGATGCGGTTGGCCAACGACCCGGCGAAATTGCCGAGGAAATAGCGCTGGGAGTGCAGTTGCAGCCAGGCAAACAGGCTGCGCCGGATACGGCGTCTGAGGGCCGGCCCGAGCATCACTAGCACGGCGCCGCTGCCCCGGCTGAAAATGATCACACCCACATTGAGTGCCGCGAACAGCAGCAGCGGATCACCCAACGCTGCCCAGAGAATAGGATCGTCCGCGCCTGTAAGGCCGTCGAGGCGCAGGCTCTCCACCGTTTCCATGATGCGGCGGATGGCGAAGGGCAGCAGAATCGCGCAGGTGGACTGCCCACTCTCCAGCAAGGCGACGGCAAGGACTGCCGGCCAGTACAGACGCACGAAGTGCGCGATGAAAGCGAGCGGCCCGGCGGGGAGTGCCTGATCGGTGGGCGATTGCACCTTGGTCAGAAGGTCATGCCAAGCGCCAGGGACAGGTCGGCGATGGCCTGCGCCTCGCTGACCACCTTGATGGTCTGCATGCCCAGCGCCCTGGCCGGTTTCAGGTTGACCCCGAGGTCGTCGAGGTAGAGCACTTCCGTGGGCGCGACCTGCATGCGCGTACAGGCGTAGCGGTAGATCTCCGGATCAGGCTTGCGCATCCCGATCTTGCTGGACTCGATAACCCCGTGAAACAGGGACATTGCGGCATCCACCGCCGCACAGCGCTCGGGCGTGCCCCAGATCCCCGGGCCGTGTCCCGTGTTCATGTTGTTGGTGAGGCAGACCACCTGGTAGTGATTGCGGCAGCGACGCAAGACTTCGACCATGCGCGGGCGCACGTCTCCGCCCAGCAGGGCCAGCACCGAGCGGCCTGCAAGGGCATGTCCGGCAGCGCGGGATTCTTCCTCGAACGCGAGGTCGAATTCTTCCAGCGAGATGCGGCTGGACTCGAACCGAGCCCAGGCATTGTCGTCCGGATCGCGCGCATTGAGGGTGCGAATGAAATCACGAGGAAGCCCATGCTCCGCTTCGAACCGGTTGAACGCCTCGAACGGCGAGGTGGTCATCACCCCGCCAAAATCCCACAGAATGGCCTTGATGCTCATGGAGAGTGAAATATCCCTGGGTCAGCGAGTGGCCGTGGCCTGGCCGGCCTTGGCATCGGATTCGAATTTCAGATCACGCGGAATGGCAATCCAGCTGGGAACGGGCGAGCGTCGAGTCGCCCCGAATTCAGGTATCTCGTCCTCGGGGAACCACTCCCGAATCTTCTCTTCATCGAAGAGGGTCTCCTGGGAATCGATTTTCCAGGTGCTGCCCTCCTGTATCACCGTGTAGACCTCGAACTCGGTACTGCCTTCGGTATTCAGCACATCGCCCGCGCGCAGCACATTGGGCACCCAGGCCTTGTTGCCGCAGGTGCCATCCGACAGGATCTCACGTCGACCTGCGCGCACGTCTACGGCTCCGATGCGCACTCCGCCCATGTCGAACATCTTCTTCTGCAGGGCCGCCCATTCTTCCCGTGGCCTTCCATCTGTCATGGTGGCGGTCACAAAGTTGTACGCTTCGTCGAATTTGCGGGCCTTCATCGCGTGCATGAAGCCCTCCACCGCGGCCCGCGGACCGGAATCTTCGGCGCAGGCCGGCGCTGCGGCGTCCGCCGCACTGGCGGTCAGGGCGCACAGGCCCAACAGAATGGCAATCAACCCCTTCATGGCGGTATTCCTCTCGCGTGTTCGTGATGGGGAAACTTATCACGCCGGCCGCCGGCTTTCCCGCTCCCGCTGCAAGCGCTGGCCCGGAGGGCCGCACCTTGGCACACTCCGGTCGGCACGCAATTCGCAGCCAATCACATTCATCCCGGAGTACGCGCATGGGCATGATTCCCGCCAAGAACGCTCTCGATATCGGCATCCTCGTCAAGGACATCACCGCCAGCCTTGCCTTTTATCAGGGGGTCCTCGGCCTGCAGAAACTGGGTGAACTCCCGATTCCTTTTGGCCATATGCACCGGCTGGCTTTCGGTGACAGTTTCGTCAAGCTGGTGGACCCCAAAAAGGTTCCTCCTGCAGGTGAGGTCGGTCTGACCAAGGCGCTCGGCTATCGGTATCTCACCTTTCAGGTGAGCAATCTCGAGGAGATCTGCGCCGACTGCGAGCGGGCGGGCGTAGCTTTCGACATTCCCAGACAGGAACTCATGCCCGGCGTGTTCATCGCGATGGTGCGGGGTCCAGACGGCAACGTGGTGGAATTCGTCCAGCGCAGCTGAGAAGTCGGCCGGGCCCGGTCAGCCGCCCGGCGCTTGACCCTCGCGCTTCGCACTGCGTGCGGCGCGCTACGGGTTCAATCCCCGGCCGGCTTTGAATATCCTCACCTTGAGCGCTTCCTGAAGCATCACCCAGCGGATGTGCAGGGGGATGGCCTATAGCGGACATTGGGGTTCGTCCGCGGAAGGCCGCCCCCTGTGCAGCCGCATGTGGCGAGGCCAGGGCAGCCGCCCGGCATCGACGTCCCCGCTCAAGGGATCCGGAACCGGTTCACATCACACGGCAGGCATTGGCGGTATGCTGCAGCCCATGGCCGACATCCTGCAGTTCCGCAAACGCCCGCCGGGCGAGAAGGCCCGGCACAAGACCCTGTGCCGGGAAGGTTTCCATAAATGGGCGATCTGGCAGAAGAAGCAGTTCGACGTGAAAGCCGGCAAGCTGGTCACCGTCTATCGCTGCGCGCGTTGCGAAGCAACCCGCGTCGAAACCCATTGAGGTCAGACCCGGGCTCCAACGCCCCAGGTCACCGCGCTCAACCGCCGCTGTTCTGCGCCATGAAGGCCGCAAGTGCGGCTTGCTGGTCGGCATCCACCTTGCGAGCCGCAGGGCGCGCGGCAACCGCGGCCATGGCGTCCTTCAAGCCGGGAACTGCGGCAATGATGTCCCAGCCGTAGAGCTTGGTGGTGACGGCATTCGCATAAGGGAAGCTGTGGCAGGCGTAGACGTCTGCAAAGGTCATCTGGCTGCCGCACAGGAAGGGGCCGGGTTTGACAATCTGCTTCAGCGCCGCGATGGCGCTCTCGATCACCGGTCGGACTTCCGCCAGTGCGGCTTCGTTGAGAGCCTCACCGAAAAAGATATGCCGAAAATGGCGGCGTGCGGCGAGCTCGATGTAGAGCTCGATGATGCGCATGATTTCGCGGGTCTTGGCGCGCGCAAAAAGATTGGCCGGCAGCATGGCGGGGGTGGGCTGGCGTTCTTCGAGGTACTCGAGAATGGCGGCCGTCTCGGACAGGAACCCTTCGTCGGTCTCGATGCACGGGACCTTGCCCATCGGGCTTTGTGACTTGTAGCTCTGCTCCTGGCTGGGCATGGCCGCCACCTCAGTGTAGGCGAGCCCCTTCTCCTCCAATGTCAGCTTGACCATGTTGTAGTAGTTGCTGACTGCGAATCCGTAAAGCTTGATCATTTCGATCTCCTGCAGGTTGAATGTTACTTGAGCGCCATCCACGCGAGTAGAAGCGCAATCATCGCGGCCACCCCCCACCACACGGGCCCCACGCCCCTTGCCGGCGGTTGCGCCATGACAACGGGCTTGGAATCGCCTGCATCGTCGGTGGCTTCGGCGGGCGCTGCGATGAGCGCGTCGAATTGCTGGAAAAACTCGCCCGCAAGCTTCTGGGCTGTGCGATCCACGATGGAACCGCCGAGTTGCCCGAGCTTGCCCCCGATGTCGGCTTTGACCGAATACCCGAGCAAGGTGGCTGCGCCATCCTCCTCGAGCTCGACGGAGGCTTTGACCTTCGCAAAGCCGGCCGGACCACCCTTACCCTCACCACTGAGCGTGTAGCGCACGGGAGCTTCAATATCGGCCAGACTGACGCTGCCGGTGAAGCGAGCCGCCAGCGGCCCGATCCGCGCGGCAACCACTGCCGTGAAATCCGTGGGCGAGGTCGCCTCCAGACTTTCACACCCGGGAATGGCCTGCTTGAGAATTGCCGGATCGTTGAGCGCGGCGAACACGCGCTCACGCGGCGCGTTGATGCGAATCTGGTCCTTGAGCTCCATGAATCAGACTGCCCCCGCCGCTTTCAGCTTCTGCCACAGCACCGAAGGCCGAATCGGCAATTCGGTGATGTCGATATCAAAGGGCGCGAGGGCGTCCACCAGGGCGTTGCACAGCGCACCGGGCACCGCACTGGGGCGGCCTTCCCCGATACCACGCGTGCCCAATGGGGTATGCGGGCAGGGCGTGGAGGCGTAGGTCACCTTCACGTCCGGCACATCGGCGGCGGTAGCGAGCTTGTAGTGCTCGAAGTCCGCCGTCATCTGCTGACCCTGATCGTTGTAGATGAACTCCTCGAAAATGGCATTCGAGAGCCCTTGGATGATCGCACCCTGCATCTGGCCATCGACGATCATGGGGTTGATCACATTGCCGACGTCTTCGGAGGTTTGCCAGCGCAGCACCTTGAACTGCCCGGTGGCGAGTTCCACTTCCACCACGCAGGCGTCCGCGTTGAAGCAGATCATGGGCTTGGCCGCCTCGAAGAAGGCAGTTGTCTCGAGCCCGCCGACCTCACCTTCCGGCAGGTTGATCGGGAACATGACGATGCGCTCGGCGATTTCGCGGAAGCCTTTGCGCTTGGACGGGTCGCGCTGATAGACGACCTCGCCTTCGGTAAACGCAAACTCCTCCATGGTTGCGCGGATCCCGAGATCATGCGCCAGCACGTGGGTGATCTTCTCCCTGAGTTCATCGCAGGCCTTGCGCACGGCGCTCGCGAAATAGGAGCCCATGCGGGCGCCGATCGTGCCCGAACCGAACGGCGTGGTGCCCGTGTCACCTGTCGTGATGATGGTGTCTTCCGGACTGATGCCAAAGGTCGCGGCGACGATCTGCGAGATGGTGGTCTCATGCCCCTGCCCGCCCGGCGCATCGCCACCCATGATGAAGACCTTGCCGCGCGGATCGATGCGCACTGTGGCCGCGCCGTAACCCGGCTGGTTTTCCATGGGCACCATCAGTTCCGATGCCACCCCGGATAATTCCACGCCACAGCCGAAACCGATGCCGAGATAGCGGCCCTGCGCCCTGGCCTCGGCCTGCTCCTTGCGGAAGGCCGGCAGGTCGACCTGGACCATGAGGTTGTCCCAGACCTTCAGGAAGTCGCCGCTGTCGTAGTACTCACCCGTGACAGAGGTGTAGGGCAGGCGCGGCACCAGATTGCGTCGACGCAGGTCGGAAGGCTCCATGCCAATCTTCCGCGCCACCATGTCCACCGCGCGCTCCATGGCGAAACGGGTGGGGAAATGGCCAAACGCCCGTGAGGGCGTGAGACAGGCCTTGTTGGTGAAGATGACCTTGAGGTTGGTGTCACCCGCCTCCCAGGTGTAGGCATTCGGCATTTCCACGGCGCCGAGGAAAGGCATCACGAAGCCCCAGTACACACCAATCTGGCCCGTTCCCACGTCGGCGATGCCCCGGTTGCGCAGGGCCAGCAGCTTGCCGTCCTTGCTGGCAGCCACCTCGAGGGTGTTGATCTGTCCGCGCTCCTGGCCGATGTTCATGAGGCTCTCGTAGCGCGACTCGATCCAGCGCACCGGCCTGCCCAGTTTGCGGCAGGCATAGGCCACCACCACGCTCTCACGATAGAACGGCGCCTTGAGGCCGAAGCCACCACCCATGTCACGCGGCGCAATCACCCGCGCCTTCTCCGCCGGAATATCGAGGATGTCGGCGAACGCCAGGCGATCGATATGCGGACGCTGGGTGGTGTTGTAGACGGTGAGGCCATCGGAGGCCGACCACTCGGCCAGCACGCCGCGCGTTTCCATGGGCGTGGTGCCCGTGCGATGCACGCGGAAACGCCCCTTCACCACCACGTCCGCGGACTGGAAGATCTTCTCCACCTCGGCTTCGTTCTTCGCGCGCTCCTCATCGGTGCCACCACCGGTGAAGGTCATCTCGAACATGAGGTTGTCCGCTTCCTCGTCATGAACACGGGGGGCGTCTGCATCCAGCGCCGCTTCCGGGTCGAGCACGACCGGCAACTCCTCGTAATCCACCACCACGAGTTCGGCGGCATCCACCGCCTGGTATTTATCCCGTGCGATCACCATGGCGACGGGGTCCCCATGGAACTTGACCTTGTCGACCGCGAGCCCGTAGTAGGTCGGATATTTCGCCGGCAGATTGGGCAGAAGTACGGGCTGGCGCAGCGAACGGCAGTGGCTCTTCATCTCCTCGCCGGTGATGACGGCGACCACGCCGGGCGCCTCCAGTGCCGCCGACACGTCAACGTTCACCAGGCGTGCGTGCGCATAGTCGCTGCGCACGAACACGGCGTGCAGCATGCCCGGCAGCACGATGTCTGCCACATATTTGCCCTGGCCGGTAATCAGTCGCAGATCTTCCTTGCGTGGCAGGCGTGTGCCCATCCAGGACCCACGGTCATCGGGTTTTGCCGACATCAGCTGCCCCTCCTGATCTGGGCCGCCGCAGCGCGCACGGCGTCCACGATATGTACATAACCCGTGCAGCGGCAGAGGTTGCCGACGAGTCCGTGCCGGATCTCTTCGTCCGTGGGGTCGGGATTCTTTTCCAGGAATTCGCTCATGTTCATGAGGATGCCGGGGGTACAGAAACCACACTGCAATCCATGGTGAGCCTTGAAGGCCTGCTGCAGCGGAGTGAGTTCGGCGCCGCGCGCCAGGCCTTCCACCGTGGTTACGGCATGGCCGTCCGCCTGCACCGCCAGCATCATGCAGCTCTTGATGGCTTCACCGTCGAGCTGCACCGTGCACGCCCCGCACACGCCCTCATAAGTGCACGCGACGTGCGTGCCGGTGAGCGCGCATTTCTCGCGGATGAAATCGACGAGCAGCATGCGTGCAGGCACGGTCTCCTCGTAGCGTTCGCCATTGATGGTGATGCTGACGGTCTTCATTGTTCTCCCCTCGCCCGCGCGAATGCTGTGGCCGCCACCTCCTGACCGAGGGTGCGGATGAGTTGTTGGCGGTAGTGCGCATCCGCCCATTTGTCGCTGTGGCACTCGACCGAGTCGACCACCGCCTCCATCGCGCGCGCCACCGATTCACGCGAGCCATCGCTGCCCATCAGGGCAGCCTCGCCTGCCGGGGCCCGTTGTGCCCCGGCCGGGAGACCTGACAGGGACATGCGCACTGCGCTGCAGCGGCCGGCTGCGTCCAGACTGAGCTTCAGGCACACCCCGACCACCGGCAGGGCATCCGTCACCAGCCCCCACTTCTTGTAGGCGCTGCCACTGCGCGGTGTGGTTTCAAAGCTGAGGTGGGTGAGAAGTTCGTGATCCCCCCGGGCGGTCTCCAGCGGGCCGAGGAAAAAATCATCCGCCTGCACTGCGCGGGTCTTGCCCTGTGGATCCAGCAGATGGAATATGGCGCCGAGCCCCAGGGTCACCGCTGGCATGCAGGAGGCCACGTAATTCCAGCAGCAACTGCCGCCAATCGTGCCGCGGTTGCGCACCTGACGATCACCCACGTGTTGTGCCGCATCCCGCAGGGCTGCGTTGGCCCCGGCCAGCTCGACGGCACCGGCTATCTCCACATATCGGGTCATCGCACCGATGTGCAGACCGTTCGCGGAGGAGATGCCCTTCAGCTCGGCAATCGACTGCAAGTCCACCACGCAGCGCGGTCGCACCATGCGCGACTTCATTGCCTGCATCACGCTCTGGCCACCGGCCATGAAGATGGCGTCGCCGGGTTCATACCCGCTCAGGATGGCCACGGCTTCTTGCAGGCTCTCGGGCCGTTGGTAGTCCTCGATTATCGCTGGATACATCTCTCCCCCTTGGGGCGCCCTGGTTCCTGCGGGGAATCCGTAGGAGAGCGCTGCGATTCGTTTGTTGTCATTCCCACCGTGCCGCCCGGTCGTGAATGCACCACGGGTCGACATGGAGGGGCACGGCGAACCTACCACTACTGATGCCGCCTCTACCATCAGCCGATCCGCTCGTTGCCATTCGCGGCGGCCTTGGCCGTGCCAACGCGGCTGCACAGGGGGCGCCCCTCTGCGGACGAACTCCAATGTCCGCTACAGGGCATCCCTCTGCACATCCGCTCAGCAGCACTCTCGAAAAAGCCCTTCCGCTGAATTGTCCAAAGCCGGCTGGCGATTGAACCCGACGCGCGCCTCACGCAGTGCGAAGCGCGAAGGGGCCAGCGCCGGGCGGCGGCCTTGGCCGTGCCAACGCGGCTGCACAGGGGGCGCCCCTCCGCGGACGAACTCCAATGTCCGCGACAGGGCATCCCCCGCACATCCGCTCACCAGCACTCTCGAAAAAGCCGTTCCGCTGAATTGTTCAAAGCCGGCTGGCGATTGAACCCGACGCGCGCCGCACGCAGTGCGAAGCGCGAAGGGGCCAGCGCCGGGCGCCGGACCGTGTCTTGCCAGAAGGGGCCTGGCAAGAAGTTCTTGCTTATCATTCGATAAGCAAGGCATCAACTTGCTCGTCGGATACGGCGTGGACTCAGCAGGGCCAGAGTCGTTTTTTCCGAGTATGCACTTGAGTTTAATTTATCAGGCGCTCATTATTTGGCAAGAAATTCTTCGATGCGGTTTTTGCTGCATCGCACCTGAGATCCCGTTCCGAACAGAGAGGGAGGAAACGTTCCGATGATCAAGTCACTGAAGGCCGGCCGGGCCGCCGCCGCGCAGCGGGAAACCGACACGCAGGTGAGGACCACCGTGGAGCAGATGCTGGCCGACATCGAACAACGCGGAGAAGCCGCCGTGCGCCAGTATTCCAAGACACTGGATGACTGGTCCCCCGCCTCCTTCCGCCTGAGCGAGCCAGAGATAGAAGCCTGCCTCTCCGCCCTGCCGCGACAGACTCTCGACGACATTCGTTTTGCACAGGCCCAGATCCGGCGCTTTGCCCAAGTGCAACGCCTGTCCATGCGCGATGTCGAGGTCGAGACGCTTCCGGGTGTGGTGCTTGGCCACAAGAACATTCCGGTCAATTCGGTGGGCTGTTACGTGCCGGGCGGTAAATATCCGATGGTGGCCTCGGCGCACATGAGCGTACTCACGGCCAAAGTCGCCGGCGTGCAGCGCGTGATCGGCGCCACGCCCCCGTTCCAGGGCAAACCAGAGCCGGCCACGATTGCCGCAATGGCCTTGGCTGGAGCGGATGAGATTTATGTGCTCGGAGGCGTGCAGGCCATTGCCCTCATGGCGCTCGGCACGGAGACCGTAGCCCCCGTCGACATGCTGGTCGGGCCCGGGAATGCCTATGTGGCGGAAGCCAAACGGCAGTTATTCGGGCGAGTGGGTATCGATCTGCTGGCAGGTCCCACCGAAACACTCGTCATCTGCGATGACTCCGTGGACGCCGAACTGGTGGCGGTGGATCTGCTCGGCCAGGCGGAGCATGGTCCCAACTCCCCTGCGATCTGCCTCACGACCTCCACGACAATCGCGAATGCGCTGCCTGCAGCCATCGAAAGCGTCCTGGCACGGCTGGATACGGCACCCATCGCGCGCCAAGCCTGGGAAAACCATGGCGAAATCATCCTCTGCGACACGGAGGAAGAAATGCTCGCCGAAGCGGAACGCATCTGCTCGGAGCATGTGCAGGTAATGACCCGGGATCCGGACTGGTTCCTCGACAGGATGACGCAATATGGCGCCCTGTTCCTCGGACACAGGACAAACGTGGCCTACGGCGACAAGGTCATTGGAACCAATCACACCTTGCCGACGCGGCGCGCGGGACGCTACACGGGAGGCTTGTGGGTGGGGAAATTCATCAAGACTCACACCTACCAGCGTGTGCTTACCGATGCCGCGTCCGTGGAGATCGGTGAGTACTGCTCGCGCCTGTGCGAAATAGAGCATTTCTCCGGGCACAGGGAGCAGGCTGATATCCGCGTGCGTCGTCTCAAAACATCCTGACAGGAGGAACAGATCCGATGAGCTACAGCTTCATTCCGGGCGCGCGCTATCGCATGCCCAGTCATTTCGGTCCCATGTTCGGCCCACGCAACATTCCTCCCGGGGTGGTGCTCGATCACACGCGCTTCCCGCGTTCGACGGTCGTGACCTATCGCTTCCTCTCCACCCATGAAGCCCTTTCCGCACATCTCCCGCCCGGCTTCGAGCTGGCGGGCGAACCGGTAGTGTCCCTCGATATTGCCTATCTGACGGAAATACCGTGGCTGGCGGGGCGCGGTTATCACCTGGCCCTCCTCTCCTGGCCCGCGACGTTCAAGGGCACGCAGGACACAGAAACCGGCCGCTTTGCCGCCGTGCTTTTTGAAAACTTCGCGGACCCCATCATCACTGGGCGCGATGAACTGGGTCATCCCAAAATCTTTTGCGAAATCCCTCCTCTCATCGTGCGCGATGACGAGGTCGTCGCCCGCCTCGCCTGGGACGGGCATGAATTTCTAAGGGTGTCCATCGGCGGACTGACCAACGAACCTCCTGCGCAATTCCGGGACGACTTTCCCACCAGCGGCTGGCTGCAGTGGAAATACATCCCCGGCACGCCGCCCTCTGCCGGGCCTGATGCAAGCTATCCCACCCACTCGCCCGACCCGCTGGCTGCGGACATCCACCCCAATGTGACCATCGATTCCCGCCAGTTCGGCCGGGCGCAGCTCGTCCGCAATGAGGTGCGCTGGGAAGACATGCCGACCCTGTGGAATGTGGTCAACGGCATCGCAGGTCTCCCGCACGTGGAACCGCGACTGGCAGTGGTCACCAGAACCCACGGCTGGGTGGGTGATGTGGGCGAAACCCGTCGTCTGCGATGAACGCACTGCAGCCGCTTGCCGGCAAAGTTGCGCTGATCACCGGCGGCGCCGGTGGTATCGGGTCTGCGATCAGTCGCGAGCTGGCGGCCGCAGGTGCCCGGGTGGTGGCAACCTGTCACCAGAATCTGGCGCGAGCCGAAGCGCTGATTGGCAGTTTGCCGGGTACGGGACACGAGGTCGCACAAGTGTCCGTCCTCGACAGCGATGGCCTGCGCAAACTGGCCATCGAACTGGCTTCGCGGCAGGGGCGCCTGGACATTCTGGTGAACAATGCCGGCATCACTCGCGTGGTCCAGCACGGCGATCTGGATGGCCTGGATGACCAGACATTCGACGCCATCTTCAACACCAATGTACGCGGTGCGTTCGCTTGTGTGCGCGCTTTTCGCGGCTTGCTGGAATCAAGCCACGGGGTCATCATCAACCTCTCATCGATCGCGGGTACCACTGCCGTGGGAAGCAACATTGCCTACTGCGCAAGCAAGGCCGCCTTGGACAACATGACCCGCTCCCTCGCGAGGGCACTTGCCCCGTCCGTCAGGGTGCTCTCGGTCTCACCCGGCTGGGTGGAGGGCGAATATGCGGCCCGCGCGGATCCGGCCTATCTACAGGCACAGATCGCCCGGACTCCCCTGGGGCGCATCGCGCGACCGGATGACGTGGCACGGGCCGTTCTCGCCGCCTGTACCCTCCTCGACTTCACCACCGGCGCCATCATCCCTGTCGATGGAGGACGCCCGCTTGCCTGAGATCCGTGCGCAGGAGGGATCGAAGAAACCCCCATCAAGGCGCTTGGCGCCTGATGCACGTGCTCAGCAGATTCTGGAAGGTGCCATTTCCCATTTCGCCGAATACGGTTTCGACGGCGGGACCCGGGCGCTCGCCGCCCATCTCGGCATCAGCCAGGCGCTGCTGTTCCGCTACTTTCCGAACAAGGCCGCACTCATAGATCGCGTTTACGAAGTCGTCTTCCTGAATCGCTGGAATCCTGAGTGGAAAGCGCTCCTGATGCGGCGGGATCTTCCGCTCACGACCCGGCTGACCAGTTTCTACAAGGACTACAACCGCAGCATCGATCGCTACGAAGTGATCCGGATCTCCCTTTTTTCGGCGCTGCGGAACGAGAGCATCAGCCAGCGCTATGTCGCGCGCCTGAGAGAACAGCTCATCGCCCCCATCGTGGCGGAATGCCGGGCCTTCGTGGGGCTGCCTGCACCTGTGAGCCTGCCCCTGCATCCACTGGAGGAAGAGCTGGTGTTGGGCCTGCATGCCACGGTGATCTACGGAATCATGCGCAAACATGTATTTCATGCCGCGCCGCCCACCGATCCGGATTTCATGATCGAGTTGCAGGTGGAAGGGTTCGTCCGGTTTGCGAGTGAGGCTTTCCAGCGGGTTCACGCCCATGTATTGAAAAGCGGCGAACGGGCTGGACAGCCGCCCCCCCACGTCGCGTCAATTTCCTGATTTTTCCGTTGTGAGGTCAAAGTGAATTTTTCCATTGAATGCCTGGTGTCCGACTCGAACGAACTCGGTGAAGGTCCAATCTGGGACGAGCGTGAGGGCTTGCTCTACTGGGTGGACGGAACCGGACGCAGGGTGGGCAAGCCAGCCCTCTGGCGGCTGAATCCCCGCACGGGGGAAAAGCGACATTGGGTGCTCGATCACGATGTGGGGGCGATGGCCTTGCGCAAAGACGGTGGCGCCGTGCTCGCGCTTGCCGATGGTTTCCACTTCTTCGACTTCGAGAACGGTCGCCTTGAACTCATCCAGCGCATCGATGCCGACCAGCCCCGTTCGCGCCTCAATGACGGCAAGTGCGACAGGCGTGGCCGCTTCTTCGCCGGCGGGATGGACGATCAGGAAGAGTTGCCCCTCTGCGGATTGTGGCGGCTTGACCCGGATCTCTCAGTCACCCGCGTGGAATCAGGGATCATCTGCTCCAATGGCCCGTGCTGGAGCCCGGATGATCGCACCTTCTATTTCGCCGACACCTTCCAGCAGGTCATGTGGGCCTATGACTATGATCTCGCCAACGGCACGCTGGCCAACCGGCGCGATTTTGCCAGCACGCGGGACGACACCGGTTTCTTCGACGGCTCGACCGTGGATGCCGAAGGCTGTGTCTGGAACGCGCTGGTCATCGGCGGGGATCTGATCCGTTACACCCCGGATGGCGAAGTGGAACGCCGCATCGGCATGCCGGTCCGCAACATCACCAGCCTCACCTTCGGTGGCCCCGGGCTCGACGAGATCTACGTCACCTCCATGGCGAGGGTACGCCACCCCGCAGTACATGATCATTTTGCCAAGCAGGTGCGCCCGCAGTTCGGGGCGGGCAGCCTTTTCCGTATTCGCGGGCTTGGTATCCAAGGGACCCCGGAACCCAGATTCGCCGGCTGAGCCGGCAGGAGGCCCCCATGCAGTGGTTTGCACGCCAGGTGACACAGCGCCCCTGGACTTTCGTCCTGTTGCTGATGGTCCTGAGCGTAGTGGCACTGCAGGGGATGGTCGATCTGCGCAGCGGACAGATCCGCCTGTCGATAGATCCCGCACTCGAGCGTCTCCTGCCGGAAGGTGACGCCAAGCGTCGGTTCTACAACGAGGCGCGTCGCAAGTTCGGCAGCGACGAATTCATCCTGCTGGTGCTGGACGGTGAGGAAGTTTTTTTCGACCTCCATGCTGGAGCGTGTCCAGCGTGTGACTGAACGTCTGGAGGCGGAGCCGTCGGTACTGCGCGTGATCTCACTCGCCAATGCGACACAGGTCCGCGGTATTGACGGGGATATCGAGGTCGGCCCCTTCTTCGAGGAGCCTCCAACGGATCCTGCCAGCCTCGGTGCACTGCGCGCTGCGGTGCTCGCGCATCCGATCTACGGTGATGCCCTGGTGGCCGCTGACGGTCGCGCTACGGCTCTGGTCGTATTCCTCGAGGCGATGGATGCGCGCGAATTCGTCACCCGCGACATCAGCGGCCATCTGGCAGGGATTGCGCGCGAGGAAGCCGGTGTGATCGTGCTGGTTACCGGCAATCCGCATATCAAGGCGGAACTCGGACGCACCATCGTTTCCGAACTCGGGCTCATCCTGCCGCTCGTTGCCGGCATCACCGCCCTGCTCTGTTTGCCGGCGTTTCGATCGGCACGCGGCGTGTTGCTGCCGGTGGCTGCCATCGGCATGTCGCTGGTATGGACCCTGGGGGCGATGGGCTGGACCGGAACTCCCCTGAATCTGGTTTACAACATCATCCCGCCGCTGCTCATCACCCTCTGCTTCGCCTCGGCGATGCACGTGATGTCCGAATACTACGAAGTGCTGGAGCGCGCACCGGTCGTCGACCGTGCCGGCAACACAGCCGCAGTCGTGACGGTATTGCGAGAAATGGGCCTCGCAATCTTCGTCAATGGCATGACCACCCTCCTCGGCTTCCTGTCGCTCTGCACGAGCACGGTGCTCGCCATCCGCCAGTTCGGCCTCTGGTCCGTCATCGGTGTGCTCACCGCCACCCTCGTCTCTCTGGTGTTCATTCCCGCCCTGCTGGTGCTGCTCGGCCCACCCCGCCAACGCCACAGCCAGCATGCGGAGGGGCGTCTGGAGCGCTGGGCCGGGCGCATGGGCGAATTCGATGTACGCAACCGACGCCTGATCTTCACGCTGGTGTTCGGTGTGCTGGCCGTCGCAGTCTTTGGCATCACGCGCTTGCAGGTCTCGAGCAGTTTCGTGGGGAGTTTCGTGGCGAGCTCACCCATACGCACCACTTTCGAGACGCTCAATGAGCGGCTGGGCGGGCTCAGCTCCTTCTTCATCGTGGTGGAAGCCGATGAAAACCAGGCGTTTTCGCGGCCGGAAAATCTGCGCGAACTGCGCAAGCTGCAGGAATGGCTGGAAGCCCAGCCCGAAATCGGCAGTACGGCTTCCTTGGCGGACGGCGTGATGCTGCTCAATCAGGCGTTCAATGACAACGACGCTGCCGCTTTCGACATCCCCGCGCGGCAGGGCCTGCTGCGCGAGCTGCTGTTCTTTGGAGGGGAGGATCTCACGGCCGGCTTCGTCGACGGCCGACTGCGCACCGCCAACATCACGGTGCGCGCCAAGATCAGCGACTCGGGGACTGTCGCGGCATTCATGGAACGCGTGCAGGACAGACTCGACCAGCTGCCCAAGCGCCTGCATGCCCGTCCAACCGGCGATCTGGTGCTGCTTAGCCACACCATGGACGACATCACCCGCGGCATGTTGAGCAGCAGCGGAACCGCCTTCCTCACCATCTACCTCACGCTCTGCCTCCTCCTGACTTCCTTTCGCGTGGGGCTCTACGCGCTCGTGCCGAACCTCGTACCCGTTGCTCTCTATTACGGGGCCTTGGGACTGACGGGTATCCCGCTGAATCTGTCCACCAGCCTCATCGGGGTCATCACACTCGGTATTGCAGTGGACGACACCGTGCATTACTTCGCCCGTTTTGCCCTGGAAGCGCGGCGGCTCGGCAACGAGAAGAAAGCGACTGTCAGCACCCTCAGGGCAGTCATCCGGCCCGTCACCTTCACGACCGTCGGCCTGTGTCTGGGCTTTCTGGCCTTGACCGCCTCCGAGCTGCGCAACCAGGTGGAATTCGGGTTGCTGTCGGCATTCACCCTGATGGTTGGCTGGGTGCTGGAGCGCACGCTTTCGCCGGCCATCTGCTCGGGCGTGCGGCTGGTGACCTTGTGGGATGTGCTGACACTCGATCTGTGTCATGAGCCGCAACGATCCGTTCCACTCTTCCAGGGGCTTACCAAGCGCCAGGCACGAATCTTCGCCCTCATGTCCAGCACCGTACAGCTGGAGAGCGGGAAACGGCTCTTTGCGGAGGGAGACAAGGGTGACGAGATGTTCATCATCATCGACGGTGAGCTCACCGCCAGTCTCGAACGGGAGGGTCAGCGGGTGGAATTCAACCGCATGCATCGTGGCGATGTGGTGGGCGAAGTCGCACTCTTTGCCCAGGGCCGCAGCGCGGACGTGGACGTGACCGGGGATGCGCGCCTCCTGCGCTTCGGCGAAACCGAGTTCGCCCGCCTGCGCCAGCGCTATCCCACCATCGCGGCGGTCGTCTATGCCAACCTGAGCCGCATACTCGCGGCCCGTATCACGAACACCATAAAAACCCTGCGCTGATCGCTCAGATCACGCGCATCAGGCCTTCCTGGGCCACCGACACAACCAGCTCGCCTGCCTGATTGTAGAAGGTACCGCGAGCCAGGCCGCGGGCACCGGCCGAGGAGACACCCTCGCAGTAATAGAGCAGCCACTCGTCCATGCGGAAGGGGCGATGGAACCACATCGCATGATCGAGGCTCGCCACCACCAGATTCTCATTGGTGATCTGGAAGCCATGATGGGCCAGCAAGGTCCAGATGAGGCCGTAGTCCGAGAGATAGGCAAGCATCGCGCGATGCAGGGCGGGATTGTCGGGCAGCACATCGATGGCCCGCACCCAGGCGCGGCGAATCGGCGTGCCCTCGGCATCCCGCCCGCCCTCGCGGGTCTCCAAGGCGCGGATCTCGAACGGCGCCACCACCCGTACCATGCGTTGCAGGCGCGGCGGAAAATTCTCGATCCGGTCCTGGCTCCACACCACCGGAGGCACTGCTTCAGGTGGTGGCACGGGAGGACAATTACGCTGGTATTCGATGCCGCTCTCGGTGCGATGGAAAGACGCTTCGAGCGTGAAAATCGGCTGACCGTGCTGGATGGCCGTCACCCGGCGCGCTGAGAAACTCTTGCCGTCGCGGCTGCGATCGACCGAATAGACAACCGGTGAGCGGGAGTCCGCCTCGCGCAGGAAATAGGCGTGCAGGGAATGCAAGGCGCGGTCCGGTTCCACGGTGAGCTGGGCTGCCGTACTCGCCTCACCCAGCACCTTGCCGCCATAGACGCGCTTGATGAGGGTGTCCCCAATCGCACCGCGGAAGAGGTTCTCTTCCAGTTTCTCCAGCGCGAGCTGCTGGATGAAAGTCGCGAGTACCGGATTCATCAGGTGAAGGCGTAGTCGGGCGTGGGGAAGGCGCCTGATTTCACATCCCGCACATAGTTGCCGATGGCATCATGGATGCTGCCCGCGCCCTCCATGTAGTTGCGGGAGAAGCGGGTGCGCTTGCCCGGCGCGATGTCGAGGATGTCGTAGAGCACCAGAATCTGCCCGTCCACTCCGGGGCCAGCGCCGATTCCGATCACCGGGACTTTCGCAGCGCGAGTGATCTCCTCCGCAAGTGCCATCGGCACGCATTCCAGCAGCAGCATGTCGGCGCCCGCGGCCTCCAACGCGCGCGCATCCTCAATCATGCGCGTCGCGGTGTCATGTTGGCGTCCCTGTACCCGGTAGCTCCCCATCTTGAAGATGGCCTGCGGCGTGAGCCCGAGGTGCGCGCAGACCGGGATGCCACACTCGGTGAGCCGCGCCACCATGTCGAGCTGCAGCGCACCCCACTCGAGCTTGACCATCTCCGCCCCGCCTTCCTTCATCAGGCGCGCGGCGTTGTGCATGCAGTCGTTGGCCGAGTGATAACTCATGAAAGGCATGTCGGCCATGATGAGCGCCCGGGAGGCACCCCGGGCCACCATCCGGGTGTGATAGATGATCTCATCCATGGTCACAGGGATGGTGCTGGCATGTCCTTGCACCACCATGCCGACCGAATCGCCCATGAGGATGAAATCACAGCCGGCTTCGTCCAGCACCCGCGCGAACGCGGCGTCATAGGCGGTGAGGGAGCAGATGCGCTCACCGCGCTCCTTCATCTGACGCAAGGTCTGGGTGGTGACCTTGGCAGTGTTGGTGGCATGTGTGCTCATGGTTTTTGTGCCTGCTTGCGCGCCACGCCAGCCATGAAGCGTTCGTTCTGGATGGGCGCGCGGGAATGTTGGCCCTTGCCGATGAGATCGACGCCGTCGTGCGCCTCCACCTCGAAAGTGACGAGATTCTTTGTGACCTCCACCACCCGTGCCGTAACCGTCACGGTAAAACCCTCCGGCGTCGCTGCGAGGTGCTTCACATTGACCAAGGCACCCACCGACACCCAATCCGGGGGAAGGAAGCCCCCCAGCAAATCAGAGCAGGCAATTTCCATCGCCATGACCATGTGCGGCGTGGCATACACCGGCGGCAGCGCGGGCACCGTGGCCTGTACCGTCAGTGAATGACTTACGACCAGCGAGGTCTGATGGCTGGCCCCGAGCGGGACGAGGGCCGGGAAATCCGGCCGTTCGGAAGTCTGTGGTGCACTCATGCCTGAATCACAGCGCGCCCGCCTGGCGCGCAATCGACATCACGCGCTCGGCCTGCTTGAGGTGAGGCATGTCGATCATCTTGCCGTCGAGGCTCAAGGTGCCCGCTTCCGGGTTGGCAGCAAAGGCTGCGATCACTGCCTGGGCATGCGCAATTTCAGCCGCCGAAGGCGTGAAGGCCTCGTTGATTACCGCCACCTGATCGGGGTGAATCGCAATCTTGCCGAGGAAGCCGTCACGGCGCGCCTCATTGCATTCGCGCAGCAGCTTGTCGGGTGCGCGAAAATCCGGCTGCACCGTGTCGAGCCCCTGTACACCTGCCGCGTGCGCACCAAACAAGCACAGCGACCGCGCAAGCACATAGGGCGCGGTATAGGCACCGTGTTCATCCTTGTTGGAGCTTGCCCCCAGCGCCGCGCCGAGATCTTCCGCGCCCCAGGTCAGGATGCGCAGGCGCGGTGCGCCCTTGTACTGCCCAAGGGTGAAGGGTGCTGCAGCAGTTTCCGTCGCGATGGCAGTGATGCCTATCGAGCCCACCGGAATGCCTGCCTGCGTCTCCAGCGCCTGAAGATAGTGATCAAGCTGATGCACGTGATGCGGGCCATCGCATTTTGGCAACGCGATGCCATCCGGGCGACCCGCCACCACGGCCGCGAGGTCGGCCAGTGCGTCTGCAGAGTCCAGCGGGTTCATGCGGACCCAGAGCTCGCCCTTGGTCCTGTCTGCCGAGCGAAGATATTCAAGCGCCATCTGGCGTGCCACGGGACGACGCACCGCCGCCACCGAGTCTTCCAGATCGAGGATGAGGGCATCGGCGCCTACCGAGGCGGCCTTGCCCATTTTTTTCTCGCTGTCGGCTGGCACGAACAGCATGGAGCGCAGAATTTTCATGCCGGCTTCCTCAGCATCAGGCCGGTGCGTTTGCAGGAGGCGATGAGGTCCCCATGCTGGTTGTAACCGCGATGGGCGAAGATCACGATGCCGTTCTGAGGGCGCGAGCGCGATTCGCGCTTTTCGAGCACTTCGGATTCGAAACGCAGGGTATCCCCATGGAAAACGGGCTTGGGAAAACGCACTTCATCCCAGCCAAGGTTACCGACGGTGGTCCCGAGCGTGGTCTCATAGACCGAGACGCCCACCATCAGTGCCAGGGTGAAGGCGCTGTTCAGGATACGCTGGCCGAATTCCGTATGCTCCTTGCAGTACTGTTCATCCAGATGCAGGCGCGCCGGATTGTGAGTGAGGCCCGAGAACAGCACGTTGTCCATCTCGGTCACGGTGCGATGAATGGGATGGTGGAAAACCTGCCCCACCTCGAATTCCTCGAAATACAGTCCGGCCATGCAGTCCCTCCGTCGGTCGTTCGTTGTCAGTTTGAGTGTGTGTCGCGGAGCAGGTTTTTCTGCACCTTGCCCATGGCATTGCGGGGCAGTTCCTGCACCACGCGGTAGAGTTTGGGGCACTTGAAGGCCGCCAGCTGGGCGCGCAGATGGTTGCGCGCGGCCTGCTCATCCCAGCTTGCGCCGGGCTTCAGCACGACCACGCCCACCACCTGCTCGCCGAAATCCTCGTGCGGCAGGCCAATCACGGCGGATTCCAGCACCCCTGGCACCTCGTCGAGTACGGTCTCCACCTCGCTGGGATAGACATTGAGTCCACCGGTGATGATGAGATCCTTGGCCCGCCCCACCAGGGTGAGATAGCCCCGGGCATCGAGCACTCCGTCATCGCCAGTGCGGAACCAGCCTTCGGGGAGGATATCCGCACGGGTTTTTTCCGACATCCCCCAGTAACCCTTGAAGACGCTGTCGCCGCGCACCTGCACATGCCCGGTGGTGCCAACAGGCAACACCGTTTCCGCGTCGTCCACGATGCGAATCTCCACGCCTTCCAGCGCAGGCCCCACCGAACCGGGGCGCCGCTCTCCCTGCAGAGGGTTGGTGGCGATGATGCTGGTCTCGGTCATGCCATAGCGTTCCAGCACCTCGTGGCCGGTCCGTTCCCGGAAGGCATGCCAGGTTTCGGCAAGCAGGGGGGCCGAGCCGCTGGTGAACAGACGTATCCCCTGCACGAGATCCCGGTTCAGGTCCGGGCTTCCGAGCAGGCGCGTGTAGTAGGTCGGCACTCCCATCATCACTGTGGCCTCGGGGAGCCAGGCAAGTGCCCTGGCCACCTCGAACTTTGTGCCGAACAGCATGCGCGAGCCGGACATCAAGATGCAGCCCAACGCAATGAAGAGCCCATGGACGTGAAAGAGCGGCAGCAGGTGCAGCAGCACGTCTTCATGCGTGAAGCCCCAGGCCTTGCTGAGGGCACGCGCATTGAAGGCCAGATTGTGGTGGCTCAGCATGATGCCCTTGGGCTTGCCGGTCGTGCCGGAGGAATACAGCAGTGCCGCAAGGGCATCCGGCTGGCAGGCGACGGTGGCAAAGGTCTCCGGTGCGTTGCGACTGGCGTCGGCCAGCCCCTCGAGCTCCATCACCCGTGCCTTACCGTGCCTCGAGGCCGCACTGGCCAGGCCCTCGAGAGTGGATGCATCACCCAGGATCAATCCCGGTGCCGCATCCTGCACGAAATACTCCACCTCGGCGGCCGGGTAGCCGGGGTTGAGCGGATGAAACACCAGCCCGGCGCGCAGGCAGGCCAGGTAGAGATGAATGAATTCGGGGGACTTCTCGCATTGCACGGTGACGCGGTCACCCGCCTTCAGGCCCTGCTGCAACAGACAGTGGGCCATCTGGGCTGAGCGCAGGTCGAGATCCCCGTAGGTCTCGCAATGGCCGGTTTCGGTGCGCAGGAATTCGGCGTCCGCGGAGGGGAAGTGCTCCGCGTACGCGAGATAAAGATTGTGCTGGGACATCGGTCGGCCTGCTGCCCGCCTACAGTGAGCGGGAGATGAGCTCCTTCATGATTTCATTGCTGCCGCCATAAATCATGCCGACCCGGGCATCCGCGAAATAATGCGCGATCGGATAATCCATGATGTAGCCATAGCCTCCATGGAGCTGCAGGCAGCGATGGGCGATATCAAAGGCCTTTTCGGTACACCAGTATTTGGCCATTGAAGCATCTTCATTGCTGAGTTCACCGGCGATCAGCTGCTCGATGCACTTGTCCACGTACACGCGGGCAATGCGGGTTTCCGTCTTGCATTCCACCACCGTGAACTTCGCCGTCTGGAAATCCACCAGTTTGCGGCCGAAGGCCTCGCGTTGCTTGATGTAGTCCGTGGTGGCCGCCACACAGGCTTCCATGCTCGCCACCGCGGAGATGGCGATGATGAGACGCTCACGCCCCAGCTGGTTCATGAGCTGGAAGAAACCCTGACCTTCCTGCCCGCCCAGCAGGTTCTGTACGGGAATGCGGCAATCCGTGAAGAAGAGCTCACAGGTGTCCTGGCCTTTCTGGCCGATCTTCTTCAGCGGCTTGCCCCGTCGAAAACCTTCCAGATCCCGGGTCTCCACGCACAGCAGGGAGATGCCCTTGGCCCGCTCGGCCGGGTTGGTCTTGCACACCAGCACGATCAGGTCGGCGTTGTAGCCGTTGGTGATGAAGGTCTTGGACCCGTTGACCACGTAATGATCGCCGTCACGCACCGCACGGGTTTTGACCGCTTGCAGATCCGAACCGGTGCCGGGCTCGGTCATGGCGATGGAAGTGATGATCTCTCCCCGCGCCATGGCTGGCAGGTACTTCTGCTTCTGGGCCTCGGTGCCATACACCACCAGATAGTGGGCGACGATGCTCTGGATGCCGGAGCCGAAGCTCGTGATGCCAGCCCGCATGAGTTCCTCGTAGACGATGGCATCGAAGCCGAAGTCGCAGCCACCACCGCCCCATTCGGCCGGAATGTCCGGGCACAGCAGGCCGACTTCGCCCGCCTTGAGCCAGGCGGACTTGTCGCAGTAGCCCTGCTCTATCCACTTTTCACGATGCGGCACAAATTCCGCTTCGATGAAACGTCGCACGGTAGTGCGATACAACTCGTGATCCGGGGACTCCCAGCCGTTCACTCGTGTCTTCATGTCCATCTGCTACCTCATGCTCATGTGCTGTGTGTATGGGGTGATCAGTCTCAAGCCGAATGCAGTCCGAATACGGAGACGCTGGCCACGTTGCGGAAAGGATGCCCGCCCAGATTGTGGGTGAGGCCCAGGCTCGGGTGCTTCAGTTGACGATCCCCGGCTCGCCCGAGCAGCTGCAGGTACATCTCGTAGGCCATGCGCAGCCCGCTTGCTCCGATGGGATGGCCGAAGCACTTCAGCCCCCCGTCGATCTGGCAGGGGATGGCACCATCCTTGTCGAAGACTCCGTCCATCACGTCCTTGATGGCGCCACCTTCGGGCGAAATACCGAGATCCTCCATCACCACCAGCTCGGTCACCGAGAAGCAGTCATGGACCTCCATCATGTTGATCTGCCGGCGGGGATCCGTGACCCCGGCCTCGGCATAGGCGCGCTGGGCCGCGACTCTCGTGGTGTGCAGGTAGCTGCCGTCCCACCCGGTATTGGACATCTCGAAGCCATTGCTGGGTGCGAGCTGCATGGCCTTGACCGTGACCATGTCCTTCAAGCCCATCTCGCGGGCCTTTTCCACGCTGGTGACGATCGCACAGGCCGCGCCATCACTGACGCCGCAGCAGTCCATGAGCCCGAGGGGGTAGGCGACCATCCCGGCGTTCAAGGCTTCCTCTTCGGTGATCGTCCGCCGCAGGTGAGCCTTGGGGTTGAGCGAGCCATTGGCGTGGCTTTTGACCGAGATATGAGCCATGGCGCGCTTGAGGTCTTGCATGTCCACCCGGTGCTTGGCGGCATAGGCGCTCGCCAGCTGGGCAAAGGCGCCCGGCGCAGTGGCATTGGGCAGCCAGAGGTCGTCAAAAGTGCCCTTCGTGCGCTCGGGCAGACCTGCGTAACCCGTGTCCTTGAGTTTTTCCACGCCCACTGCGAGTGCGATGTCGCAGGCGCCGGCAGCCACGGCGTACACCGCACCGCGCAAGGCCTCAGTGCCTGTGGCGCACATGTTCTCTACCCGGGTCACCGGGATGTTGTTCAGACGCAGGGACAGGCTGAGCGGCAGCGCCGACTTCCCGGCGCTCTGTTCCTGGTAGAAAAGGCCGAGCCAGGCCATCTCGATTTCGTCGCGGGTGATCCCTGCGTCCGCGAGCGCCTCCTTGAAGGCCTCGAGGATCAGTTCCTCCGGTCCACAGTCCCAGCGCTCGCCGAAACGGCTGCAGCCCATGCCGATGATGGCGACCTTGTCCCTGATGCCTTTGGCCATGATGCGGTACCTCGTTGCTGTTTCAGGCGCCGGAGAGCGGCGCGGGTTTCCAGAAATATCTTCTGAAGTGGCGCTTGGGGTCAAAGTCCTTGATCCGGAAAACCATCCGCACGCTGCTGCCCACCTTCACCTCACCCGGCGCGAAATCCGTGAATTCCAGCATACAGTTGGCGCCATCCGGAAACTCGACGTTGCCATAGATGTACGGCGGCAGCGGCGTGTAGGCCAGCCAGTCTTCGGTATAGGACTTCACGCGTCCCTGGAGTGCGGACAGGCTCTCGTCCTGCTGGGTCTCCATCTCGCCGCATTTCACGCAGACCTGGGAGCGAGGATATTGCAGTGTGTTGCAGCGGGTACAGCGCCCCCCCACCATGCCGGTAATGTCTTTGCGGCGCCGGTAGAAAGCGGACTGGGCGGTACGGTTGTCGCGCTCCGCCCGCAGCCCGAAGTCCACCTCGAGGCGGCTGCGCAGCGACAGGAACTGCGTGTAGGCGGGACAGACCCGGCGTTGTGCAATATAGGCGGCTGGACCGTGAGCGGACTGCACTTCGGCCAGCCGCGGTGTCGTTTCCAGCACCAGGGCGTCCGCACCCTGGCCGAACCCGATGACCAGAATCTTCTCGCCCGCCACGGCGGTCTCCAGCGCGTGCGCGAGCAGCAGCAGTGGTTGGGCCGTGCCACAGTCCCCGCAGTTGGCGAGCAAGGGATCGATGAACAGGTCAGGGTTGGCGCGGATGGCCTTGGCCACCCCTTTCGCCGTGGCGCTGGAGGCCGGAAACACCACCCGGTGGATTTCGCCGATGTCGAGGCCGGCCTCTGCGAGCGCCGCGGCGACTGCCTTCGGCACCAGCTTGTTGTAGCCCTCCTCGCGAATCCAGCGCTCTTCCAGCACATAGTCGTAATCGGTATCGGCAGCGCGGTACTGGTCGACCATGTCGTCGTGCCAGGAGGCAGCCCCCTTGATCAGTGCGATGGGCTCGCCCTGCCCCACCAGGAGTGCAGCGGCGCCATGACCGTAGTTCATCTCCTGCACGCTCGCAGGGCGGGCGTCGCGACAGTCGGCCGCCAGCAGCAAGGTGCTGCGGGGCCCCGGGTTATGCCCGAGACGGACGAGCGCACTGGTCGCCGCGCGGCGGCTGCCGGCGAGATCCTCGGTGGTCGTGCGCTCCGCGCACAGCAGTGCATCGGCCACCACACCACTGTTGCTGCGGTCCGCGAAGGGCAAGGTGGTTGAGGCAAGCTGAATCTGGTCGGGTCGTTCGGCAACTCCGCGCAGGCAGTCACGTGCGGCCTCCACGGCCAGCGTGATGCTGTCTTCGTCCCAGTTGGCGAAGGCGCGCTCGCCTTTCGCAAGTCCCTTGAGGGCAGGCGAGGCCCAGGCCATGGCCTCGGCGATGGCTTTGCGCGGAATGCGCAGGGTTGGCACATAGGCGCCAAAAGAGAGGATTCCGTAGGCCATGATGCTCCGTGTCTTGCTGGTGCCGGCGCGGCATGAGT
>Ga0194123_10001585_pt1 | contig 33384 bp, 44 predicted proteins | sample TA2MahsurfametaG_5_FD_155479 | JGI IMG/M metagenome (GOLD analysis project Ga0194123, IMG submission 155479) | Freshwater microbial communities from Lake Tanganyika, Tanzania - TA2015023 Mahale A surface | ecosystem: Environmental > Aquatic > Freshwater > Lake | place: Tanzania: Lake Tanganyika... | reverse complement strand
ATCTCCGCTAGCGGCTGATTCAAGATTGCCGTTAGAAAGAGTGCCGAAATAAATGGAGTTTTTAGCAAGCGGATTCCAAGTGCAGTAGTTCCCCGCCACCTCGCCGCCGGCTCCGGTCGATGTCCCAGCCGAGGTCGGGTGGTCGCGTAGGGAGTCGCCTGCGGCGCCATCAATCAGTAATACGTTATCGGCAACAATACCGAACACCCGCATGGCAGGCGCTCCGCCAGTTGGGAAGGTTATAGAAGATAGTGTTGTTACACCAAGATCATACAAAACAGCTGGCGTACCTTCTGCTGGGACTGATGTAAATGAGTAAGAGGTTGATCCATTTAGCGTTGCCGAATAACTTGAAGCACCGTAATAGGACGCAACATACATTTTGACATTTCCCGATGATGAAGTAATTGCAGGGCTAAACGTCAATGTTGCGGGATGCGTGTCAAATTCAAGAAACTTGAACGGGCTACCATTTGCCCCAATAATTCCATCGTAAATTTTGCTAATCGTTCCACGACCAGAATAAAACGTACCGGCAGTAAGCGAGGTTCTAGCGGTATAGCTAACTGAAGATCCGGGACTAATGTTATTGACAGTCCAATCGTTAGAACCAGCGGCGTCATAGCCCAACGCAGCGGCGGTGCTGTTATCGAGGAAGTCAAGGAAGAACCCGTTTGTTCCGTAGCTGCCCGAGTAGGTCTTAGCAATCCACTGGCCGGTGGTGGCTGAGGTCTCCCCAAAATATGATGGATCATATGCATAGCCATCAATGAAGTGGACTAGGGCGAGGTAATGGTCAGCATAATAACCGCCGCTTACGTCAGATCTGGACAAGAAAACGCGCTGGCTGTTGTTAATAAAAGAAAACTGAGTAGACGTATTAGACGGAATTGAATTAACCGAAAACGAATCTATCCTTCGTCCGTTCACATAAAGACGCATTCTCTCGGACTGCGTAGCATTGCTTAGGTCGGCAACTACAACACAGTGATACCAAGCTGATGGATCGCGAAATACGTCCGCGCTGCGTAGGTTGAAATACGAACCGGAGGCAAAAACAAAAAGCTCCAGCTTGTCGTCAAAAAAACGAATGCCTTCTGTGTTACTGACAGGATTATCAGAACTCATGAACACAGCTGTCTGCGTGCCCAGCTTTGCCCGCTTTATCCAGCCGCTCCAGGTCCAAGTTTGGCGGTTGCCACTTGAGAAATCCCTGTGAAGGTAAGCCGAGTCTGCTGAGTTGAACCGAACGCTCCTGCCAGCCGTGGCGGCAGCTCCAGCCGCTGCAGCCGCAGCACCAAAAAATTCTTGAGGAGTATTACCCGGAATCATGAGACGGTTCCAGAACCGTAGTTAGCAGACAGAATCGCGCTGACGCGATTTGCGTTAACGCAATAGTACGTCAAAATATCCACGCCGCTCGCAGAAGTCGTGAGTGTCGGCGCGGTATTTGAGATAAAACTCCAGGAACCGCTGTAGGTGATCAAACGACTACCGGTTCCGTCCTGACGAATCGTAATCGAACCGCACTGACCGCCACTGGCATTAACCGGGGAAGCAAAAGTCGAGTTGTTCGTCAGGATTACTTCAAAGTTATTACGAGCGCCGAAATTAAGAGTACAAACACCAGAAGATATGACCGTGCCAGTTTCACCGAAGGATTGAGACTGAACAACAACGGGACCAGAAATCGGGCCGCCAGTCTTATCGTACTTACCTGCGACTGAAGTTAAGGCTGCGTTACCAGAAGCCTGTGCGGTAGCGGCATTAGTAAGAGCTGCATTACCCGAAGCAAGTGCCGTTAAACCAACAGAAATACCTGCATTACCCGAAGCAAGTGCCGTTAAACCAACAGAAATACCTGCATTACCCGAAGCAAGCGCAGTTGAGGCACTCGATAAAGCTGCATTACCGGAAGCTTGAGCGGATACAGCAAGAGTTAAAGAGGCTGCACCACTAGCCGCCGCAAAATAACGTCCATCAAGAACATCTACACCAACACGTTTGTTTTGATCTGCAGTAGAAGGCTCCGAAATATCAACAATCGGCAGATAATCACCACTAGCTAATGTAGTCAGCGGACTAAACTGAGAAATTTTTTCGTTAGCCATTAGCTAGCATCCTCTTGCAATATTTTAGACCCGTCTTCCTGAAGAATAAAAAACGGGCTTACTGCGCTTACACTTGATTCTAATAAAACCGAAGAACTAGCAGGATTGACAATTATTAAAGGAAAACTCCGCTCAACTGAAATCCGACTGGTTGTAATCGCACGACCTACATAATTTAAAGTCGCACTAGCATAACCAGTATTTTCTAGTGCATTTAAAAAATTATCGTATCCACTAATTAATGTACCCGACGTTAACCCGACATAATATTGAGCACCAACAGTCAAATTAGAAAATACACTGCCGGCGTTATCAAGCCCCACGCGGACTTGGCCGTTGACCGAGCCGCTTTCTAAACAAACGCCGACAAGTGTATCGGTGTTCGGATCGACAGCGCAGCACCTATAAACGACACCAGCGCTCGTCAAAGCGACTGGATCTCCGGGGCTTAAAGTCTCCCCCGCCAAAAATGTGGCAAAAGACATTTAGGGGGTTTTTACTGACTTCATTCTATAGTTATTTGCCTTGTCCGCGACTTTTTTTGCGGCCATGAGAGGCTTTTGAATGTGCCCCATCACCCTGGCGCGTTTTTTTAGGTTTGGACTCAAGTTTGTTAACAATGGACTTAGGTCTGGACATCGTGAAATAAGATCCAACTAAAACTTAGGGACGCCAAGCCGTATGTCAAATGGCAGCCCAGCTTGTGCCGTTCCAAATTTTTAAGCTATTAACAGTGCTGTCCAGCCAGCCAGCGCCTGCTTCTGTAGGTGATGGTGCAGCTTCTCCGTAAGCCACGCTGCGAGTCGGTCCGGCTTCATACCAACCAGAACTTGTGGCATCATAAACAAATAGCGAGCCCAACATGGTGCTAAACCAAAGTGAACCATCCCGCGGCGGGGCGTTATATCCAGCTCCAGACGGAGGCTGTTCAGACTTATGCACTAGAGCTTCTGCGTTTGTTTGATACCAATCAGGGTTGCTAACACCAGCGCCCGATGCATAAACAAACAAGCGTCCTTCATTAGTATCGAACCACAGAGAGCCGCCGCTGTATCCAGCAGTCGGTGCAGTTCCGACGGTAACAAAACTAGCTCCGCCGCCACCTCCACCCCCGCCAGTGCCCTGACTTCCGCTGTAAACAACGTAGGTGCCGCTGTAAAGAACGGCGAGATCTGCTTGTGCTAAGAAATAACCGGAAATTGCCTCCTGATAAATGGTGTTGAAGTTGACATTAAACGTATCTCCTCCAGTCAAATACAGACCTGATCCAGCTAAATAAACACCACTGCCACCCCCTCCGCCGCCAGCGGATATACCGCTCATCGTAAAGTTCAAGTCCTCAATAACTTGAACTAAACCCTCAAAATTTGAGGCGTACCCCGAAGGATCAATCGTAAATGAAGTTGTGCCCACGCCGCTAACCGTATAAATGCATTCTACAAGTGCCGCAATAGCACCTTCAAAATTTGGGGCGTGTAGGCTATGTCGGCTCGGATAATGCGGGCACGCAGGCATCTATTATGCTCTCTGTAAATACGGCCCTCCTTTCTAAATATTAGCCCACTTTCTTTAACTTCTGAAAGTTGTACTTCGAAGAAACCCTTTTCACACAGTCAACACTGCAGCCCAAAATACCTGCAATCTCACGGCAGGAATAACCATTCGAAATCAACGAAGCGATTTCTTTTACCTGCCAAGTGTTGACACGTCGGTTCAAAATCCTTTGTCTAATTTTTTCATATTCGTCCGTCGAACTTCGTTTTTTAAGAATCTGACGCACTCGCTCGCGACTAATACCAAATCGTTTACCAATTTTTTCGTACGAATGACCATCAAGGTACATTTCGTACATAGTTACAAATCTTTCGTGCAGTTCGGACGAAGACGTTTGGGCACTCATAAAAAATTCAAAATGTTTTCCGAAATGCTACCGATTGTCGTCCTGTTTGTCCAGCTGCCCGTGATGCCACTCATTTTCAGCAAGCTGCCAGGCTGGAATATTTAACTTCTCAGCACGTCGCCGGCACTCTTGCCAGTACTCGACTTCAGGTGTCTCAGAAGTCGTAGGTTGCACGGTAACCATTTAAGTCTAAGAACTGTACTTAATGATCTCATAATACCAGTCAAACCAAAAAAATTCTGTAGTCTTCTCTTCCACAGTGCTTCCCCTGCTACCGATCGCAGCAAAAAAGTTCTGTGGTCCGGGGACTTAACATGAAATTCTTAGAAATTGTACTTTATAAACGTATTTAAAATTAATTTATATAATACTATGAGCAAAAACCAAAGTTCTTTGGTTTTGGTTTAGCTAACCTGGGCCAACCCGCTTGAGACCCCGGAGACGCGCAAATTTCGTTAAGAAAAGCTCTAAAACAAAAAATTGAAACCAGAGGCAAGGCGGACCGTGCTATCTTTGTGTAATCAAGAGAGCACTAGAAAACAAACCGTGACGAACCCAGTGCTGGTTTCCGTCTTTGGTTTGGTAGTTCAAACACCTGTAACTACCCGAGATCTGCCGGAAACCCCAGACCAGACCTACAACCTCGACGCTTTCAAGGCAGAGCGATTTGGTGGCGTTACGCGTCTGACCTGCAGTTGCGGTCGATCCGAGCCGGAGTTCATCGCCACGTTGGATCTACCAAGGGCTCACAGGGTCTGCGGGCGCTACGCGTGCCAGCGATGCCTGCAGGAGGATCGGGACGCCAAAAGCCCGTCCGATCAGGTCTCAGCGTGGCTTGCTCAGAATCGACCTGGGCTAAACCCGCATGAACACTTGTTTTTACCTAAGCAGTTCCAGCGTCTCGTCGATAAAGATGGGACGATCATGAGGCCACGCCGCTTCGTCTACTCAAAGTTTTATGACATTGAGTTGGCGACTAGGGACAAGGTGCTGCCAACCTGCGGATGTGAAAACTGTGTAAATCCCTACCACATGATGCGGGCCCTGAGCCCGGCAACCAAAATCACCCCACAAATGAAGGAGGATGTGAAACTGTGGCTAAGCAAAAAAATTTCTCACAAAATGATTCAAGTCTTATTGGAAGCCAAATACAGGTGCTCGATCTCCCTAAGAACAATCACGAATTTAAAAAAGTCAGTGCTTGCATAAGCCATCACTCGGTTTTGATTTATCTGTTATTATGTCGTCAGCCGTTATCCGTCAAAGAAATTCTGGATGAGATAGGTTCGTCGAAGCAAAAACTTTTACGCGACCTAAAACAGCTTATAAAGTATAAGTTGCTCATCCGAGTTAATTTTGAATCACATGTTCTATATGTGATTGACGGCAAATACAACTCATTAATTCATTCGATTTTGAGCTCATGATTGCAGTTGCAGAACACAAGCCTTGTTTATGGTCCCAGAAATATGTAATCGACAATCTCCCCCCATGGATTTATTCGGATTCTGAAGAACCGAAGACTTGGGCAGAGTGCTCAGCGAAGATTTCAGCTCTTCAGTACACCATTAAAGATATTGAGCTCCAGATCGAGATTCGAGAGCTTGAGTTAAAGACGGGTAGTAGCCGGCACCAATCCAGTTTTGATTATGAAAAGTGGAAAACGCAAGCGCTGCGGGCAAAACAAACTCATATGTACATGTTGAATGCTTACACCTACTGGATTTTACTTAACGAACAGGGTTTATTCGGGGAAGACGAAGATATTCCCACGCTGAGGGATGGCCTTAAAAAAGTCATTCGTCTGTTAGTTGACGAACCCGCTGATTTTCTAGAACAGTTAGAAATTGTTTTGGATACACTCTGAAAATGTGTCTCAGGGATAAAACCCACGTCAAAAAAGACACTGTTTGCGCAGAGTGTTTAAAAACCATAAATAATGAGCCCTCAAAGCCGGCATTGAGTCAAATCTCACCGGAACTGAGGGCTCTTTTTACGCAACTTACAGACGAACATAAAGATTTTGACTCCTGTTGGAAGACTGATTACAAATATCTAACAATCGAAGGAAAGAAATTAAACATCGAAAACATTTTTTATGGTTTTTATAAAGCGGACATCGGTAATTTTTGCATAAAACGTGTTTGTGGCACCGTAACTTGTGTAAATCCAATGCACTTACGATCTCGATTTGAGCAGCCGGACATAACTAAAAGAGTGCGGGCCGGATTTAACCGAAAAAACACGGACATCAGAGATTTATCTGACTCTGATTGGCTTAAACAACCCTAAAATCGTATTGTCGGTGCTTGTAAGAATGGCCTTGCACCGGTAACCTCGGGGGTACGGTCAGTTTTCGCCATTTCCTGATCGTGGTAACTGAACCTTTGTGCCTGATGTCGGGTGCCGAGGCAGCCCCTTTTACATTTCTAAACATGCTTACTAAAGATGTACTTCAAATCCTTCGAAGTATCGACGCAAGCCTTCAAATTATTGCGCATTCGAACTCATCGGACATAACCACAGCGTTCGTAAATAAAAAAACTATCGCTGCTCGTCTGGGTGTGCAATCAATTGTTGTAGATAAGCTTATATATCAAGGAATAACATCAGGGGGTACATCTGGTTTAGTAGAAGGTCGTCACTACTGCAAGCTGGATCCTTCGGAAACCAACTTATCGAACTTTCTTTTTGACTCCGCTAAAGTACTTAGCGACGCATGGAATTCCTTCTCAGGGTATTGCAATGAGTAGTTTTCGGAGCACAGCAACTGAACTTGCCAAGAAAATTTTTGGGCGTAGTGAGGTTCAAAACCGTATCGCTCTGAATACGGTGAAAATGATTATTGGTGATATTGCCACGCTGTACGAAGAATTCCGTAAAGCAGAAGGTAATGGCGCCCTGTTTTTTAATCCTTCCAAACCAGAGTGCAGTCAATTTATGACAATTAAAGATATCCAGACGGATATCGCGTTGGCTGAGGAAATAATGGATGAAGACTTAGCTGGCTTTTTAAAAAAACTTATAACAGTTGTAGATACCGAAAGTGAAACTGATAAGCCGATTGTTGTTATGGTGGATCAACGCGGCATGAGCATTCATTTAATTGATCTCGAAGCAGCGGAAGAACTTTTAAATAAAACGTCGGATGCCGCTAGCGCAGATTGATTTTGTTTCGCCGCCTGAACTAATTGGGATAACTACCTCTTTTTTTGGCGGCGAAATTGATCTTGATCCTGCATCGAGTGAAGCTGCAAATACACTCATAAACGCAAACCGTTTCTTTACACCAAAAGAAGACGGATTGAGACAAACATGGAAAGCAAAATCTCTGTATCTATATCCCCCACGGGATTTTTTAAATAATGACGAGCAACCTAAAGATCCTTACATATTTAAAAAGAGGAAAAGATTTCAACGCTCGGCACAAAGGGTTTGGTTAGAAACATGTCTAAGAAAATACAGAAAAAATGAATTTGACGAAGCAATTGTTTTTTTAACTTCCTCAGAAGTCGCTTTATTGACGACTCAAAAAATAGGATTAGATCTACCTCTCTGTGTAGCAAAAGAGAGACCAGAACTATTTATCGATGCGCCCGGACTTCCAAAACTAGGGCGTACAAGGTGCTTCGGTTTTGTTTATTACTTTCCCTCTTCAACAAACACAGATTATCGAATTGGTGAATTTATTAATTTGTATAGCTCATTTGGGCGAGTTTTTTGTTGAGAAACTCAAGCGACTTTGGGGTGTTGTCCGGTTCAACAGTATCGCCCGCACCAAACCCCGGACCCACGGGGGTTTCGGTCATTTTTCGAGAAGCACGTGTTCTAGCTAAACGTTTAGATCTTTCCTCTTCGTTTTCAGACCAGACCTTGCCCGCTAAACGCATATCGCGTCGCGAACGAAAACGATAAACGTGCTTTGCAAAACCAGCTTCTCCGTGAAACCTTATTTTTCGTTCGTGGGGTAGCTCACGAATCTGATCAGACATTGTAAGTCATATAAGGCTTGTACTTCATGAAGTCCATGCTCACTGTCATCGGGTTAGTTGCGGTGGACATAAATTCAGGATTAAGAAGCATGTTGTAATCTTTATCATCAGCAATCGATTTAAATGCTGCAATTGGATTAGCAGTGCTCGAAGTCATAAAACGCTGGCTTCCTTCGGCACTTAATGATCCAAGGGCTTTCCGATAATCTTCAGAGGCGCTAGAAATAGCGGAACGGAAACGACCGCCAGCAGCAGATCCTAAGAGGCTGGGATCGTAGCCTTTCAGGTAACGTTCCCCCGTAGCACGTTCGCCGGCCACGCCGCGATTAAACTGATCGATCGCCGCTAAACGATAATCAGGAACAGTAATACCGCTTATTTTGCCGAGCTGTTCTTTAGAAGCTTGACCCAGCTGACGATAGTATTCAGTGCGATTTTGAAGTTCTTCAGTTAATTGTTGGATGCGTTTGATTTGATCATCAATTTGCTGCTGAGCAACACCAGCGCCGTAACTAAGCGGAGTATTCGAAGTTGCTTTGCCGATTTGGCCTAAAATAATATTACCTAAAGAACCGCCTACACCTGTAGCAATATTTTCCCCAATCTTTCCCCAGTTAATCGACGCCGGTGCTTGAGACGGTGCTTGAGACGGTGCTTGAGACATTTCAGAACAAGGGCAAGCCTTTACTTATTCTATTAGCAATCATATTCTTTAAAGCCAAGACCCGCTCACTTGCGTTTGTACTGCCGGGATCATAAAAATCCGCAGAGACGTGGGCACCGGTAGTGGATCCAGTACGACCTTGCGTACCAATTGGAGTACCAGCACCAATAACAGTTCCAGGTTTTAAATTACTGTTGAGACGATCAAAGTGCGCTAAACGGACATCGAAAGGAGTTCCATCCGGAGCCGTGGCGCGAAGGTCTACATAATTACCGTAAAACCTAGGACCGTTAGGATTTTTTTCGAGATTAGTTTCCCGAGAATCGTTTACGACTTTTAGAACTTTTGCATTAAAAGGTGCTGCAAAAATAGCCCCACGGCCGCCGGGTATCACAAAATCAATGCCTTTACCGCCGGTATCATTCCAGGAAGTTACAGTCGCACCTTTTAGAGCTGTCCCAGGACCTGAGGCAACCATCTGTTCGGTTGTACCTTGAGGTTGCTCTTCTAGAAGAGTTAAAAGTTCCGTTGCTAACTTCGTGTAGTTATCAGACGAATCAGAAGTTAAACTACTTAAAACAGCAGCGGAACGAAGTTCATCCGCTTTTTCTAAAGCCTCTTCAGTGCCCTGCTCTTCTAGTTGTTCCGCTAATGCGTTGCTCTGCAATAAGGAAGCGTAAGGATCCGTTTGTTTCGTTGAAGCACCCAAATATTTCATTAACAAATCAGAAATTTTTTCTCTAAAGTCCCCGGTTTGTGAGTCGGCAGGTTCAGTCCCAGGAGCAACCTGTTGTGAAATTGGACCGCCATAAACCCGTTGAAGTTCATTTAATTTTTTTACCGGCTGACCGTAAGCACTTTTACCTGATTCAGTAGGAAAAGAGGCCCACGTTTCAGCTAACGCTGCTGCTACGCGTGGACTTAGACCCTCTTTTTTAAGTGCGGCTAAACCACCATATTTAAGTAATTTATTTCTTGCCAAACTTAAAGCAGCAATATCCTGCTCTTTTGGGCCAAAACTTTGCAAACCTAAAGCACTTGCCCGACCCCTCCAGGTATCAGGCATAAATTGGTACGCACCAGCAGCCGCACTTGCATAGCCGCCTTTTCGAATAACTTTGTCTGGATGACGACTTAGATCAGAAAAAGTTCCGCCTCCAAAAAAAGTTTGATAACCCTTAGGACCAGCAGTGCCTTCGGCATAACGAATCGCCTGCAGTAAACGTTGACCCTCAGGAGTCAAACGAAACTGTTCTAGTACTTGGCGTTCGTTCATTTTTATTACGGAGACTCAGCGATCGTATATAAAGTTTAAATGTTTACTCGCATAACAGTAGTTTAAACCTCAGCTTCAGCTGCTCCTTCTTCGTCATCAAACAAATCCATATTTGTGTCTACAGCGATTCCGACCTCATTCATAACTGTCTTATAAGCTCGTTCGCGGCAAATTAATTTAAATACTGTTTCCCAAAGGTATTGATCCCGTTCTTTATTTTTAAGGGAATGTGCCTTTACGCGTATGCGCGTCAACACGAATTCATCCTCAAGTGTCAGTCCGCACGAGACATCTTGAGCGTCATCTGACTTCCGGGCGCCCATCACGATAGAGCTGCATATTTAAAGTCTAGCTCTAGCGGAATTTTTGGTTATTGCGTCGGCTTATAGCTTTTATTAAGTAATCGATTACCAGGCTTTGCAGCTCCAGTACCCAGGCGTCAATTTACTCTTAGGTTCATCACAGTTATGACGTGCTCTAAAGTTCTTTCTACGATCCGGATCGTCGCTTCGGTTTTCCATATTTGCGTCCCCAAAACGAACTAAACGAACTTCCCCATCTTCTTTTGCTGCCACAGCAAACTGCTTACCACCTTGGATGTCACGCTTTGGTTTGTTGTACCCTTTAAAAATTTCACCAGCTAAACGAATCATGTTAAATCCGTGTCTAAATTTAATAGTAGCAGCTGAATAATAAAGAAGTTGTGACGCAGAGGCTGCTTGTGTTGCGCACACAAGAAACGTATGTAATATAAAGCCGTAACTTTTTTCTCGCATATACAATGTCGGAAAGTAAGACTCTTCTTACTATCGCGGAAACGGCTGAACTCCTTAATTGCAGCTCTGGTTTTGTGCGGAAGCGTATTGCTTTGTCTGAAGCGAATCAGCCGGGCGGTTGGCCTAAGTCTGTATACGTGAATCTGCAGCCCAACGGCGCAAAGTCTCTTTATCGCGTTAATCGAAGTGCACTCGAAGATTATCTTCGTAGTTCATCCTTGGTTAAAGTGGAAGAAGAAGTTTCCTCGTTGAGCACTGCTGTTTGCTCCCTTTAAGATGACTTACTCGGACTCTTTTGCTGATCAAGCTGCGCCCACGGTTGAGCGGGTTGCAACAATCATCATGCAAGAGCCCGAGCAACCAGCTGGACCCACTGTTGAGGAGCTTTCTTCTCAGTTAGTGGGTCTTGCTTCGTATACAAATCAGCTTTACACCCAGTCACATCTAATTCACCTAAACGTTGAGGGTCCGATTTTTCTTCCGATCCACGAGTTCCTTAAGGGCCAGTACAAACTCCACATCAAACAATTCGACACTTTATCCGAATTTGTTCGCACTCTAGACTTCTTTATGCCTATGTGCGCCCGTGGGCTTCAGCAAGCCTGCAAAAACTTTAAGAACGTCAAATCATATGAGATGCGGGATATGCTTTCCACTTATCTGAGCAATTTAGATAAAGGCGGCATGGTGGCAAAAGATATTCAAAAAACAGCAAAAGCTGTGGACGCCCCCGATATCGAAAATTATTTGGCTGACTACGTTGCCTTGTCCTTCAAAGCTGCGTGGTTTATCAAAGCTACTCTGCGCGGTTAATTGGTATACGCCCAGCCGTCTAACACTCGGACAAACAGACCGCTGGGCGTCGTACCTGAACTCTGCACCTGATACACCAGAGTGCCTGAGACGCTCGAGGCGGTGGCGGGCAAACCGCTAAGTACGATCGAACAGGTCTGAATTGCTCCAGAGGCCAAGATCGCTCCAGAAGCCACAAGAGCACCTGAGGCCAGAATGGCGCCTGAAGCCAAAATAGCTCCGGACGCAATCAAAGCACTATTGGCGCTAATGGCTCCAGAAGCCAAAACGGCTCCTGATGCTAAAGCTGCTGTGGAAGCAAAGGTTGCGGTATTGGCTGTGTTGGCTGAAGTAGCAGACGAAGCGGTGTCAGCAAAAGCAGCTCCGATCTTTTGCCACGCTGAGCCAGTCCAGACCTTTAAGTAGTAACTTGCTGTGCTGCTATCGGTCCAGAGTTCCCCGATAGAGTTACCCGGTAAGCCTGCCGGCGATGCGTTGGGTGCAGTAGCGCTATAAGCAGAAGGTCCGATTTTTCTGATAGACCCAGCAGAATCCTCAAAGTAAAGTCCAGGATCAGCCGCGCCAAAGCAAATAGCTGGTTCGCCACCTTGTAAAATCGTGCCGCTTGGACGATCTGATGAGATGCCAGAACGTTTTAAAAGAAAGACAACAGGTGTGGATGTCACTAATACGTACCTCCGTTTAAAGCAAATGAAGTGATGGTTCCTTGAGTTCCGTTGGCATACGTGGAACCGTCAAGGATGTTTACTGGTGAAACGACGGGAGAGCCATAAGCATACGTGCCCCCATCATAAGTTTCAAGATTCTCTAGACCTAAGGGTTCAAACGGATTATATTCGCTGAACGTAAACATCTGGAACGATGTTGCAGCGAGCTCATTTAATGAGTCCGTGTCTCCTGAATTTAGAGTCTTAGCCATCATGTTATACATGTCTGGCTGCATCATCCGATCAGGCATCCCAGTAATTTTTGGGCTGTATCTTTGCCACCACACGAGATCTTTCTCGCGCTTCATGAACTCAACTTGTTTAACTAACTCGCGATCAAATCGCTCTCTGTAATACTCGTTTAAAGGTTCATCATTTGGCTGATGCAAAATCCATTGTGAGGTCGCATCCTGCTGACCGTAACGAAGATACATATCCCACATTGCTGCGTAAATATGTTTACACCACTTTGGTTGGTAGTAATACACATTTGGATCCGAATAGCTTTCGGTTTCGTAAGTAGGGATGTTATAAATTTGATTTAAATAAATAAAACCAAAATCCCTGACATAACCCGGATCATCCCGAGTATTTAACAAACGCGTAGCTTGATCGACACCCGCGTCATATGTACCCGGACTGACGTTCCAAATACTTGTATTTGGGTAACGATTCTTGAGGTTAGTGTTCCATAAGTTATATCCTTCTCGATTTAGGAAGTCCGGGCAGGTGCACTGCGCCCTCATCTCCGTAGTTAAATATTCACCCACGGCTGGAGGTCCCGTTGCAGGAACAGCAAGGGTATTTGCATCAACAACAGACCAGCTGTTATCCGAAGATACAGATAAAAATAAAGTGTTAAAAATGGGGGCAAAAGAGGGAGCGATAGGGACGTTGTTAAATCCCACTGCGGTGATTGTGTAGTTGTTATACCCATATTTTTTTTCTGAGCCATCGGGGTTATATCGATTACTTACAACTTCACCTGTAAATAAAGAGATCGGAGCTCCAAATCTGGTATTTAATTTGACAGCGTATGTCGTGGAGTTGTACTGAGTTACAGTCTCGATTGCGTACCCAAAGCTCAAAAAGTTAAACGAATCACGAGGGCGAACACCAACCATCCACATCCGCATATCGGATCGTGTGGTTGGGTACATAAAGCAAGCACCCGGAAGAAAAACACCGACACCGGGCGTTCCGACTGGGTAATACTTAAATGAATAAGTCAGACCATCAAAAGCCTGCTGCGAATACATCGCTAATTCATAACCGCGCCGCCAACGGCACCAAAGCGACGCGTAGTCATAATTGCTTTGTGCGCTGGTTTCTTTAGTCAGAATCGGAGGTCTAAATCTTCTGTGAAACGGGAGAGGTTTTAAAAGCTCATCCGGATTATACGAACCTCTGATTGTTTTAGGAGCTCTGAATGATTCTGCTTTTTTAAAAGACTTGAAGCCAAAATCATCCGGTCTCTTTGTCCGGCCCACGATTAATAGAAACCGCCTTGTGCCCAGATCGTAATCCCTGAAGGACTTAAACCACCAGAAACCGAGGTGGGACCATTACCGATATAACCGGCACAAAGGATATAACCTTTTTCTAAATAAAGACCTTCACCTTTACCGATTTGAATCGGAGTAGTAAGGTTTGTATCGCCCACAGCAGGGACAGGGGCGTTTACAGCAAACAACTGAATTTGCTGCGGATAACCAAAAGTGCTGCCACTTAAACCCACCTCAACACGACCCACCATCAAAGCGGCAGAGGTCGAAGGGGAGGCTTGGTTAGGGGCGTAAACGTACAAACCGATGTCAGCGGTTCTACGACCACTGTTATCGGGATAATCTTCATTGCTGACGATCGTAATATCTTCGACTAGAGCAGCGTCTTCAGATGGAACATCACCAACGCGAACGAGTTGGATGAGATCAGTCAGATTAGGGTTCGTGGGGTTGCAGGTGCCAGTCGAATTAGTAATCCGGGCACCGCGAAGAAATGGGCGATCGATTAAACAAGGCTGCTTGTTCGTGCTTGTAGACGCCACGGTCTCTTCTTATGTAATCGATCTTTCTGTATGCTACCGCAATTTATAGAAGGTAGGTTAATCCATCGAACCGGAATAGATCGAGGCTTTTCGGGGACTAAGGCGGATGCCTCGCTCAATATCGGTGCGAGCACCGGTAGAGGTCGCATCACTTAGTCGACGCAGCAGCTCAAGCATTCGCGGATCAGTGCCCGCAAAACGGTCACCACTCACGCCAGGAATAGCTCCAGGAGCCGTGCCGTAAGGAACAGAGCTACGCCCACCGCCAAGATAATCCGGGAAATTACGGTAAAAACTTTGGCCAAACTGTTCAAGAAAAGTAGGTTTTTCAAACCCAGTCCTGATGCTGGGCATTCTTGTCGTATCCACACTATAAGTGGGGTTCGTAAAATCCGGATTTGGTTGGAAATAAGGAGTGGGCGACGTTATATTTAACGGGGTCGAATACTCCGCATAACTGGGAATAGGACCCGTAAAAGTACCACCAATATTGAACGGCATCTTACTGGTATGGATTAATTAAGGGATACCCATACATGTTAGTGCCGGGATTACCGATTTGGACGGGGTAATACGGTGTGGTGGCCTGCTGTAAATCGTACGAACCTTGATCCCCTTGAGTTGCAGCAACACCAGCAGTTTGCGCATTACCGACAGCATTACGTCCAGTGTCGGTGCCCATTTCCGTAACTGGACGGCTGATTTGTTGAGCCTGAGGCATCTGCTGGCTAGGAAGCTTGCCCTTCATTTTTTGCATCAGTTCGAATGCAAGTTCAGGGTTAGCTGAAGCCCACGCGGACATGTCCGGTTGCGCATAACGCCCACCAAGAGCTGCAAACTCTTTAACAATTTGAGCTTTGTTGGAGGGGAACTCAGCGTAAGCTTCGCGTTGTTGGTAGTAACGAAGCAGGTCGGCTTGAGGTTTGGTTAAACCGGTAGCAGCCTGAGCATTCTGAAGAGCTTCGTTAAGAGCTTCATCCCGAGCTCGGGAACGAGGAGTGGTGATAACCACTTGACCGGCACCGATTTGACCGCGAATCGGAGCCGGACCCAGGTTTGCACTACCGGGAACACCGAGGGTGCCGGGATCCTGAGTCAGAGCCGGAGGAGCGGGATAATTGCCCTGGGGCAAAGGCGAATCAACAGATTCCGTGGCTTGCCCGGTCTGATACTCGGGTTGATTCATACGGGAAAGCAAACCGCCAAAAGCAATTCCACCTAACCCCCCTATGGCAGCGATTTTTCGGAGATCCAGAGTTCTTAAACCGCCAGCAGCGTTTCGAATTTCTTCAAAAGGAACATCAACAAAAGCTTCCTCTTGATACGCTCGGCCCACACCTGCGGGCTCAGCTGCCTGCATCTGACGTACCAACGCGCCACGTTGGTATTCAGTCATACGACCAGCAGGAGACTCGACTAACGGACCTCCGGGAGTACGGGTAGCTAAACCTGCAGGGCCTTGAGGAACTAAACCGCCTCCACGCGTGGCCAGATCCATTTCATTAAGGATCGCAGTTCCGCGAGGGGAAACAAGATCATCAATGGAAACAGGCTTGCCATAAAAAGAGGTAGCCCGCTTAGCTAAATTAACAATAGCGTTATAAGTGCCAGGATCGTTAGCGTACAAATTCTGAGCAGTCCGTGAAATAGGGCCCTGGGCAGGAGTGACTTTAAATGCAGGCTCGGGTGCACCAAAAATGCTCATCTGTCCCGGAGCTTCGGGACGCCGTAAAGCAGACCGTAAAGCCTCCACGTCCTGAATGCTCGGACGATTTTGGATAGCTAAACGAGCATCAATATCAGCTGGAGAGATTTTTGGACCGTACGGAGACACAAAACGACCGCGTTCTCTAGAAGTAAGTCCTAATCGAAGCTGAGTAGCCTCTTGCGCGGCTCGAGGGGCAGCCTGTGAAGCAGCTCTAGTGGCTTGAGGTAAAGCAGCACGACCTGCGGGCTGAGCTAAATCAGCTTGACGAGCAAGGTTACGAATAATATTTTCACCTGCGTCACCTAAAGCCCCGATAAACTGAGGCCCATAGAGGACGAGGGCTTCGCGAAGTTTATTAATATCTTCGAAAAAGCGACCTTTGCCAGCCATTAGAAACGAATCTAATTCCTTAAATTACTATAGCTTTTATCGCCAGTTTGCGTTAAACCAGAGTCTATCGGCTCGCGAAGTATCTGGCGGACCAGGGATGGCCTGAATAAACTCACCACCACTGCGTTCAAAACGGTAACGAGCAGCCACGGGGTCGCGATAATTAGGAATATAAAGCATATGAGCCAGTCGATCACATTCGTATAGATAGTTCTCACGCCAAATCTTTGCGGTTTCACGTTTGTCTTGAATATTGATTGAACGACTGACATCACCCTGAATAAGTTCTTGACGGCTAGTCGCACGACCCGTGGCTAATTCGGTTAAACGCTCCGCTTCTTCACAACGCTCGACCTGCTGAACAATTTTGTCGTAATAAAACTCACTCGGGACGCTGTTGCAAGCCTCCATTAAACGAGCGTAGTCGCCAGCAGGAACAGTAGCAATATTGTAACCGAGGTGATACGCTACGCGACTGAAATTAAAATCATCTAACCGGTAACCAAAAACCTGTGCAGGATTCCTAGATAACTGGTTAATCGCAGCATATACAACCTCGCGTTTAGTAGCGTCGGTTGTATCAGGTTGAAATACAACACCCTGCTGAGCTAGATAACTCTGAATCTGCTCAAGTTCTTGTGTAGATAATTGAGCCACGATCCACCCACAAGCGATAAACGTATTCTATCGCTTTATTTTATTGTTAAATTTCAATCACTCAACGTAAACCGTGTCACCTTCAAGCACGGAATCCCAATCTACGCGGGCAATCGAGCGGAGTTGATCCAGTTTTGTGAAACGCTCGCCAGGTAAAGACTGCTGAAGCTCTTTGATCTCGGTTGCCGTCTTAAGCCCAACCCCTTTAAGAACTTGAGTTAAGAGTTGAGGAGTTGCGCTATTAATATTGACGCGATTATATGCAGGCACTTCGGGTTTAAGGATCTGTCGCCCACGGCGTTGTTTTGAGGGCTTCTCCTCGATCTCTTCTTCTTTCAGAGTTTCCTCAATCTGATTTTTGTAAGCAAAGAAAACCTTACCGGTCGTCAGCGATCGTACCATTTTGTATTCGCCTTCATCGTGCTCGCTTAAAATTTCAATTTTCACCCCATTCGGGGTAAAGGTGAATTCCTTGACTTGAGTGGCAGTCATCATGTGAACAGAATCTGGGACAATTTTACATTAAACTGTCAACAGAGCTAGTACGAAAAATGCCTGTACGTAGATTTGCTGGCCAAGTTTTACGTTTTATACCGTTCGCTGGTGATATCTACAACACTTTTAATGAATACAGAGATCAAGTACAGGCAGGAATAGCACCGGTACGTGCTTTAGCTCGCTCAATACCCGTGGGAGTAACAGGAATGCTAACCAACGTGGTAGATCCATTTGGAGTTTCCAACGTAGCGCCTGAAGCATTGCGTTATTTAGCTGCCAAGCGTGCAAAAGAAGCTAGCGAAAGAAAACCGAAGAAAATTTTTACAGAATCGTTCAACTCTGTGAAAAGTGGGTTAGACCCTTTGGTTACAAGTGGTATGTTGCCTTATGTGGCTATGGGTGCGATGTACGAAGACCCCACGGAGCTTCGGCGAGCAGCAGAGATAGCAGATTATGTAAACACTGAAGCTTATGCACGGTCGATTGTTGATCGAGTAGATCCGCAAACATCAAAACAAAGGTTTTCGATGGATGTAAATGAGCGCTATCGTCAGCTTGTCGATTATCTAAGCCGGTAAAATTAATGACAGATGCTCCAACTAAAACAAATGACGATGATTTTGAAGACACTGAATTGACTGAAGAGGAAAAGCTCCTTCTCGAACAAGCCTTAAAGAATTTGAAGGTCTATATAGAAGACAACACCGAGCACTACGCATAAAAAAAGCCCCTCCGAAGAGGGGGCTGGAGTGTCCGACCTTTATCAGGAGGGAACGGTGCTGGTGTAGATGCTGGACTCCACCACGCCGGCGGGCTGGAGAGCCAGATCGCTACGCTCGGGAGCCTGATCGGGAACGAGCCAGCACACTTCGCAGATAGCGAGGGCTTTGTCCTTACCGTTCAGCTTGCCGTTGGTGGCACGAGGATCGTATACACCGGAGGCTTGAGCCAGACCCGAAGCAGCTGCGCCGCCGAGGTTGCCCACGGTGAACAGCTTGTAGGTGGTGGCACTCGTTACCACGTGCATCTTGGAAGAATCCCAAGCGTTCGAGGAGTTGAAGGTGCCGTTCTCAATGCGGCTGTTGGTGCCGCTGATCAGAGCGAAGAAGCCGCTAGCGCTGGGGGTAGCGGTCAGACCCACGCCGACAGCGGGGCCAAGACCCAGGTGTGGCACCGCAGCGCCACCGCCCACACCGCTAGACACTACGTCGCCACCGTCCAGACGGAGGGAGGCACGATACACATACGCGCCCACAGGCACGCTGATACCGGTAGTGATGTCGGCCCGAATATCCTTGTGGTAGTCGGGAGACGGAATAATAACGTTGCCGTTCACAAAGGCAGCGTTAGCACTGTTCAGACCAGAGGAATACGCCTGAGTGTAGTACTCGAGCTGGTTGGTGGTGCCCGCAGCCTGGTAGGACAGGTCAACATAGCCAATGGCTTGCTGAGCAATCCAGCCGGGCCTAAATACCACGCCAACAGGACCGCCAACGGGTTGGTTGGTGAGGGTCTCGCTGGTGCCGTTCTCATTCAAATAAGTAACGGACTTTTCTTCGTTCCAGAAACGAAGAACGTTGGTGTAGTTTCCAGGATAGATCTTGGAAACGGAGATCTGGTTAGAGTTAATGGCCATCGTTAGTTACCTCCTCAGGCGTTAAAGGAGTATGCGATGGTGGCGAAGTCAGCATTCAGAAGTTCGAAACCTGCGTACAGGCTCCAAATCATCATGATAAAACGGCTGAAATCGTCGTTGTTGTTGAGAAGCACTTGAGCGTTGTTACCGCCAATGCCCACACCAACAGATTGGGGACCGAAGAACATACCGATAGCGGTCTCGTAGGAGGCCGCAGTACCACCGATGGTGGCGGTAGCGTTCTGAGTCGGCATGTTCGTGGATTCGAAGAAGCGAACACCTTCGAATACGAAGCCGGTCGGCATGATCGGTTCACCAGCCACGAAGGTGGCTTGACCGAAGCCCTGACCCATGTAGATGGCAGCGTTGGGCTGCATCGCGGACATCAGGGGGTTGATCTGACCGTTGCCGGGATAACGAGCAACTTCGCGGAAGTCGCTGTTCTGACGCAGGTGCATCAGGAAGGTCGGATCGCAAACGCAGCGATAGAAACCGTCCTGGTAGGTAGGAACGTTCCGCTTACGCAGGCTCTTCACCACACGGAGCAGGTCGTCCTTAACATCAAATTTAGCTTGCTCGGCGTTGGCATACGTCAGTGAACCGACGGCCAGGTTACCGGGGTAGTAGTAACCACCTTGGCTATCGGAAGATTGACCCTTAGAAACGGCTTTCAGGAGTTCGTTGATGAACACCCGGTCGCGCCAACGACGATAATCGTCGAGCAGAGTTAACGAACCGATGGACTGGTGGAAAGAAGTCAAATTGCCGGTGTCCAGCAAAAGACGCTGCGCGGTGATTAGAGTCTCGCGAGCAATCTTAAAGGTGCTGGGCTGAGTGGGGTCACTCGGGTCGGCGGGACCGGTGTACTCGCGGAGAGTCACGAGCACTTTGTCCTTGACAATGTTCCGGCTGTTAGCAGTGCCGATGGTCTGCTCAGCGGTGCGTTCCCGAGACTCTTTCGAGCCGGGGTTGCCAAAGAAACGATAACGATCGAGCTGAACGGTCTGACCGGGTTGTTTTGAAAAATCGTGAACAACAACCGGCTCAGCAGCCATCTCTACGACATACGCAGGATGGGGACGGTATAACTCCGCACCGAGCAGCTTCGGAAAATCATTGTCGACGAACAAAGCGTCAACCTCCGAAGAACTACATACTTAATATAACTATCTAAACACCTAACAACAGATTAATTGTTGCGTTTTTAGCGTTTTACTTTTTTTGATTACTTGAATTAACAGAAGCGCTATAGGTGCGAACCATAGACCGAACACCCTCAGGTAGTTGATGGTAAATAGAGCCGTAATTTGACACATAATTACCAGCACGACCTCTATATATGTAACGTAGAGGCGTGGACATTAGACCAGGCGCTTCGCTCCGCACAGTTTCAGTAAATGTCTGGCAGTAAACAGGAGGGTTATAAACCCACGCTGCTCTTGAACCGGATGTGTCGTTTGTGGGGTTCGTGAGAAGGGTAGTGGCATACCGTTGTTGTAACGATTGGCCTCCGGTGTAACCCTCAGCTGCTGTGTTACCGTCAGGAGTGTTATACGGGTTGTAGGACTGATTTGACGGAGCGGCACCGTTGAAATAGGTGTATTTGCCCGTATCACGGACACCCCACTGAGGACCATAAGAAGTTTGGACTTTAGCGTTAGCAATTGTGCTAACACCTAATGGCCTATACCCCTCATAAGCACTTAGAAAAACGCCGCTGGGTTCATAATCAACGTGTTGATAATTTGTCCAAAAACCCGAGACTGCTGGGGGAACTGCACGCCAAGCGTCAGTTCTGTAAATACCACTATTGGGGGGACCGGCGACAACGCGACCATAATCCGCTCCAATATCAACGATGCCTGAACTTACAACACGAAATGCTTCGTGATCAGGTCCGGTTTGGATCTGATGAGGCCCAGAATCGTATTTGTAATTAAAAAGAGGGGTATAGACCACGAGAGTGGCTCAGCTGTACCCAGTATAAGTTTTTAAAAACTTCTCAACCTTCAGTGGATGCTTCAGAACCCTGAGTTTGAGACCCCAAAGTTTGAATATCAGCGCTGATGTTGGCCATATCCTGAATGTACATCGCTTTGAGAGCTTCTAGCTCCTTTTTCAAGGCGTCAACCTCAGAAGATGCAGAGGGAATGCGCTTACGACCGATGGGGTTAGGCATTTTTTTATTTGTTCTTAGACTCAGTGTACTTCTTAGCCTTGCGTTTTGCTTTCACCCGCTCCGGAAGGTCTCCGTGAGTCTCTTTTTCGTATTCAGCAACTTTTTCTTTAGAAATTTCACCTCGTTCAGCCATCGCATAGAATTTGCGACGCTGTGCATCACTAGCGAAAGGCATAAAGTGACCTTTTTTAACATTTTAGACAAAAAAAGAGCCCCGAAACGAGGCTCTCCTGTTCAATCAGCTAAAAATTAACCGGCATCCATAAACAGCATTTTGCTGCGGATAGCTTCGGGGGACATCTGCGACAGATAACGCCAAGCTTGATCAGGAGCCTGGTTCATGGTCTGGCTGAAGCCTTCCCACTGGCTGTTGGGATCCACACGGCGACCGGCAGCGCTAGAAGCGGCGGGCACAGCGGGCATTTGATCGTACTGAGGCTGATAAGTAGTCTCAAGCTGAACGGGCTGTTGATCGATGTCCACGGGATACACTTCGGTGAAGAAGCGGTTAGTGTAATCAGCCAGCTGATCGGGATCAGTCAGGATGATCTCCATGGCCTGCGCACGGCCGGTAATGTTGTTAAGAGCTTGATCCTGTTGGATCAGAGCATCCTCCAGCGTAGTGGCGTACTGATTCAGAACCGCAGGAGCTTCAATACCGAAGTGATTAACTACGGCGGCGCTTGCCTCGCTGAGGGCGGGGGCTTGCTGCTGTTGCTCCGTAGAAGTCGGATAAGAAGTCTGGGTTGTATATCCGTTGTTGGATAAGGTCAGCGGAGCCGTAGGGGCTTGGAACTGCCAGGGTTGGGCCTGTAAATTCTGACTGAACTGTTGAGTATCCAGCGCCGCCGTTTGGTACTGCGGATACTGTGCTGCCTGGCTGGGGGACGGGGAGATTCGTGAAACCACCCGTTCCAGGCTGCTCATTGCCGCTTCCCACGGATTCGACGGGGAGGACGTTGACGGATACTGGCTGGACTGGTTGCTGGTAGAAGGGGCCGAAGGGAGTGTTGCCGGCAACGGCACTTGGGCTGTAACTGCCGAAGGCACCCCCTGGGTAGAGGCTACCCATTGCGGGTAGGCGGTTGAGCCCTGATCCGAGGGCGCCGCCTGAGGGGCTGCTACCGCCGGGGAGACCGGGCTCGGGGTCGAAGCTGGGATCTGCTGGCTCATAGCTGCCCGAGTAAGTCAGTTCTTGCGCAAGGTGGTCAAACGTCCTGTATAACAGGGGCGTTAGGTTTAAACGCGGGTCGGCCCCGAGAGGCTGATCCGGTGATAAAGGATGCGGCGTTTGCAACATCTGAGTTAATAATACTAAAAATTGTTGAAAAGCGCTCTGTGTTTGTTGAACCATTCTGAAGGGAAATCCCTTCAACATTTCGGCTCGTTCTGCATCCGTTTTATCGGGGAAAAGATACTTCAGCGCTTCCACGCTGTCTACACCTAGTTCTTGAAGGTTTCTAACGACAATAGACTTTTGGTTAATGTCGTAAGCGGTGTCCTCATAAACATCGCCTTGGAAACGATAAGAAACTTGGCGATCGCCATCCGGAGGTAATCCATAAACACCCGGAGGAATATTATTTGCGTTTAGTGCATCTTGAATCGCAACGGTAACCGTGGATTCAAACTTATTTAACGCTTGCGAATATGCGCGTTCGGTGTCAACGTTTTTCTCTTCCGGAGCTTTAGGTTCTTTTAAGCCTGTGACGGCGATAAAGCTTTCACGGAAAACTTGCTCTTGATGATAAATAATCATCTCGAGCAAACGGCAGAAACCGTAAGTAAGAAAACTTTTATTTTTTCTTAAAGCTGTAGCCTGAGCACGACCCATAAGACCTTTAATTTCCGTAGCTGTAGCGCCAGCAGAAATTGAAATTTCGTCAACACCACCTAAAGCAGTGCGAATCTCTTCGCGCAGCAATAAGGCATAACGATTCATATCCCCATTAATGGGATCGGGCGACATGTAGCCCACACGGTCATTGGGCTCTACGTTCGCAATAATTCGCGGAACACGAAGACCGCCTATAGAGGAATTAGCGCCAAAAGGTTCAGAAACTCGGGTTGAAGGAGTGTCCCGACCGCCAAAACCGCTTTGGCTACTAATAGTCGGACGGAAAGTACGGTCAGCATCAGCAGCCTCCACCAAATCGGAACGAGGACGAGAGCTGATGAGAGTCGGATTACCAAAAAACTCAATATTTTTGGCAATATTCCGCATCATCTGATCGTGAAGCACAATTTGCTCCATGAAAGGATCAAAATCCCCCTCCCCTTCAGTGCCACTGGAGTTCGGCTTGTTTAAAACCTCGACTGCCGGGATAAAACCTAGAGTGTTGGGTCGTGAACTTTTAGGAGATAAGACCGCACCAGGCTCTAGTTCAAAACTAAGTTCGGTATTTGCTTCGTATTCAGAAATCGTCTCCTCGGTAATCGAGATCCGGACGTATCTTTTATTCAGACCGTAGCTATCCCCAGGTAAACCAACCGAAGAGTTGCGAACGTTATAGCTGTAAATAAGAACAACCTCATTAAGGCTGCCGTTTACGTCGTGGTAAACCCGATACTGATCTTTCGGAAAGAAATAGATCTGATATTTAAGTTTTGGATCCGGGCGAAAGTAAAAAAGACCACAACCATCGATTAAAAAATTACGAATAATCGATGGAAAGCGGATATCAATCTTATTCAGCTCTAACAGACTGTTTATAAACTTGGCACGAGCACGAAAAGTGTCCTGCTCACAGTAAAAAAACAGACCCTTTTTTATCATCAACAGCGTCATTTGCTGCAGATGACTCAGGACAACCATAGTGGCCGCCTGATTCCCCTTAGTCTGATTGCGGGCGGCCTCTAAGATTTCATTAAAGCGTTGTTTAACGCCGAGTGTGTCCGCCATTAGAACCCCAGTTTTTTAAAAAAAGTCAGCGCTTGGCTGCTTTTTCAGCTTCACGCTTAGCCTTAGCCTTTTTAGCCTTACGAAGAGCTTCACCCCGCTTCTTCATCTTATCGCCATGCTCTTGACCTTCCTTAGCCTCCTCCTTTTTCTCAAAATGCTCTCGGAGGGCAGCAGGCATTTTGTCAGACATAATCAGGAAGGAGGTACTGTTTTACTCTTTCCAGTTTAAACAACTCTTCGGGTAATAGTTCATGAGGATATTCCTGCAGAATGTGATCACACCGCCCCAAAGGATCAGTACTTCCCGCTTTAGCTTTATACGCATCCAAGAAATCAAGCATTTCTTGACTATCTGCGGGAGCGTGGGCGTTAGGAATTACATCGTAACAATGCGAAAAAGAAGTCAACTTGCGTTTCATCCGCGCAGCATCGCCCATCCACGAAAAATGCCAACCCGCGTCACAATCGCCAAAAACTAAACCGTTATCCTTCATCCGAATCTGAGAAGGGGTCTCGTTCAGCTGATCGAACAACACAACTGTGCCGCAGGTCCAGTTCGTCGGAGGTTTGGTGGGGTCTCCTTTTGGATCAATCACCCGTAAATCACCTCGACCATAAAACATCGGCATCGACAGCCGAACACAACGTTCTGGATTCTCTATAGCGATTTTTAATGCTTCCAGCAGAGCTTCAGGCTTCGGGATTTCATCGACATCACTAAAGAAAAAGACTGAATCCGGAGGGCACATCCTCATACCCACGGCTAACGCATCCCTCTGCGCATATTCACGTACCCACGGGTTTGGGTGAACGTCCGGAGACGGCAGCTCTACGTGAAGGACTTGAATCTTCTCTTCTGGGAGCCCAAGTTTTCGAATTGTCTCAAGGCACGTAAACTCTTTTTTATCGCCTTTAAACGTACGATCTGCGTCTGTGACAATAAAACCGTCTACAATATCCTTCAGCATTTCGATACGGAGCTCAAGCAGCTCCGCCTCATCGAAATACATAAAACAATCGAAGAACATGCCAGCTAAAAAAGCTAGCAGTATATTAACCTCTTCCTTGGAAAATACCGCCGCCGGCCAAAAGTCTTAAAGATCCGTTCGTCTCACGTTTTTTAGCTTTGGCTCGATTTAAAAGATCTTCTTTGATATCTAAAGGCACCGTACCGGTGTGGTTTTCGCCTTCATCCTCCACGCCGTAAAAACCATACTGCGGGGGGATCGGACCTTGACTCGCTAACTGATCAAGCTGAGAAGAATATTGATCAGACTCCATGTCTGGACGTTGAGCTTGAGTCTGAGCCCGTGCAGCCCGCTCTTGAGCGTTCAAAGCGTTAGTAAAAAAGTTAGAGCTGCGGGCGAAGTAATCCATAAATTTACTTTTCTTTATTACTAAGATACTTGCTTGCGCGGCGACGCGCTTCTTTAGCTTTTTCTGTATTCGGGACTTGTGTATTTACCGGTTTGTTGCCTGCCGTAGCGCGTTTTTTCTTCTCATCCGTGGCACGCCGCTCTTCCGCTGTCATTTGAGCCCAAGCAGCACGAGGCAAATACCGTTCGGTGCGACCTTTTTCGCGAGCTAAATCAGCCATCAGGTGATCGGACCTCCGTGAAGCCACGCGTCACAACTGCGTTTCGCGGCACATTTAAATTTAAACAGCTGGCAGTAACCCAAATCTGCCAAATCCAGAACGTCTAAAGGATCTGCAGCCTGTTTTTCGTTAATCCCCTCAACAATGCACCCCAAAACCTTTTCAGATTGATCAAAAGCTGCGCAGTTTCCGCACCGAGCGCTCATAGCGTGCTCTAAATCCGTGTTCCAAAGCTCAGCTTTGTCTTCCCAGAAGCCTGGATCAGGAAAATCAGGGTTTAAAGGACCATATTTAAACTTTTCAATCGTCCAATTTCGATTTTTTACGTTCTCTTCAATGTCCACAGTCGCCGTGGGGCAGCTATCGGACACAGCCGTCAGCTTTTTCTCAAGAAAAACCTTGGGTTGTAGTGGTTTAGATTCAGTTAACATCAGTCTTTCTTTTCATACTGTTCGCGAGTCTGCCAATCCTCTTTAGACCATTTACTTAAACGGTTTTCCGAGGATTTTTTACCCTCGTAACGGCCCCCCATCTCTTTATAGTATTTAGTCGCGAGCTGCATAGCCCGAGCGCTGTGACCGCCGAGCTTTTTACGTGCCCGAGCTTTAGCTTGAGCCCATTTTTCGGGGTCTCGTTTTTTAGCGACTTCAGCCATCAGTAAAGAAGCAGAACACTACCGACCGTTGTAGCTGCACCACTGACCGTGGTTATTGAAAAAGGCAGAACCTGCCCTGCTTTAATTTTAGTCAAAGTTACCGAACGTCCAGGAGAATCCGAAAAAATAACCTGCAGATTATTATTGTCGCCACCATCGACAACATAAAAACCACGGCAGGATGGGAAGTTTGTCGACGTGCCGCTAGCGCTAATTAGACAGCCACTTGCATACGGAAGGGTTGCAGATTGTCCATAAACACTACCAAAAGCTCTAACGTCCATTTTAATCGAGTGTTTCTATCAGTTTAGCCAAATACTCTACGGCTTTTTCAAGATCTTGTTTTCCGTTTTTTTGTTCCCAACGCCATAAATATTTCTGTGCGCATCCTTCGAGATAACCTTGGTACTTTACGAGCCCCATAGAAGCTAGTTGTACGTCATAGCACTCCAAACCATTCCGCCGATAATAATCCGGCTTAACGGGATTTTCACTTTGGTTCAAATTTGTAAATTGTTCCATTTTCTTTGTCGACATATTTACGCAGTCTATAAGCATCCTCTCTATGGACAATTTGACAACAGTTTTTCTTATCTAAGCAGTAACAAACTTCAACATAATGCGCTCCACGAGGGACCACAGCTAAACCAGGGTAAACATCTGTTTACAGTCTAAAACTCCGGTAGGTGTGGCAGCCAATTCAGGCGCATATTTTGAGTCGTCGTGATGTATCAAACCAACTGTGTGGGGCACATAAACTCCGTTTTCTCTGACTAAAGGAACGCACCGTCGATGCTCCAGGCCCAGAGGGATTTCCTCAAAAGCCAAACCCATAGAACTTCGATCCGCTATCGGCCAGTTTCGAATACCGACTTTCTGATAACTTTTTTCGGGGTCGTAGCTATCTGACCTTACATATTTATCTCCATCTTCCTGATTAAGAATCATCGCCCCGTAATAAGGGTTGGCCACCTGAACAAAAAAGTCAATGTCGTAATCAACAACCAAAATTTTCGGAACTCTATATCCAACATCCGACCAGACATTTGGAGTTTCACGCGTCAGCGAATAAATGTAGTGATTATCAAAAGGTACTTTTAATCCTTCGTGCTTTTCGTACCTTATAAACCCAGGCTCTAAGCCACGGCGACCTAAAACCGGACGCCATTTACGCCAATACAAAAAATTCTCAAGGGTAATAACCATGTCATTTTCTTGATAAATATAAAAATCTGCGCGACGATTCAGAATCTCAAGTGCGAGATCTGTCTTATGAGCCCAAGTTAGATACCAATTTTCGTAACCTGGCGCAGCTACAACTACTTGGGCGTCTAACTTTTTGTACGGTTCAAGTAGATTTTCGAGCAGCTCAACGTCGTTTTGGCTGTCGTAATCAATGTAAATCCTAACAGCGATTTGAAAGGGATACCGTAAATATTCATTTAAAACATTGATCAAACTATTTAATCTATTCAGCGGTTTATGAGCAGTTATAGCGACCCAAATTTTTTCGTTCATGTCCGGCTCGGATGCCCGAGAAACCTTTTTGACTTTACGTACCCCCACGCTAAAAATCAGTATTCGATCGAAAAACTTCCCCTTCTCTGCAGGTAAGTCACAAGCCAGGTGTAGGCGTCTAACAAGTCATCATGCGCCGTGGCTCCGACGTTGATCAGCTGATCAAACAGCGCATCGAACTTACGGTATTTATTAAACACCACCTTTTTGTTCTCAAGCAGACCGAGTGTCCCACGGAAGCGTGCGATCTTGTCGCCCCTGAATCCTTTAACTTCGTGAATATTTAGGTTCCCGAGTTCTCGCTCGTTAATCAGCACCCGGCGCAAGTCAGCTGCCAGTGAAGCCTGGTATGCCACCGACTCGACCACAAGCGTGATCGTCGAATAAGTCGGTAAAAATGTGCCGTCGATATTCTGCAGTATGCCCCATTCCAACAACATGTCGCACAGCATGTCGATTTTTTCGAGGTTTCCGATGGATCGGCACTGGTGCGCGTCGATGATGTAATACTTGTCCTTCAGCCTGCCACCGAGCACAAAAGCCGTGTAGTCACTGGTTTCGTTCTTGCTGGCGGACAGGTCAATGCCCACAGCGAGGCTGTCGAACTCCGTGACGACTTCCCCTTTGACTAACAGGTCAGGTGACACAACCAGATCCGTAGTCATCACCGGTTGCTGCTGATACTGATATGCAAAAGCGACAGGATCTAGTTCTTTTTGTTCCAGCAAGTACTCCGCCGACCACTGCTCAGGCCAGTAACTTACAGGCTCACCCTGATCACCATATGTAATAGCTTCCTGCGTTACCTGTTTCCACCCTTTCTCGGGGACAAATATCGTTTTATGAATGTCGAGCGGATGAAATCGGGTGCCCAAGCAAATGGCTCGACCACCTTCAAAAATAATCGGGCTGATAACCGACGACCAGTTGTTGTTCATCTCGTCCCGGATCGCCGGGTTTTTAATGTCAGCGCTGGACTTGATGGGGTCATCCACAATCACAAGGTGGGCGCGTTTTGAAGTAATCGAGCCCCGCAGACCAGCTGCACGCAAGGTAAATTCTTCATCACCAAGACGCGGGATTCCGGCGTAATCAAAATCGATCGACCAGCCGATATCCGACTGCATTCCTGATCGCAACTGGACTTTGGGGAAAACCTTTCTGTATTCAGGCGAGTCAATAATCTGTTTGATGATTCGGCTTTTAGGGATAGCTGTGGCGATGTTGTATGAGCAGTAAATAATCTGAAGCGGACGTTTAGCTGTAGTGTGGCGCCCGATAATCCATGCGGTAAACATGTTTAGCACCGTGGACTTCGCGCTGCCACGAGGTGCCAAAATGTCCAAGTTGGGGCCTGCAATATCAAGCAGGTATTTATTTGATTCATTTGTGATCAGGTGACGATGCCACTCCAGCATGTGTTTTGCTGGGGCTTTATCGAGAATGGTGCAAAACGTGTGGAAGTCATTTGCTGCACGCCCGTAAATCGAATCTAAAGCATCTGGAGTTTGCTCAGTAGCACGAACCGCACGCAGTTGTGCACCGCGTCTGTAAGCGAAAGTTTCGCGGCTCGGCATATCACTAAGTTGACAGTATTGCTATATTAACTCTATCTCGAATTTGATTCAGAGTGTCAAAAGTTCTTTGGTACGGAGACGCTTGTTCGAACACTGGATTTGGTCGTGTAACACACAGTGTTCTGGAGCATCTTTGTAAAGATCATGAAGTTGCCGTCGTTGGAATCAACTACAACGGCGATCCGCATAAATACCCATACAAAATTTATCCTGCATCAAATCTGCATTGTGCAGATCGGTTCGGGCTACCGCGCCTGATCGAAATCTTTGAAAAAGAAAAACCTGACGTTTTTATCTGTTTAAATGACATCTGGATCCTCAATCAGGTCTGGGAACGCATCCACTTCCTTAAGCAAAAATATAATTTCAAATTTTTAGCATATTTCCCTACCGACAGCAACCGGTATCCCGTTGATATGCTGCGCAACATCCCGCACTGGGATCTTGCAATCACATTTACCATCCCCCAAGCAAACAGAATTCTTGAACATGGCATCTCTCCTAGTCGCCTGGGCGTTCTCCCTCATGGGGTTGACTTATCCAAATTCAACCCAATCCCACAAGAAGAAGCCCGCAAAGCCTTAGGGCTCCCGAACGACAAATTTATCGTTCTTAACGCCAACCGAAATCAACCCCGCAAACAGATCGATTTAACGATCAAAGCGTTTGCCCAGTTCGCTAAAGACAAACCCGACACCATGCTCTACCTCCATATGGGGGCTAAAGACATGGGCTGGGATGTTATCCCCCTGTTCGAGCGGGAGATGAAACTGGTGGGTGTCGAACCAACAAACCGTTTGGTGCTGACTTCGACTGACATCAACTACATCGCTGCGCCGCCGGACGAGCTCCTTAATAAAATCTATAACGCCTGTGACGTTGGCCTAAACACCACAAACGGTGAGGGTTGGGGACTTGTAAGTTTCGAGCACGCCAGCTGCCGCAAACCGCAGGTGGTGCCTTGTCATACATCTTGTCTCGACATTTGGGACGAAGCTGGGTTGCTGATCGACGTGGCAACTTGGATTATCGACAAAGACCTGGGTGTCGAACGTGGTCTGATCGACATCAACCACGCGGCGGGTCTGCTCACCGACTTGTACAACAACAAAGATCTGTACAAGGAAGTTGCCGACTGTTGTTTCGCGGTAACTCAACGTCCTGAGTATCGCTGGGAATCCGTGGCCGCAGGTTTCTCACAAGCCGTTACCGATCTGTTGAACTGATCATGCAAAGCCTCCGCTACTACCACGCTCACAACTACGTGGTTCATCCGATTAAAACCGAGATGGGGGATATATCTGACGTATATACACAGGCGGAAAAACTAAACGGTCGCTTCACTCGAATCTCACGCGGCAACCCGGAACACTCGGTCGCCAACTTCAGTCCCAGCATCCTGCGTCACAAGGGCACCACGTATATCGCGTGGCGGTCACAACCGGAAGCTTTTGCATTCCGGTGGGACATGAAGTACTTCTACATGAACAACACCCCGACCGATATTTACATCGGTGTGCTGGGTGATGACAGCACCATTCTGGGCGCCAAACTTCTTCGTCCCGGTAAACATCGCCTGAGCTACGAAGACCCACGGCTATTCGAAGGTCCGGACGGCGAAATGTATGTACAGTTCGTCGCCTCCTCCTACGCCAGCAAATACGACAAAGGGGGTCTGAAATTCTTCGATCAGCCCAAGGTCATCGTTTGTCACATCAACGAACAGCTCGAAGCTGTTAGTGCTGCGATCCCTCCGATCGGAGAAAACCGGGTCAAGGGTAAAACCGAGAAAAACTGGTGTTTCTTTACGCATTACGACGAGTTGCGTTGCCTGTACTCCACGCGTCCGATCAAAATCGAATGTGAAAGGGGTCCCGCTATCGAGATCAACAGTGACGTTTTAAACGAAATCACTGGCGAAACGGCAACCTTCAACTCACTGCCCCCGATCGACATTGGCTCGGGTTATCTGGTGTTTTATCACTGGAAACACATGGAGCGCAGGGACGACGGCAGTATGTATCTGCTGTATCACTTGAGCGCTTACGTGCTCGATAAGCAGTTCAGCAAAATCACGCACGTCATTAAAGAACCTTTGTTCTCAGGTTCTCTGGAAGATCGGCTGATTTGCTGGACAAACGAATACGGACATCCCGTGTCGTTCCAACCAGCTTGCATCCTGCCGTTCGGTGCTTACGTGGAAGATCAGCAGCTGGTGATGGCTCTCGGAGTCAACGATGCGTTCAACGGAATTTTCCGTTGCCCGCTCAAATCAATCACCAGCAAACTGACCGAAGTCGCTTAAGACTTCTCTTCACGCTCGAGGGTCGACCACACCAACAGGGACGAATCCTCGAGCAGCGCCTGGAAAGAAGGCTGACCGTCAAACGTGTTTACAAGTTCCCGTAAACACCGGTCAGCCCCGGCCAGGAGGAGTCCGCGTCGATCGAGACCGTCACTGATCTGGCGCACAGTCATAATGTGCGACCGAAGTTCTTTTTGTAAAGCAGCGATTTTTGTTGCCGCCGTGGCGTGATCCAACATGCCGGTTAGGGTCATGTCGCGGATGTTTTTAATATCCACTTGAAGATCATCAATCTCCCGAAGAAGAACTTTACGCAAATCCTCTTTGGGGTATTTCTCTTGAACCCACGCGGTTAGATCGGAGATGCTGCCTGCATAACCCGGATTTAAAAACCGGGCATACATGTAAGCTTCTACTTCGCTAGTTGCATTTTTTGCATAAAACACAAAAGCATCTTTCTGTGATTTTTCAAGCGAATCCAACCACGAGGCGACCGTGGTCGAATCACCTATTGTCGATTTGATCACGCTAAGGCTCCGTGCGTAGCGTTAGCTAAGCCAGCCGCGAAACGCTTAAGCGCCAACTGCCCTTCGACCTCGCCGCGCTGGAGTGCCAACTTGTTCTGCGTATCGGCTTCCATAGTACGCAGATTCAGGTTGGTAGTACCGAGGTTCTGAGCAAGCTGATTTTTAGCCTGCAACGATCCAAGGCCAGCACCAGCTAACCCAGTGGCAGTCGGAAGTTGAAGCTCTTTTTCACCACCCAGAATGGTATTTTGTAGTCCGGCCACGGCTTGCGTGTAACTCTTAGCGATCTCAGCTTGAGTACCAGCACCCAGTAATTCTAGTGCTTGTTTGTTTTGCGCCTCTTTTGTCAGGACATCAGCAGCACCAAGGCTGTATGCCTGAGCAATACCGAGCCGCAAATTGGATTCTGCAAGATCTTTCTGACGAGCCGCGTCAAAAATATCGTATTGGCTTTGACCGAGAACTTGCTGCTGAGCGGCTTCAGCGCCCAGATAAGGAGCCTGCATCGCGGCAAGCTCTTGTGCGGCCACGGTGAGCCGGGTGTTATACGGCGACATTTGTGCCGTGTATAACGCCGCTTGACCTGCGTAGTCAGGAGTTGCAGGGGCACTCGAACCCCCGCCACCTCTACCACCTCCAAAGAGACCGCCAAAAATGGCTCCACCGGCACCTGCAGCTAAACCGCCAGCAACTGCAGGTAAAATTGCAGGTAAAATTGCAGGAGCTGCCATTTTTAACCTCCCCTTACACCAAGTCTAAATTGAAATGGTGCAAGAGCAGTTGCGGTGCCTTTATTCATCGCGTCGATGACGCTGACGTTAGGAACTGCAGAGAGGTACATGCTCTGAGCAACCAGTGCTTGCCCTGTCAAGTTTGCGGCAATCCGAGTTTGCTCCAGGGCTCCCCACTGGCGGAGTCGCTCAAGCTCAGTTTCACGCCGAGTACGCTC
>Ga0194123_10001569_pt1 | contig 33620 bp, 33 predicted proteins | sample TA2MahsurfametaG_5_FD_155479 | JGI IMG/M metagenome (GOLD analysis project Ga0194123, IMG submission 155479) | Freshwater microbial communities from Lake Tanganyika, Tanzania - TA2015023 Mahale A surface | ecosystem: Environmental > Aquatic > Freshwater > Lake | place: Tanzania: Lake Tanganyika... | reverse complement strand
TGCGCATTGATCAACGCGGCGGCGGCTCGCCCAGACCGATGCCGTACCTCGCCATGGCCCGCAGCTTCAATCCCGATGAAGCCCCTGCGCCCAGCAACTCCGTGAGTTTGGCTTTGGATTACTGCCTAATCTGAAGAGATGGTGGTTTCGCCTGCCCATCGCCAGCATTGGCAGCAGCGACGCCAGGCCGAAGCCGTGGCGATTGCTGAGCGCCGTCGACTAGGAGAGCGCCAGGCCCAGGACGCTGCAGCCACATTGCGGGCGCGTTGGCCTGAGATCCAAGCCATGTGGGTGTTCGGATCGCTGCTGGAGCCTGGCTTCGGGCTTGGTTCGGATCTCGACCTCTGTGTGCAGGGCTTGCCCCATGAGGCCCTGTTAGCTGCGATGGAGTGTCTTGAGGGCCCTGGTTCAGAAGCCCAGCTCCCTGTGGATCTCGTGCGCCTGGAATCTTTGCCGCTCCATTGGCAGCAGCGGCTGCGTGATCAAGGGCGCAGGCTGCTCTGATGGCACCGCTGCCCTCCGAGCGTCGAGTGGCCGAGCTGCGCATCGACTTACAGGTGGAGCGCTCCAAGCTCAACCAACTCGTTCAAAGCCTGGATGAATTGCAGCGGCTGTGGCAGGTTCCTGAAGCTGCTAAAGAGCGCTGTGATGCAGCGGCGTTGCGCTTGCAGAGCCTCTACACCGGCATTGAGCGTTGTTTTGTTCAGATTGTGCGTGTGCTGAATGGAGGCCCGCCGGAGGGAGCTGATTGGCATCGGCGCTTGCTCGAGCGCATGGCGGTGGCCACCGAGAGCAGACCCGCCGTGCTGGATGCCTCAACGGTTCGGCCTTTGGCGGAGCTCATGCGCTTTCGGCATGTGGTGCGTCATCTCTATGCCTACGAGCTCGAGCCAGATCAGGTGTTGCGCTTGCTTCGGCAATCGCTTGATCTGTGGCCTGCTGTGGAGCAGCAGCTGCAAGCGTTTGAGTTCTGGTTGGAGGAGCTGGCTGCTGATCAGGATTAACCCGCAGGGTTCACCAGCAGCTCCCGCAGCTTCGGTTTCAGCGCCGCAAAGGCTCGGCCTCGATGACCCAGGCTGGCTTTCTGGCTGTGGGGCATCTCCGCAAAGGTGAGGCCCGCTTCCGGCACGAAGAACACCGGGTCGTAGCCGAAGCCGCCTTCGCCGCGCGGGGCTTCCAGGATCTGGCCGGGGCAGAGGCCTTCCACGTCCAGCACCACTTCGCCCGCCGGATTGGCAAGGGCCAGGGCCGCGGTGAAGTGGGCGGCGCGCGCCTCGTCGCTGTGGGCGCCGGCCTCACTCAGTTCGCGCAGCAGGCGCTCGATCCGGGCGCTGTCGCTGTCGGCGTAGCGGGCGGAGTGCACCCCGGGAGCGCCGCCGAGGGCATCAACGCTGAGGCCCGAGTCGTCGGCCAGGGCCCAGCAGCCGGTGATGCGGGCCACGGCGATCGCTTTGAGGCGGGCGTTCTCCGCAAAGGTGCTGCCCGTTTCCTCCACCTCAAACCCATCCGGTTGCGGCTGCACATCGAGGCTGAGCTCACTCAGGAGGGCGGCGAATTCGCGCACCTTGCCGGCGTTGCCGCTGGCAATCACCAGGGTGGTCATCAGATGCTCTCCGCCAGCTGACGGGCCCAGGCCAGGACCTCGGCTACGCGGGCCTGGCTGGGGGCCTCGCAGTAGAGACGCAGCAGGGGCTCGGTGCCCGAGAAGCGCAGCATCAGCCAGTGGCTGGGTCCAAGCCGCAGCTTCACGCCGTCGGTGGTGATCACCTCCTGCACGGCCACGCCGGCCACCTCCTGCGGGGGCGTGGCGGCCAGGAACTGTTCCAGGCGCTGTCGGGTGGCCATGTCACGCAGGCGCAGATCGAGGCGGTCGTAGGCCGCGGCGCCGCCGCAGCGCTCTTGCAATTCACTGACGCGCTCGCCCAGGGGCTTGCCGCCCTCTACCAACGCCTCGATCAACAGCAACGCCGCGTAGAGGGCATCGCGCTCCGGCAGGTGCCCTCCGAAGCCCACACCGCCCGATTCCTCACCGCCCACCAGTACGTCGCTGGCGAGCATCTCGGCGGCGATGTACTTGAAGCCCACCGCTTTTTCCAGCACCGGGCGGCCCAGGTTTTCGGCCACCAGCTGCATCAGATCGGAGCCGCTCACGGTTTTCACCACCGAACCGCCCAGCCCTTTGGCGCGGGCTAGGTGATCGATGAACAGGGGCATCAACAGCTGGGTGCTGCAGAAGCGGCCGTGTTCATCCACGGCGGCGATGCGGTCGCCGTCGCCGTCGAAGACGATCCCCACCGCCGGCCGGCCGGCCAGGGTGGAAGCGCGCACCTCGGCGATCAGCTCCTGCAGATAGGGCGCCAGGGGCTCGGGTGGGTTGCCGCCAAACAGCGGATCGCGGTTGGAGCGGATTTCGCGCAGGTGATCACTGGCGGCGGCCCCCTCCAGCAGACGGCTCAGCCCACCGGCGGCGGAGCCATGCATCGGATCCACGATCACCTGCAGGCCCAAGCGCTCCAGGCCGGCGCTGAGGGCCGCAGTATCCACCTTGGCTTTGAGGCCCGCCAGGTAGGTGCCCATGGCATCGAAGCGCAGGGTTTCGCCAGGGATCGGCACACTGACTCCGCCAGCTTCCAGCCGCAGCTCCACCCGCTTGGTGAAGTCGCCTTCCACCGAGCCGCCGAAGGGGCCTTTGATCTTGAGCCCCAGCCACTCGGGGGGGTTGTGGCTGGCGGTGATCACCAGGGCCCCCAGGGCCTGGCGCTCCACCACGGCCCAACTGGCGGCGGGGGTGGGGATTGGCGCTTCGGCCAGCACCGGCACCAGATCGGCGCCACGCACGGCGCTGCAGATCGCTTCGGCGAGCTCGGGGGCGAGGAAACGCCGGTCGTAGCCGATCACGATTTCTCGGCTGTTCAGCCTCTCGGGTGCCGAATACTCGAGCTCCCGTGCGGAGGCCGCGGCCACCGTCAGCAGGCGCTCCACGGTGATGTCGACCCCGAGGATGCCGCGCCAGCCATCGGTGCCGAAGGCGATCGGGCTGGCCTCCAGGGGCAGGGGCGCTGAAGCCATCGGGGCGGAGCATGGTCGCCCTCCCATGCTGCTACTCGTGATGGCCACTTAGCGTTGCGGGGTGCCAGCTCCGATCCCGCTCAACGATCGCCTGTTGCGCAGTTGGTTGCGCTGCAAGCGTCGCGCCTGGTTGGACCGACACGCTGATCCTGATCTGCGGCTGTGGACGGCCCACCGCGAGCTGCAACTCGATGAGCAGCGCCGCAGTTTTTCCACCCTGTTCCCGCAGCGGCCGGGGCGTGGAGAAGCGGCGGCCCTCGCGGGGGCGCCAGCGGTGGTTGGTCTGCGTCTGCGGGGCGCTGGTGTGGAAGCCCATCCCCCCTTGCTGCAGCGGGTGCCAGGCAGTAGTCGCTGGGGTGAGCACGGCTACCGGCCCGTGATGTTTCGCCCCGGCCGCCGCACCACCCGTGAACACCGGGTGGTGTTGGCCCTCTGGGGACGTCTGTTGGCGGAGGAGCAGCAGGCTGCGGTGCGCAGTGGCTTGGTGCTCTCAGGCTCGGGGCGAGCGTTGCAGCAGGAAACCCTGACCCTCGGCGGCAGCCTGCCCCAGCAGCTCGATGAGGCCCTGCAGCGCCTGGCCACGGATCTGGAGCGGCCCACGCCACCGCCTTTGGTGGCGGACCGCAAGAAGTGCGTGCTTTGCAGCTGGAAGGCCTGTTGTGATCAGGCCGCGGCAGAGGAGGGGCACCTCAGTGAGGTGAGTGGCATCGGGGCGAAGCGCCGCGACATGCTCCTGGAGCTGGGGATCGATCGTCTGGAGGCCCTGGCCCAAGCGCAGCCCGAGGCCCTCTCTCAATCCCTGCTGGTCTATGGGGAGCAGCACGCAGAGATTGCGGGACAACTGGTGACGCAAGCCCAGGTGCAGCATCGGGGCGAGCCCCTGCGGCGAGATCCCGCAGCCGCGCTCCCCGAGCTGGAGACGGCTCCCGGGGTGCTGATCTACGACATCGAGTCGGATCCCGACGCCCGCGACGATTTTCTGCACGGCTTCGTGCGTTTGCCCCGCAACCCCGATGGCCATTGGCCTGCGCTCAGTGAGGCGGCCCAAGCGCCTTATCACCCGATGCTGGCCCTATGGGAACACGGGGAAGAGCGGCTCTGGCTGCGCTTGCAGCGTCTGCTAGCGGCCTATCCGGGCTGGCCGGTGCTGCACTACGGCGAAACAGAACTGCTGGCTTTGGTCAAGCTGGCCCAGCGCCAGGGGGCTCGGGAGCGGGAGATCCAGGCCCTGCGCGAGCGGATGCTGGATGTGCACCAGCGCTTGCGCCGCCACTGGTGGATGCCCACCAACAGCTATGGCCTCAAGGCCGTGGCCAGCTGGATGGGCTTTGCCTGGCGCCAGAAGGGCGTCGATGGTGCCAGAGCCCTGCTCTGGTGGCGCCGTTGGCGGCTGGGGGGCCAAGGGCCGGCCGGCCGCGGCTCACGCCAGAACCTGCGCCGGATCTTCCGCTACAACCACGACGATGCCCTGGCCACCTGGGCGGTGGCGGCTTGGCTGCTCCACCAGGACCGGCAGGATTAGCCCTGGCCGCCTGCTCCCACGGGGGGCGCGACAAAGCCCAGGGGCACACTGACTTGCAGGGGAGTCTCAGCGGCCAGCAGGGTTGCGTGCTCCAGGCAGCTGCGCCGCACCAGCGCCAAGCCTTCACAGCCCTGGGCGGAGGTGATCAATCCGGCCCGCTCCCCAGCGCTGGTGGACAGGCTGGTGCCGGGAGCCACGGGGGTGTCGCTTCGCCAGTGGCGCAGCTGTTGTTTAACCCCGTCGTAGGTGGCCAGCTTGGCCAGGGTTTCCTGGCCCACGTAGCACCCCTTGTTGAGGCTGACCCAGGGCGCCAGACCGAGCTCAAAGGGGTTGGTTTCGTCGTTGAGTTCTGCCGGTGCGGCGGGGAGGCCATGCCGGAGCCGGTTCGCTTCGATCGCGCCGGGCTCCAGGTCCTGCAGGTCGCTTAGCCAGCCAGGTAACCCCTGGCCAGCGCGCTGCAGCCACACCGCAGCACCGGCTCCGCTGCCGAGGTCCACACCGGGACGCAGCAGATCTGCTTCGTGGTTGGGAGGCTCGCCCTGCCACTGCCAGAGGGTGGCGGAGTCGACGGGGCCCAGCTTGACCTTGTCGGCGGGGAACAGCACGCGATCGAGCTGGGTGCGGATCGTGTCGCCATCGCCGGCGACGACCAACAGGTCGATCCCTGAGGCATCGATGCAGGCCAGGGCTAGGCCGCGCATGCGGGCCGTGGGGCTGATCAAGCAGGTGGGCAGGCAGCTGCCGGGTTGGGCCAGCTCAATCGCCTGACTGCTCTGGCCATGCAGAAAGCGGCGGGCGTCTGGGCCTTCGAGCCGAATCAGGCTGATCGGCAGGCCCCAGCGGCAGGTAGGCCTCACGGCTGATGCGCTGCAGCAACTTCATCGAGCTGGAACAGGCTGCGCAGCTCCAGACCCGCCTCCTGCATCGCTGCTAGGCCGCCTTCCTGGCGGTCCACGATCGTGACCACCCGTTCCACCACGTAGCCCGCCTCCCGCAGTTGCTTCACGGCCTTGAGCGAGGAGCCACCGGTGGTGACCACGTCTTCCAGCACGGTGATGCGGCTGCCAGGCTCGGGCAGGGGCCCCTCCAGCCAGGCCCCGGTGCCATGGCCTTTGGCTTCCTTGCGCACGATCAGCGCATCCAGAGCTTGGCCCGCCAGGGCAGCCGCCTGGGCCACACCGCTCACCAGGGGGTCAGCCCCGAGGGTCAATCCGGCCACGGCGGCCGCCTCGGGTTCCACCAGCTCCAGCATTTGGGCCGAGAGCAGGGCCAGCCCCAGCCCGCTCAGGCTCACGGGCTTGCAATTCACGTAGTGCGTGCTGGTGCGTCCGGAGGCCAGGGTGAAGTTGCCGTGGCGGTAGGCCCGTTGCGCCAGGAGCTTCAACAGCAATTGCCGTTGTTCGGCGCTGGATGAGGGGATCGAGAGGGTCTGGGTCACGCCCTGGCATCAGGCTCAAGTGCTGTCTAGTTTGCGCGTAGAGATCCCAACGGCTTGGTGGCAGTGCGTTCCTCCGCTTTGGTGCTGCTGCTCAGCCTTGGCGCGCTGACGCCTGTGCAGGCGGGCCCCGTGGTCTGCACCACCAGCCTCGAGGCGCCACTGGAGGGCTCCGTGCCGGTGGAGGTCAGCCGCTGCGGGCCAGTCACCACCACCTCCGAGCTGATGACGCGGCGCTTCTACAGCTACACCGCGCCCTATGCCCGGGGCATTGATGTCACCCATCAGATCACCGACATCCTCGGCATCGCCATGGGCGGCGGCGATGGCACCAAGGTGATGGGGTTGGGCTTCCCGGATCAAACCATCGTCTGGGATGGATCGGCGGTGGAGAACACCTATCAAGTGCTGCTGGAGCAGCAGAGCCATCCGCTCCCCTGGCGCACGGCCGATGTCTCCAATGGCTTCTGCACCGGCCTGGCCCGCGGCGGCTGCAGCACCCCCTCGCCAGCGGCTGCTCCGATCCGCGGCCTGTGGTAAATCAGGCCTGCTGGCGCACCAGTCGGGGGTCTAGCAATCTGGTGAATGCAGCGGACTCATAATCCGCCTTAGGCGAGTTCGATCCTCGCGACCCCCATCTCAACGCGATGCGATTTCTGGCTCCGGCGGCGCTGTTGATCCTGCTGGCCTTTTTCGCCGCATCGGAATTTGCCCTGATCCGCTTGCGCCCCACCCGGGTGCAGTTGCTCGAGGCGGATGGCCACCGCGGGGCCACGGCGGTGGCCCGCTTGCAGAGACGCCTTCGCCGTGCCCTGGTGGCGACTCAGCTGGGCATGACGATGGCCTTGATTGCCTTGGGCTGGAGTGGACGCGGCCTGGCGGAGCGCTGGGCTGCGCGCGGCGCCGATCAGCCCTGGTGGGATGCGGGGGTGTTTCTGGCGTTGGTGCTGCTCGCCACGGTGCTCGGGGGCTTGGTGCCCAAGGCCTGGGTGTTGCATCGCCCGGAGGCCAGCGCCCTGCGCCTGGCTCCAGTGCTGGAGGGCTTGATGCGCAGCTTGGCGCCCCTGCTGGTGGTGGTGGAGCGGCTGGGTAACGGGCTGCTGCGGCTGTTGGGTTTGCCCCGCAACTGGGATGAGCTGGTGCCGGCGCTCTCGGCCGGTGAGTTGGAGACGCTGATCGAGTCCAACAGTGTCACCGGGCTGATGCCGGATGAGCGGGACATGCTCGAGGGCTTGTTCTCCCTGCGGGACACCCAGGTGCGGGAGGTGATGGTGCCCCGCTCTGGCATGGTCACCCTGCCGCTCGAGGTGCGCTTCGCGGAGCTGATGGAGGCGGTGCACAGCACCCATCACGCCCGCTTCCCGGTGATCGGCAGCTCCCTTGACGACATCCGCGGCATGCTCGACCTGCGCCGCCTGGCTGAGCCGATCGCCAAGGGTTTGCTGCAGAGCCACTCCCCCCTGGCTCCCTTCGTGACGCCGGTGACCAAGGTGCAGGAGACCACTCCCGTGGCTGAACTGCTGCCGGTGATCCGCAGCGGTCAGCCCCTGCTGGTGGTCGTGGATGAGCACGGCGGCACCGAAGGGCTGGTGACCATCTCCGATTTCACCAGCGAGATCGTGGGCGAGGAAGAGGATCCCGAAAACCCGGAAGACGACCTGCAGCAGCTGCAGGAGCACAGCTGGCTGGTGGCCGGTGACCTGGAGATTTACGAGATCAACCGTGAGCTTGCGCTGCAGTTGCCGGAATCCGATGAACACCACACCCTGGCGGGCTTTCTGCTGGAGCGCCTGCAGCACATCCCTTCCCCTGGAGAGAGTGTGCGCTGGAAGGGGCACCGCTTCGAGATCCTGGCGATGGATGGTCCGCGCATCGAGCGTGTCGAGATCAGTCGGCGATTGCCCGAACCGCTGGTGGACGACGACCCTGATCCCCGATAATCACTGCGCCGGTTGTCCAACGCCATGAAGCCTGTCCGCGTTGGGGTGATTGGAATCGGCAACATGGGCTGGCACCACGCCCGGGTGCTGAGCCTGCTCAAGGATGCAGAGCTGGTGGGGGTCGCGGACCCGGATCCCCACCGCGGTCAGTTGGCGGTTGAGCAGTTCGGTTGCCGTTGGTTTCCCGACTACGCAGAGCTGCTGAACGAGGTGGAGGCGGTGTGTATCGCGGTGCCGACCCTGCTGCACCACCGGGTTGGCATGGCCTGTTTCGACGCCGGCGTGCACGTGCTGATCGAAAAGCCGATCGCCGCCACCCAGGACGAAGCCTCCGATCTGATCCGCTCCGCCAAGGCCGCTGGTCGGCTGCTGCAGGTGGGGCACATCGAGCGGTTCAACCCAGCCTTCCGCGAACTGGTGAAGGTGGTGGCGAACGAGGAGGTGGTGGTGCTGGAAGCCCGCCGTCACAGCCCCAATCCCGACCGAGCCAATGATGTGTCGGTGGTGCTGGATCTGATGATCCATGACATCGATCTGGTGCTCGAGCTGGCGCGCTCACCGGTGGTGCGTCTGGCGGCTGCTGGGGGCCGCAGTGCGGATGGCCCGATCGACTATGTGAACGCCACGCTCGGTTTTGCCAACGGCGTGGTGGCCAGCCTCACGGCCAGCAAGATGGCCCACCGCAAGATCCGCAGCCTCTCGGCCCACTGCCGCAGCGCGCTGGTGGAAACCGATTTCCTCAACCGCAGTCTTCAGATCCACCGCCGCACCAACCAGTCGTTCAGTGCTGATCACGGGGAGTTGCTTTACCGCAACGACGGTTTCATTGAGGAGGTGAGCACCTCTCCGGTGGATCCCCTGGTGGCGGAATTGGAGCACTTCCTTCAGTGCGTGCGCGGCGAGGAGAAGCCGGCGGTGGATGGTCCGCAGGCCTCCCGTGCCCTGTTGCTGGCTGATCTAATCGAGCAGTGTGTGGAGCAGGCCAACATCTGCATGACCCTGCCGGAGCCGATTTAGGCCGGCTGCAGCTCCGCCAGTTCCTTGAGCGCCAGCAGCTGCCAGCGGCGGCAATCGGCCGGGGATGAGCGGTAGAACTGATCCCAGGCTTCCGCCTTGTGGCTGGGGTAGTCCGCCGCATCGTGCTCCGGGTGGCGTTGCTGCCAGCCCACCCGCACGGCGTGGCCGATCACTACATCGAGCACCAGGTCATCCTCGAGGCGAACATCGGGGTTCGCATCGACGAAGGCGATCAGGGTGACCAGGGTCTCGATGCAGAGGCGCCGGTATTCGGGGGCCTCGATCTTGCTGAGCAGGTGCTCCACGTGGATGGCGAAGTTGCGCTCGCCGGGGGTTTTCTCATTGAGCAGTGGGGCGCTCTCGAGCCGGTTGCGGCGCTCGAGCTTGTCGCCGATCACCAGGCCTTGGCAGTGGTGCAGCAGGCTCCAGATACCGGGGTGGAAGTTGCGGGGCACGTTTTGGAGGGCACCCATCCGCTCGCGGTGCTTCAGCCAGTCACCGCTCTTGTTGAGTTCCTCCAGGGGTTCGGGGGCCTCCCAGCTGACCCGCCCGCTCAGATGCAGCTGCTCCTTGCGTTGGAGAGCTGCCTTGGCGTGCTCTACATCGCTCAGAACCTGTTGCAGGCGCCGGCCAATGCTGTGGGGCGGCAGCTCGCATAGGGCTTCAAAAGCCTCACTGGGACAGAGGTTGCGCTCACCGGCGAGTTCGCTGGTGAGCAGCAGCAGCAATTGACCCAGTTGCAGGGTGAGGCTGCCGCTGAGCAGGTTCGGGTCGCGGCGGGCCAGCCCGTCGAGGGCCAGCAGCAACTCCTGCTGCAGCACCCATTCGCGCCCGTCTTCTCCGCTGTAGCGCTGGATCATCGCGGCGATGGCCAGGCTGCCGGTGGGCTGGGTGATCAGGGAGTCATTGGTGTAGTTCCGGCCCACCACCACCTGCTTCTGGCGCACCAGCAGATCGGTGAGTGCGTCTTCCAACTGGGGGTGCACCAGGCCGAGGGAGCCCGCGCAGCGCCGCACCACATTCCAGTTGCCCTGCTTGAGGGCGCGGCGGTAGGCCTCCTCCAGCAGGGCCTTGGGGGAGGCCTTGCCCTTCGGCCCGGTGAGCATGGCCGTCAGGCCCAAGCGGCGCACCACCTGCTCCAGCAGTTCCGCCTGCTCCTCGAGAGATGCGCTCTGCCAGAGGCGCTCCAACAGAGCCTCCAGCGGCGATTCCTCGAGCTCCTGCTCCTCTTCGGCGGTGAGTGGTTTGGCATCGGTCGCGCTGGGGAGGAGCACGGCCGGCTTCGCCGCAGTGGTGCTGCCGGATTGGCCCGTGCCCTTCGGCAGCTCAGCCCAGCAGGCCTGCTCTTTGAGGGCCTCGAGGCTGTCGAGTTGCACCGCCACCCCATCCAGCAGGCCAGAGCGCAGGGTTTCCCCCAGGCGCAGGAAGGCCTCGGGGCTGCGCAGGAAGGGACCCTCCTCCACAGGGATCAGCAACAGGGGTGACCCACTGCCTCTCCAGTGGCGCTGCAGCTGGCTGATTTCGTTGGCCACCGCATCCACCAGCTGCTCCGGGTCATCGGAGAGGTAGAAAGTGCTCTCCTCGAGAACCGCCGGCAGGAAGGCGAGGGTTTCGCCTCCCTGGCGATAGAGCCTGGCGGTCGCCATGGTTTCCATCCGCAGTGGCGGATGGCCGCTTAGCCCCAGGCGGGCGTTGGCGCCCACCTGAGCCATGCGCTCTCCCAGCTCTTTGGAGCTGGCGATGGTGGCGGTGCCAGGGCGGGTCACCGACAGCCCAGCCGCTTCCAGGGCCGCGGCGATGGATTCCCGTGCGGGAACAAAGCTCACCAACACCTCTTCCGCGCCGAGCTGGCTGCCCAAACGCCGATTGCTCGGGTCGAGCTGTTCCGGCTCCAGGAGCCCCATCAGCATCAGATCGCTGAGCCAGGTCAGGCTCTGGGTCCAGAGCAGAGGCACGTTGTCGTTGGCCTGGCGCTCCTGGCTGCCGGGGAGGCGCCGTTCGGCCTCGATTGACCCCTTCGGCACCAGATAGAGCTCGGGCAGGAGGGCGACTCCATCGACCTCCACGGCCAACTTGCGCAGCCGCTCACGCCAGCTCCAGGCTTCCGCCCAGCGCTCCTCGCAGCAGGCGGTGATCAGCTCATAGGCAAGAAACAGCGGCCATTCGCACTCGATGTGCTCGAACTGGGCCAGCTCCTCGCGCTCGTAGTGCAGACGGGTGTGGTCTTCGACCACGGTCTGATGCCCGTCGCGGCGGAAACGCTTGTAGCCGTAGGGGCCGCCCAGATCGGTGCGGATCTTGGCTCGGGTGCGCTCCACCAGAGCGGGATCTTCCACCGCCCAGGCGGGGTAGCCAATGACCGACAGGCAGGCTGAATCGACTTCTTTGCTGGCGGATTCACGCGGCAGCAGGCTCGTGAGGGCGCGGCGCAGCCGCACGATCGCGTCGTGGGGGATGTGCAACGTGCACTGCCCGTTGCCATGGGGGCCATAGAGATCGAGCGCCTCCAGGGCCTCCAGAGCCGCCTTCACCAGGCCAATCGAGCTGGCGTTGCGCTCCGGCATGCCGTGGTTGCCCTTGTCGCCGCGCTCCCAGATCCCGTAATCGCGCACCCGGTAGGCCCGGGCGACGTAATACACGAGGTTTTGGATGAAGTCGCGCTCGTGGCTGGTCTGCACCACCACCAGGCCTGAGCGGGTCAACTGGGCCAGCTGCAGCAGAAACAGGGCGGTGGCATCGAGCTGGAGGTGCCCCCAGCCGTCGTCCGGCACCACCGGATTACCGCTGCCGGTGTCGTATTTGGCGTGCAGGCAGTCGAGCGGAGCGAGGCTGTGCTTGAAGCGCTCCACCTTGTGGGCCTGGCGCAGCATCGCGTTGAGCAGGCCGCGCATCAGCTGCAGCACCCGCTGCTCCAATTCATAAACGCGGCTGGAGGCCCCGCTCAGGCGCCGGTGGGCCAGGGCCAGCCCCCAAACGCATTGGATCGAGTAGACGCAGTCGCGCACCCAGGCGTCGCCGTAGTTGCCGTGCACGTTGTTGGCGGTGCTGGCGGGCAACAGACCGGTGATCGGATGCTGCCTCTGCAACACCACCTGCTCGATCTGTCGGTCCAGTTCGTTGAGGCGCTGCCAGGCATCAGCGGCACTCAGCTGCAGCGGTGCGGCGGTATTCGCCACGGGGGCGCTGCTGAGGGTCATGGGCTGGTGTTGCCGTGAGGCCGGCCATAGATTCTCTCGCGCGGCCTTCCTCAAGACAGCATCGATGGCGACTGACGCTGCTGAGACCCCCTCCTGGAGGGTGACCCAGGTGCTGGGGGTGCAGGTGGCCGTGGCGGATGACGTGCTGCTCGCGGCCCTGGAGCTCAAGCAGCGCGGGGGCGGTCAGATCGTGACCCTCAACGCTGAGATGACGATGGCGGCCCTGGCGAACCCGGAGTTGGGGGCCGCCATCGCTGCCGCAGACCTGGTGATCCCCGATGGCGCAGGGGTGGTCTGGGCTCTGAAGCGGCGGGGCTATCGGGTGCGGCGTAGCCCAGGGATCGAACTGGCCCGGGCCCTGCTGGAGCAGGCGGCGCAGCGGGGCTGGCGGGTGGCCCTGGTGGGGGCGAGCCCGGAGGTGATGGCCCTGGTGTCAACGCGCCTTTGCGCCGAGATCCCTGGCTTGAACCTTGCTTTCACCCTGCACGGGTATCAGAGCCCTGAGCAGTGGCCGGGCTTGGAGCAGCAACTGCGGCAGGCCCAACCCGATCTGGTGCTGGTGGCCTTGGGCGTGCCGCGGCAGGAGACCTGGATCCAGCGGATGCACCAAGGGCAGCCGGGTCTGTGGATGGGAGTGGGCGGAAGCTTTGACGTGTGGTCAGGCACCAAGCAACGGGCGCCGCAATGGATGAGCCGGTTGCAGATCGAATGGCTGTATCGCTTGATTCAGGAGCCGAGCCGCTGGCGCCGGATGCTGGCGCTACCTGAATTTGCCTGGGCCGTGCTGCGCCGCGGCTAGACACAAAAAAACGGTGGGGGTATGAAACCCTCACCGCTGGTGGGTTGCTTCTGGATTCAGCGGAAGCCCACGGAGGCCTGCCAGACAAAGGCCAGCAGCAAGAAGAACAGAGGAATGATCGGCAGGATGTCCACCAGAGGGCCGAAGGCCTGATAGGCCTCGGGCAGCTGGGCCAGGGTCTGCAGGGCGTAGGCGGCCATCCCGGAATGTTCGTTGGCTAGAGACGGAAACTACCACGTGTGGGCGGCCGGGGAGTCTGCTTCCCAGGGAGCGAAATCCTCTGAAAAACAGCCGTCTTGAATCGCGCGGGCCATGGCACTGCTGAAGCGCACCAGCTGGGTGATGTTGTGCAGGCTCAAAAGGATCTTGCCCAGCAGTTCATCGGTCTTGATCAGGTGGTGCAGGTAGGCGCGGCTGTGCACCGTGCAGGCCGGGCAGCTGCAGCTCGGATCAAGGGGGGTGTGGTCATGGCGGAAGCGGGCGTTCTTCAGGTTCCAGCGCTCACCGCCCACCAAGGCGGCCCCATGGCGGCCCAGACGTGTGGGCAGCACGCAATCAAACAGATCGAAGCCGTTGGCCACGGCAATCGCCATCTCCGGCAGCGTGCCCACACCCATCAGGTAGTGGGGTTTGTCATCGGGGAGCAGCGGTCCCACCTGACGCACGATCCGGTGCATCTCTTCAGCGGGCTCGCCCACACTCACGCCGCCCACGGCGATGCCCGGAAGCCCCATGGAGCTCACCACTCGCGCCGATTCCTCGCGCAGGTGCGGGAAGCAGCCCCCCTGCACGATGCCGAACAGGGCCTGATCAGCTTTGGTGTGGCTGGCGACGCAGCGCTCCAGCCAGGCGTGGGTGCGGCGGCAGGCGGCGGCCACCTCGGTTTCGGTGGCCGGATACGGAGGGCACTGATCGAAGGCCATCGCCACATCGGCCCCCAGGGTCATTTGGATCGCCATCGAGCGCTCGGGGGTGAGGTCGATGCGGGCGCCATCGCGGGGGGAGCGGAACACCACGCCCCGGTCGTTGATCGTGTTGATGTCGCCCAGGCTGAACACCTGGAAGCCTCCGGAATCGGTGAGCATCGGCCCGTCCCAGGCCATGAAGCGGTGCAGGCCGCCGCCGTCGGCCACGATCTGCTCCCCCGGTTGCAGGTGCAGGTGGAAGGTGTTGGAGAGCACCATCTCGGCGCCGGTGGCCTTGAGCTGCGCCGGCGTCACCCCCTTCACCGTGGCCAGGGTTCCCACCGGCATGAAGCGGGGCGTGTGCACCACACCGTGGGGCGTGTGGAAGCAGCCGCAGCGGGCGCGGGTGTTCTGGCAGTGGGCCGTGATCTCGAACGCGAACACCGATCAGGCGGCAGGATTGGCTGCATCCATCGTTGCTGGCCGTGGCCAAGGCCCCGTTTCGCGCCGCCTGGCTGGGGGATCTGGCCGGCGCTTGGATCTTCTACAGCGTGTTGCCGCTGCCGCCAGGCCTGACGCCGCGCTTTGAGCGCATCGCCCGGTTCGCTCCCTGGGTTGGCCTGGTGCTGGGGGTGCTTCAGGCTCTGCTCTGGCTGCTGCTCCAGCCCGCCGGACTCTGGGTGCAGATCCCCCTGGTGCTGGCCCTCGGTTGGAGCCTGAGCGGGGGCCTTCACCTTGATGGCTTGATGGACACCGCCGATGGCCTGGCGGCTCCGCCAGAGCGGCGCTTGGCGGCGATGGACGACAGCAGAGTGGGAGCGAGCGGGGTGCAGGCGTTGCTGGTGGCGACCCTGCTTCAGGTGGCCGGCCTGGGTCTGTTGCAAGGCGCGGCGCCTTGGGCTCTGCTCTGGGCGGCCTGCTGGGGCCGGGTGTCGCCCTTGGTGGCGATGCATGCGTTCCCTTACCTGCGGGATCAGCAGGGCAGCGCTGGGTTTCACCGCCGTCACTGGCAGGGCTGGCTGGCTGAGTTCAGCCCTGCCTTGCTGCTCCTGGCTGGTTTGAGTGGGCTGCAGATCGGACTCGGCGCCGCCCCCTGGTGGTGGTTGGGTTGGCTCGGCGCGGCTCCCGCTGTGATGCTGCCGCTCGGTCTCGGCCGCCGTCTGGGGGGACACAGCGGCGACAGCTACGGGGCCTGTGTGGAGTGGAGCGTTAGTTGGACCTTGCTGCTGCTGGGTCTCTTGCTGCGGCTGGGAGTGTGAGCCGAAAGCCATTGCCCGCCTCGCTCAGGCTGGGGTCGATGCGGGACGCCGGAACGATCAGCTCCAACCGGCCCCCCACGCTTTCGGCCAGGTCTCGAGCCAAGGCCAGCCCCAGGCCGCTACCCGCCAGCGCCTGTCCGGTGCTGCCGCGCACCCCTTTGGCAAAGACCGTGTCCCGTTCTGCTGCGGGGATGGGCGGTCCGCCATCCCAGATCGTGAGCTGGATTTCTCCGGACTGTTCGCTGCAGTGCAGTCCGATCGGACCTCCCGCTTGGCTGTAGCGGAAGGCGTTCTCCAGCAGGTTGGCCAGGATCTCGGAGATGGCGGCCGCCGGGCAGGGCAGATCCGGCAGGCCCTTCGGTGGATGCCATGGCCTCTGTTGCAGGGCAGCGGTGGCGGCGGCGCGCTCCAGCAGCGGTTCAAGAACCTGCGGCAAGGGCTCTTGCCTTGTGTTGTTGAGCGCCGGTGGCAGCAGCAGCGGCTGCAGCGGGGATGCGCTCGCGGGTAGGGCTGGGCTTTGCGTCAGTTGATCGATCGCATCGACATAGCGGTTCAGCTGCCGTTGCTCAGCCAGCAGGTTGTCCACCAGATCCTGATTGGAGCTGTCTCCATCCAGGCGCCGGCGCAGCAGCTGTCCGAAGGTGCGTAGGGCCGCCAGGGGGTTGCGCAATTGATGCACCAGCAGCTTCAGCTGGTCGTCCCGCAGGGCGAGCTGACGGCCCAAACGCTGCTGCTCCAGGTCGAGTTTGAGCGCTTCGGTGAGGCATTGGGCGGTCGCCTCCAGCCGTTGCCTGAAGTCGCCCGGCCACGGCCAGCACTGACTGTCGATTCGGAGGGCCCCCAGCAGCAGGGATCCGTCACGGAGGGCGAGCCAGCGGCGGGTGTCCTGCTCGGAGGCGGGAGTGGCATCGGGGCGCCTGCTGGGCAGGGCCAAGCTGCTGGGCCAGTGGCCGATGGCCAGCAAGGAGGGCTCACCGCTGTCGCTCGGAAGGGCGACATACACCACCAGCGAACGGAGGTCAGGCCGATCTGTGAATTGGGCCAGCTGCTGCTCAAGCAGGGCTAAAAACCGCTCTGAGACTTGCATCTGACCAGCGGCTTCATCATCCGTAACGGTTGACAGCGGGCAATTTGCCGCTGACGTGATTCAAATCCGAGAAAAAGTCTTAAGATTTCCGGTATCGACCAATACCTCGCGGCCCGATGCGGGCGGCGCGGCGCAGGCCCTTCGGTCTCGGTTGCATCTTCTTTGCATCGAGGCTACAGCAGTGGTGTTGTCTCTACTGCTGGTTGAAGGCTTTCGTCGGCGTCGTTCTCGGTCTGGGCTGTCAGACGTTTGGGCGTTGCTGAGGACGTGCCTCACGTCCTGCTTTCTTCGTCCCCACCGCCCTACGGGGTTTTCCCTCATGTCAAAGAAGCGCAAGCGCGTCAGCCGCCGCCGCCTAGCGGGTCAGCGGGTTCTCGCCCATGTGACCACCCACAACATCGAAACCGGTGAATACAAGCCGGTGACCGCTGCTCGGCGTTTTATCGCTGAGAGCGCCATCTTCCCCCCCGCCCTGGTGAACGTGCGTCGCAACGAGCACACCACCGATCGCTTCTTCTGGGGTGAGAAAGGTCTCTTCAGTGCGCAATACGCCGAAGAAAACCACTTCCTGTTCCCCTCCCTTCGCGAGATCGTCGATCGCATCGGCGAAGACAACCTCTTTGCTGGTCTTGAAGCCCTGGCGGCTGATGACTGGGAAGAGATGGAGGAATACGAATACGCCTTCGTCTGACGCGAGACGACGTGCGCGCTGGTTCGGCCGGCCCCATCAGGGGCCGGCTTTTTTGTTGCTCACTCGGCGTTCAGCTTGTGCGCAGGCAGTGCTGCACAAAGGCCTTGATCTGCGGCAACACCGACGCATCAATGCCGTGGTCGCCCTCGAAGGCCAGCAGCTCGGCCGTGCCTCCCGAGGCCTGCACCATCCTCAGAATTTCTTCACTGGCGGCGAAGGGGACCACCGGGTCGTGGCGCCCATGGGTGAGCAGCACAGGGGGCATCCCGCTCTGGCCGGCCCAGCCCTGGTGGGGATAGCCACTGCAGGCGGCGATGCCAGCCAGGGGTAGGCGACTTCCCACATCCAGGGCCATTGCGGCTCCCTGGGAGAAGCCCAGCAGCACTGTTTGCCGCAGCGGCACGCTCTCGCCGAGGGCCTGGAGGCGCTCGGTCAGGGCCTGTTGCGCAGCCGGCAAGGCTTCCCAATCGATCGGCTGCAGGCCATACCACTGGCGCCCTGGGCCGAAGGGATGGGGTTCGGGGGCCCGCAGGGCCACCACACTCACGCTGGGCTCCACCAGCAGTTCACCGAGATCGAGGAGATCGTCGGCATCGGCTCCCCAGCCATGCAGCAGCACCAGCCGTTGCGTGGCATCGGTGGGGCCGAGGCTGAGGAGATCGGGGCTGGTGGTCATCGGCGGGGGATGGAGCTGCTGCTGCGTAGGTTGGACCTTCCGCCGACCTTCACCAAGCCATGGCGCCCACGGCCCTGCTCAGCGTGTCCAATAAGGAGGGTCTGGTGCCCTTGGCCCAGGGGCTGTTGGCGGCGGGATATCGCTTGATTTCCAGCGGTGGCACGGCCTCGGCCCTGGCGGCTGCCGGACTGCCGGTGACCAAGGTGGCCGAGCACACCGGTGCCCCCGAGATCCTGGGTGGACGGGTGAAGACCCTGCATCCCCGCATCCATGGGGGCATCCTCGCCAAGCGCTCCGAGCCTTCTCACCAGAGTGATCTCGAGGCCCAGGGCATCGCCCCGATCGATGTGGTGGTGGTGAATCTCTATCCCTTCCGGGAGACCATCGCCCGTCCGGATGTCAGCTGGGATGCGGCGATCGAGAACATCGACATCGGCGGGCCGGCGATGGTGCGAGCCGCTGCCAAGAACCACGCCGATGTGGCGGTGCTCACCAGCCCCAGCCAGTACCCCGCCTTCCTGGAGGCCCTGGCAAATGGTGCGATCAGCTCCGAGCTGCGCCGTCAGCTGGCCTTGGAGGCCTTCACGCACACGGCTGACTACGACACGGCCATCAGCAGTTGGCTGGCCACGCAGCTGAAGCCCGATGCGGCCTCCAGCCTGAGTGTGAGCCTGCCGGCGCGGCAGAGCCTGCGTTATGGCGAGAACCCCCACCAAAGCGCCACCTGGTATGCCCAGCCCGGTGCCGGATTGGGCGCTGCAGCGCAGCTGCAGGGCAAGGAGCTCAGCTACAACAACATCCTCGATCTGGAAGCCGCCCTCGCCACGGTGCGGGAGTTCGGCTACGGCGGTCAGCCCGCCGGCGGGAATGCCTTCAAGCCCGCCGCTGTCGTGGTGAAGCACACCAACCCTTGTGGTGTGGCCACCGGCCATGGCAGTGCCAACGCCATTGAGCGGGCCCTCGATGCTGATCGCCTGTCCGCCTTTGGCGGGATTGTGGCGATCAATGGCCCTGTGGATGCGGCAACGGCCAGCCATCTCACCAGCCTGTTTCTCGAGTGTGTGGTGGCCCCGGCCTTTGAGCCTGCGGCCCGGGAGCTGCTGGTCGCCAAGGCCAACCTGCGCCTGCTGGAACTGGCTCCGGAGGCGATTGAGCGGGCCAGCCGGCAGCAGCTGCGCAGCGTGTTAGGTGGCGTTCTCGCCCAGGATCTCGATGATCAGCCGGTGGATGAAACCGCCTGGCAGGTGGTGAGCCAGCGTCAGCCCAGCCCTCAGGAACTGGAAGATCTGGCGTTCTGCTGGCGTTTGGTGCGTCATGTGCGCTCCAATGCAATCACCGTGGCCAAGGCCGGTCAGAGTCTGGGGATCGGGGCCGGGCAGATGAACCGGGTGGGCTCCGCCCGGATCGCCTTGGACACCGCCGGTGAGAAGGCCCGCGGCGCAGTGCTTGCCAGTGATGGCTTCTTCCCCTTTGACGACACGGTGCGGCTGGCGGCGCAGCACGGCATCACCGCGGTGATTCAGCCCGGAGGCAGCGTGCGCGATGCGGATTCGATCGCGGCCTGCGATGAGCTGGGCCTGGCGATGGTCGTCACGGGCCGCCGCCACTTCCTGCACTGATTTAGCGTCGCGCTTTCCATCTCCACAGCCAGCGCTCCATGCCGGAAGCCCTCGCCTACAACCTCAACTTCCTGCATCCGCTGGCCATGTGGGGCCTGCTCGCCCTCAGCGGCTACGCGATGTTTCTTGGCATCAAGGCCAAGAAAACGCGCACCGCGGATGCCGAAGCCCGCAAAACCCTGATCAAGGGCCAATTCGCCAAGCGCCATTACCTCTACGGCAGTGCCGTTTTGGCGGTGATGGTGCTGGGCACCTTCGGCGGCATGGCGGTCACCTATCTGAACAACGGCAAGCTGTTCGTGGGCCCTCACCTGTTGGTGGGGATCGCGATGACCTCCGGCCTGGCCCTCGCCGCGGCGCTCTCTCCCTTGATGCAGCAGGGCAATCTGATCGCCCGGAAGCTTCACGTGATGCTGAATATGGGGGTGTTCACACTGTTCCTCTGGCAGGCGGTGAGCGGCATGCAGATCCTCAACAAGATCTGGGAGAACCGCCCCGCCTGAATCAGAACTGGGCCCGCCGCCTTGGCGGGCAATCCAGGCCGTGGGTGGCGTGGAAGTCTTCCTGCACCTTCCAGGTGAGGCGCCGTGAGATCTGGCGCACGATCTGCCGCAGCAGGTGATCGCCGCTGCTCTGCACCAGGCTTTCGGGCAGCAGGCCGATCACGGCCGGCAGCTTGATCCACACACTCAGATCGAGCTCCCAGCGCACTTCGGTGCAGGGCACCTCGGCGTTCTGCTCCTCAAGGCGCAGGGCCGCATTGAATTCCACGTCGTACAGCTCCCTGAGCCCGGGTTGAAACTGCTCAGGCGACACGGTGCAGATGCGATACACCCCTTGGCTCTGGGGCAGCAGCTCAAGGCCAATGGTGGGCTCCACCTCGAAGCCGAAATTGCCGAAGCGTCCGAGGGTGAGCACGTAGCCATTAGCCCCCAGGGCTTCCACCTGCATCGGGGCCGCGCAGCGGCGGAACCAGCCATCGTGGCGATCCAGATAGGCGGCTACGGAGCGCGCAGGAGCGCGCATCTCCATCAGGTCGGCGAAGTGGCTGCTGTAGCAGCGAACGCGACTATCTCCACTGCGCCGCAGGGGCAGGTCGGGGGTCTCGACCTCAGCGAAGGGAGTGGTCACCGATGAGGTCAATGCAGACAGCTCGCCTGGGCCCTGGAGTGGTCGTCGTGAATCAATGTAAAGCCCGCTGGGGGGCTGACTCTGCAGCGTCTGTGACAGCCGGATCAGGCGTCAGCGAGATCGATCAGGCGGCTGATCACGTCTTCCACCACCCGGTCAGGGGTTGAGGCCCCAGAGGTGATGCCGACCCGTAGGGCACCGTCCGGCAGGAAAGGTTCCACCACTTCGAGTTCTCCGCCCAACGGCTTGTGCTCAATGCGGTTACCCGGGCCGATCCGCTCGGGGGTGTCGATGTGGAAGGAGCGAATCCCCCGGCTGATGGCAATTTCCTGGAGGTGGGTGGTGTTGGAGGAGTTGTAGCCACCGATCACCACCATCAGATCCAGGGGTTCGTCCACCAGGGCGAACATCGCGTCTTGCCGTTCCTGGGTGGCATCGCAGATGGTGTTGAAGGCCAGGAAGTGATCGTTCAGTTCGGTAGGCCCGAAGCGCTGCAGCATCGTGCGCTCAAACAGGCGGCCGATCTCCTCGGTTTCGCTTTTGAGCATCGTGGTCTGGTTGGCCACGCCCACGCGGATCAGGTCGCGGTCGGGATCGAAGCCAGGCGAGCAGGCCTTGGCAAAGCGGGCCATGAAGGCCTCACGGTCGCCCTTGCCGAGGATGTAGTCACACACCAGCTGGGCTTCAGCCAGATCCAGCACCACCAGGTAGGTGCCGGCGAAGGAGCTGGTGGCCAGCGTTTCCTCGTGCTTGACCTTGCCGTGAATGATCGAGGTGATGTCGTGCTTCTTGTGCTTCTCCACGGTGTTCCACACCTTGGAGACCCAGGGGCAGGTGGTGTCCACGATGTGACAGCCGCGCTCGTTGAGCAGCTGCATCTCCTGCACCGTGGCGCCGAAGGCCGGCAGGATCACCACATCACCGCTGGCCACACCGGAGAAGTCCTTCACGCCCTTCTCCACCGGGATGAACAGCACGTTCATCTCGCGCAGGTGATCGTTCACCGACGGGTTGTGAATGATCTCGTTGGTGATCCAGATCCGCTCGCTGGGGTAGTGGCGGCGGGTTTCGTAGGCCATGGCCACGGCCCGCTCCACACCCCAGCAAAAGCCGAAGGCCTCAGCCAGCTTCACGTTGAGCCGGCCGTGGCTGAGCTGATAGCCGTTCTCGCGCAGGTTGGCGATCAGGTTGCTCTGGTAGGCCTGCTCCAAGCTGCCGGCGACTTCCTCGCCCAGGCCGAAGCCGCGGCGGTTGTAGCGATCCGAGTGGTGCAGGGATCGCTTGAACGCGCGGGTATCCACGGCGATGGGCACGGGGGTCACCAACTCTATGGGGCTTCGCTGCGGCGTTGGACGGCGGCCAGTCCCAGCCAGTCGATGCCGCTCGCACTGAACGCATAGCGGCAGGGCAGCACTTCCACGCCGGCATCGAGGGCCTGGCGGAACAGTTCGCCGTAGCGGGGGTCGGCGCTGTCACCGGGGGCAAAGCGGCTCACATCGGCGCGGCTGAGGCAGGGCACCAGCACCGCCCGTGCCTCCGGCAGCACCCCCATCAGTTCCTCGAGGTGCTTCTGGCCCCGCTCGGTCACCGTGTCGGGGAACAGGGCCAGGTCGCCATCGCTCCAGGTGGTGTTCTTCACCTCCACATAGATCGGGCGGGGATCGGCGGCGCCTTCGGCGGGGGTGAGCAGCAGATCGATGCGGCTGCGGCGGTTCAATCCGTAGGCCACCTCAGCGCGGATCCCGGCAATCGGCCCCAGCCAGGGTTCAAGGCAACCCGCCTCGATCGTGGCCCGCACCAGCCGGTTGGGCAGTGCTGTGTTGATGCCCACCCAGACGGGTGTTCCGCCGGATCCAGGCACTTCGGCTTGTTCCCAGGTCCAGGCGAGCTTGCGGGTGGGGGATGGGGCATGGCGCAGGCGCACCCGTCCCCCCACCTGCAGCACCCCGGTCATCGGACCGGTGTTGGCGCAGTGGGCCGTGACCACTTCGCCGCTGCTCAGTTCCACATCCGCCAGAAAGCGCTTGTAGCGCTTGAGCAGCACCCCCTCGTGCAGGTTCTCCAGCGTCAGAACCCGTTGATGGTCAGGCGACATGGCGTCAGGCAGCGGGTGCAGGCAAGAATCGCCCGAGTTTGGGCCTTGCCGCGCCTCGATGAGCCAAGCCAATCGCTCGCTGCGGCGGATCGCCTTGATCGTGGCCGTGGCCACGGCCCTCAGCAAGCTGGCCGGCCTGGTGCGTCAGCAGGTGATCGCGGCGGCCTTCGGAGTGGGGGCGGCGTACGACGCCTACAACTACGCCTATGTGCTGCCGGGCTTTCTGTTGATCCTGCTGGGGGGGATCAATGGTCCGTTCCACAGCGCCATGGTGAGCGCCCTAGCCCGCCGGCCGCGGGAGGAGGGTGCCCATGTGCTCGCGGCGATCAACACCCTGGTGGGGGCGGCTCTGATCGGGGTGACCCTGCTGCTGTTTGTGGCGGCCGATCCCTTGATCGATCTGGTGGGCCCAGGCCTCGATGCCGAACGCCATGCGATCGCCGTGTTGCAGTTGCGCTGGATGGCGCCAATGGCCCTGTTCGCCGGTCTGATCGGCCTGGGTTTCGGGGCCCTCAACGCTGCCGATGAGTTTTGGTTGCCTTCGGTCAGCCCCTTGCTCTCCAGCGTGGCGGTGATCGGGGGTCTGGGGATCCTCTGGTTTCAACTCGGTTCAGAGATTGCCCTGCCCCAGTACGCCTTCCTGGGCGGCGCCGTGCTGGCGGGCACCACCTTGCTGGGGGCGGTGTTCCAGTGGCTGATTCAGCTGCCGGCCCTGGCGAAGCAGGGCCTGCACAAGTTCCAGCTGGTCTGGGATTGGAAGCATCCCGGGGTGAAGGAGGTGCTTCAGGTGATGGGGCCAGCGACGTTGTCCTCGGGCATGTTGCAGATCAACGTGTTTACCGATCTGTTCTTCGCTTCGGGGATCGTCGGGGCGGCGGCCGGTTTGGGATACGCCAACTTGTTGGTGCAAACACCCCTGGGTCTGCTCTCTAACGCGCTGCTGGTTCCCCTGCTGCCGGTGTATGCCCGACTCACAGCACCTGAGGACCGCCCTGAGCTGATTGCCCGGATTCGCCAGGGGCTGATGCTCTCCAATGCCTCGATGCTGCCGCTGGGGGCGTTGATGGTGGCGCTGGCCGGGCCGATCGTGGCCCTCGTTTATGAACGCGGCGCCTTCAATGCCAGCGCCGCTGCGTTGGTGGGCGGTTTGCTGATGGCCTACGGCGTGGGAATGCCCGCCTATCTGGGTCGGGACGTGCTGGTGAGGGTGTTCTATGCCCTTGGGGATGGCACCACCCCGTTTCGCTTCTCGATGGCCGGGATCGGCTTGAACGTGATCTTCGATTGGTTGCTGGTGGGTGGTCCCAGCCCCTGGGGTCTGCAGGTGCCCGCCTTGAACTTCGGCGCTCCTGGGTTGGTGCTGGCCACGGTGGCGGTGAACCTGATCACCTGCCTGGGCCTACTGCTGGCGTTGCAGCGCCGCTTGGGGGGCTTGCCGCTAAGGGTGTGGGCCCGCGACAGCGCGCTGCTCTTGGTCTCGGCCCTGGTGGCTGGCTTGGCCGCCTGGTTACTGGCCGAAGGTATTGCCTGGCCCGACGATCTGCTCGGGATCGCCTTGCAGTGCAGTTTCAGTGGTGCAGTGGGTGTGCTCGTCTACGGCGTGTTGGCCCATGCAGCCGCTGTGCCCGAGGCCCGGGAGATCACCCGACAGTTGCAGCAGCGCCTGCCCGGACGGCGTTAGAGCTCGACCACGCGCTCCTCGCGCACCTGAATCGGAATCTCCAGATGGCTGCGGCCCACCATGGCCGGCCCATCCACCGAATAGATCCGCGCTTCGATCCCGAATTCCCGGAAGGCGTTTTCCATTTCCTGCATCAGGGCCTTCTCCACCTGAGCTTCTGCGTCGACCACCTTGCCGATCAGTCGGCTGCCGAGTCTGCCGATGCGCTGGCGCACCACCTCGCGTGCGTTGGTGACCTCGATGACCAGCACACGGGCCTTGCAGGTGCGGGCAACCCTAACTGTGCTGGCTCAGAAGCTCCTCAAGATCCTGCAGTTGCCCGGCCGGCACGAGGCGGGCTAACGGCAACTTGCTGCTGCCTCCGCCAATGGGCACCTGAACGGCTTCCAGGGCTTGGCGGGCGCACACATCAGCGCCCTGATCCAGCCGCGCGGCACATTCGATCGCCAAGGCTTCCGCCAGGCCGGCATCGCCGAGATACAAGTGCCAGCCGCCGATCTGGATGTAGAGCCGATCGGCGATGGCCAGTTGCAGATCGCGGATCTCGCTCGAGGAAAGGGCCATGCCAGAGGCGCGGTGCTGCGCTCAGGATGACGCCTTCGGGCGCCTGGCGACCACGCTGATGAGCTGCACGAGGAGCACCAGAGCCCAGGCTTCGGTCAGCCAGTCCAGATGCGTCCAGGGCTGACGCATGTTTTGCACGAACCAGAGGCCGCTGTTGAGGGCCGCAAACACCATCGCGTGCAGCACCAGATTGACGATCCGGTTGAAGTGCCGGTAGGTGGGGTCCTCGGGGTCGGCAGGGCCGTACCAGCGGATCGGCATTGGTTTAGAGCCTCTTGCAGTGGTCAACACTGGCTTGAGTCTGTTGGTTGACGGGTGGGCCCTCGATGTGGGCACAATGTTTGGGCAGGCGCAGGCGCTTGTAGCTCAGCGGATTAGAGCATCTGACTACGGATCAGAGGGTCGGGAGTTCGAATCTCTCCAGGCGCGCCTTGCAACCGAACGAACCGCCCCTGGGGGCGGTTTTTTTGTGCGCCAACCGGGATGACGCGCCACTGCTGCGGTTTCTTACGATCAGCCCCAGTTGTCCTTCCGATCTGCAATGGCGCAGACCAACCAAGCACTCGCTGCTGGCGATCCGGCCATTGCTGCGCTGATCGGCAAGGAGCTTGAGCGTCAGCAGACCCACCTCGAGCTGATCGCCTCGGAGAACTTCGCCTCCCGGGCCGTGATGGAGGCCCAGGGCTCGGTGCTCACCAACAAGTACGCCGAGGGTTTGCCGTCGAAGCGCTACTACGGCGGCTGCGAGCACGTGGATGCGATCGAGGAGCTGGCGATTGAGCGTGCCAAGGAGCTGTTCGGGGCCGCCTGGGCCAACGTGCAGCCCCACAGCGGCGCCCAGGCCAACTTCGCCGTCTTCCTGGCCCTCCTCCAGCCCGGCGACACGATCATGGGCATGGACCTGAGCCACGGCGGCCACCTCACCCATGGCTCGCCCGTGAATGTGAGCGGCAAGTGGTTCAAGGTGGTGCAATACGGAGTGGATGAAGCCACCCAGCAGCTCAACTTCGAGAGCATTCGCCAGCTGGCCCTCGAGCACAAGCCGAAGTTGATCGTCTGCGGCTACTCCGCCTACCCGCGCACGATCGATTTCCAGGCCTTCCGTGCCATCGCCGATGAGGTGGGCGCCTACCTCCTGGCCGACATGGCCCACATCGCTGGCCTCGTGGCCGCTGGCGTGCACCCCAACCCGGTGCCCGTGTGTGACGTGGTGACCACCACCACCCACAAAACCCTGCGCGGCCCCCGCGGCGGCCTGATCCTCTGCCGCGATGCCGAATTCGCCAAGCAGTTCGATAAGGCCGTGTTCCCCGGCAGCCAGGGTGGCCCGCTCGAGCATGTGATCGCTGCCAAGGCGGTGGCGTTCGGAGAGGCGCTGCAGCCCAGCTTCAAGGCTTATGCCCAGCAGGTAGTGGCGAACGCCCAGGCCCTGGCCGCCCGCATTCAGGAGCGTGGGATCGATGTCGTGAGCGGCGGCACCGATAACCACCTCGTGCTGCTCGATCTGCGCGGCATCGGCATGACCGGCAAGGTGGCCGATCTGCTGGTGAGCGATGTGCACATCACCGCTAATAAGAACACCGTGCCCTTCGACCCCCAGTCGCCGTTCGTGACCAGCGGCCTGCGCCTCGGCACCGCTGCCTGCACCACCCGTGGCTTCGATGAGGCGGCCTTCCGCGAGGTGGCCGATGTGATCGCTGATCGCCTGCTCAATCCCGAAGACGCTGCAATCGAGCAGCGCTGCCGCGATCGTGTGGCCGCCCTGTGCGAGCGCTTCCCCCTCTACGCCGGGGTCCGCGAGCTTCAGCCCGCTTGAGCGACTGTCCTGTGGGGCCGCGCCGGGGGATCGCCTCCGCGTCAGGCCCTGCTTAAGCTTTGGGCGGTGCGGCAGTTCCGATGATTTCCAGCCGGCCGGATCTCGCCGCTGCTCTGGCGTTTGGAAGTGCGGCCCTGCTCACGGCCTTGATCGTTCCCCTGGTCAGGCGTTTGGGCCTGGCCTACGGGCTCACCGATCAGCCTGATCCCCGCAAGCAGCACACCACTCCGATGGTGCGTCTCGGAGGGGTCGGCATCGTGGCGGGCTTTGTGCTCGCTTTGCTGCTGATCTGGAGGCTGGGTGGCTTTGTGGAGTTGCCTCCCGAGCGCGATGCCCTGATTTGGGCCACCCTGGCTGGTTCTCTCTGCTTTTTTGTGATCGGCCTGGCGGACGATCTGTTCGCCCTGCCCCCCTTGCCCCGCTTGGCGGGCCAGGTGGCGGTTGCGATTGCCGTCTGGAGTCAGGGGGTGCGCATTGGCGGGATTGATCTCCCCTTTGGCTGGTTCGGTGAGGCGCCAGGGGTCATCCCGCTCCCTGATCCGTTGAGTCTTCTGGCCACGGTGATCTGGTTGGTGGGGATTACCAATGCGATCAACTGGCTTGATGGTCTGGATGGATTGGCGGCCGGTGTCAGCGGCATCGCCGCTGTCGCACTGCTGTCGGTCAGCTACAGCCTCAATCAACCCGCTCCGGGGCTGCTGGCCGCTGCCCTGGCCGGCAGTTGCCTCGGCTTTCTGCGCCACAACTTCAATCCCGCCCGCATCTTCATGGGCGATGGAGGCTCCTATTTCCTGGGGTTTGCCCTGGCGGCCATCAGCATCGTGGGCCCGGCCAAGGGTCTGACCAGCGTCAGCCTGATCTTCCCGCTGTTGATCCTGTCGCTGCCCCTGGCGGACATGTCCGCCGTGATCATGGGCCGGGTCAGCTCCGGCCGCTCCCCCTTCTATCCCGACCGGCGGCACCTGCATCACCGCTTGCTGCGGGCAGGCTTCAGTCACCGCCGCACGGTGGTGTTGATCTACGCCTTCACCCAGTGGCTCGCCGCGTTGGCCCTCGTGTTCGTCAATGCTGAGCTGCGTTTCCTCTGGTTGGGTCTGGCCACCGCGGTGTTGATTGCTGTGGTGATCCTCTGCCGGCGCAGCCTCAAGCGCGAACAGGCAGAAGCTGAGCTCCAGAGCGAGTGATGGCTGCTGCAGCCGAGATCCTCTGTATCGGCACCGAGTTGCTGCTCGGCAACATCACCAATGGCAATGCCCGCTGGATCGCCGAGCAATTGGCTTCCCTCGGGATTCCCCATCAGCGTCAGCTGGTGCTGGGTGACAACCGGGAGCGCCTGATTGCCGAATTTCGGGCCGCCCCTGAGCGCTGTCGCGTGCTGATTACCACCGGCGGTCTGGGACCTACCCCCGATGACCTCACCACCGAGGCCCTTGCTGCCGCCTTTGACACCCCCCTGGTGGAGAACCAGCAGGTGTGGGCTGACATTCAGGCCAAGCTCTCTGCGCGAGGGCGCAGCTGCTCCCCCAGCAATCGCCGTCAGGCGCTGATTCCCCAGGGAGCGCAGGTGTTGCCCAATCCCACGGGGACGGCCCCCGGTGTGATCTGGACCCCGAGGCCTGATTTCACGGTGCTGACCTTCCCCGGGGTCCCCAGCGAGATGCGGGCGATGTGGCTGGCCACCGCGGCGCCCTGGCTGCGCGAGGCCGGTTTGGCTTCCGGGGTGTTCGCCAGCCGGATGCTGCAGTTCTGGGGGGTGTCGGAATCGGCCTTGGCTGAGCAGATGGCGGATCTGCTGCAACAGAGCAATCCCACCGTGGCTCCCTACGCGGGTGCTGGGGAGGTGAAGCTGCGCATCACGGCGCGGGCGAAAACCTCTGAGGGAGCTGAACAGCTTCTGCAGCCCGTGGAGGCGGAGATCCGCTCCCGCACTGGTGTCTGCTGCTTTGGCTGCGATGGCGACAGCCTGGCCTCGGTGGTGCTGGAGCAGTTGCGGCAGCGCGGCGAGACCCTGGCGGTGGCCGAAAGCTGCACCGGCGGTGGCCTGGGAGCGGCGCTGGCCGCGGTTCCTGGTGCCTCCGATGTGTTTCTCGGCGGAGTGATTGCCTACGCCAACAGCGTGAAGCAGGGGCTGCTGGGGGTGCCCTCTGCTCTGCTCGAGGTCCACGGCGCCGTGAGTGATCCCGTCGCCCAGGCGATGGCGGAGGGCGTTCGGCGGGCCACTGGCGCCGATTGGGCGCTCGCTATCACTGGCGTGGCTGGCCCGGGCGGTGGCAGCGCAGAGAAGCCCGTTGGCCTGGTGCATCTGGCGGTTGCCGGCCCTGCGGGATGCAGCAGCGAAGGGGTGCGCTTCAGTCCCAGTCGGGGCCGCGACTGGATCCAAACCCTCAGTGCGGGCGAGGCCCTCAATCGACTGAGGCTTCAGTTGGCCTGAGTAGTCTCATCGATTCAGCTGCAGGCATCGCCGTGAGCTCCGGCACCCTTTACGACAAGGTCTGGGATCTGCATGAGGTCTCCCAGCTGCCAGGAGGGGCCACGCAGCTGTTCATCGGCCTCCACCTCATCCATGAGGTCACCAGCCCGCAGGCCTTTGCCGGCCTCAAGGATCTCGGCCTGAGCGTGCGCCATCCCGAGCGCACGGTGGCCACGGTGGATCACATCGTGCCCACCACCAGCCAGGCACGGCCCTTTGCTGATCCCCTTGCCGAGGAGATGCTCGCCACCCTCGAGGCCAACTGCGCTGAGCACGGCATCACCCTGCATGGCATCGGCAGCGGCCGCCAGGGCATCGTGCACGTGATTGCCCCCGAATTAGGCCTCACCCAGCCGGGTATGACCGTCGCCTGCGGCGACTCCCACACCTCCACCCACGGTGCTTTCGGGGCGATCGCCTTCGGCATCGGCACCAGTCAGGTGCGCGATGTGCTCGCCAGCCAGAGCCTGGCGATGGGCAAGCTGAAGGTGCGGCGCATCTGGGTGGATGGCCAGCTGCAGAGCGGCGTGTACGCCAAGGATCTGGTGCTGCACGTGATCCGCACCCTCGGCGTGAAGGGCGGTGTGGGTTACGCCTATGAATTCGCCGGTCCGGCGATTGCGGCGCTCTCGATGGAAGAGCGCATGACCCTCTGCAACATGGCGATCGAGGGCGGTGCTCGCTGCGGCTACGTGAACCCCGATCAGGTCACCTTCGATTATCTGAAGGGCCGGCCCTTTGCCCCCAGTGGTGCGGCCTGGGATCAGGCGGTGACCTGGTGGAGCGCCCTGGCCAGTGGATCCGAGGCGGTCTTCGACGACGAGGTGCGCTTCGACGCGGCCGCCATCGCCCCCACGATCACCTGGGGGATCACGCCTGGGCAGGGCATCGGTGTGGATGAAACCGTTCCGACCCTGGAGCAAACCGAGCCGGATGAGCGCCCTCTGGCGGAGGAGGCCTACCGCTATATGGATCTTCAGCCTGGTGCGCCGATTGCTGGCCTGCCGGTGGATGTGTGCTTCATCGGCAGCTGCACCAATGGACGCCTCAGCGATCTACAGGCCGCCGCTGCCGTGGCCAAGGGCCGCCACGTGGCCCCTGGGATCAAGGCGTTTGTGGTGCCCGGCAGCGAACAGGTGGCCGCGGCGGCTGAAGCCGAAGGGCTCGACAAGTTGTTTGTTGAGGCCGGCTTTGAGTGGCGCGAGCCCGGCTGCTCCATGTGCCTGGCGATGAATCCCGATCGCCTGGAAGGCCGGCAGATCAGTGCCAGCTCCAGCAACCGCAACTTCAAGGGCCGCCAAGGTTCGGCCAGTGGCCGAACCCTGCTGATGAGTCCAGCGATGGTGGCCGCGGCAGCCATCAACGGTCGCGTCAGTGACGTGCGCACCCTTCTCAACGCCTGATCTAGCCCCCGCCATGTCGACCCCTTTCCCCTCCGGCCCGATCAGCAGCGTCAGCGGCACCAGCGTGGTGGTGCGCGGCGATGACATCGATACCGATCGGATCATTCCGGCCCGCTTCCTCAAGTGCGTGACCTTTGATGCACTGGGTCCGGCCGCCTTCGCCGACGATCGCGCCGAGCTGGCGGGCAGCGCGGCAGGCCCCCACCCGTTTGATCGCCCCGCGCATCAGGGCGCATCGATCCTGCTGGTGAACCGCAACTTCGGTTGCGGCTCCAGCCGTGAGCATGCCCCCCAGGCGCTGATGCGCTGGGGGATCCGCGCTGTGGTGGGCGAGAGCTTCGCTGAGATTTTCTACGGAAACTGCCTGGCGCTCGGCATCCCTTGCCTCACGGCAGACCACGACACCATGCTCGCCATTCAGGAGGCGGCTGAGGCTGATCCCGCTGCTCCCTTCTGTCTCGAAGTCGCGGATCAGACGCTGAGCTGCGGCACGCAGCACTGGACCCTCAGCCTGGCGGAGGGGCCGCACCAGATGTTGCTTAGTGGTCAATGGGATGCCACCGGGCAGCTGCTGGCCCACGACGCGGAGCTGAAGGCCACAGCGGCGCGTCTGCCCTATTTGCATCAGTTCCAGGGAGCCTGAACAACCCCGCCGTGGCGGACAGTCGCGACACTGTCTATGAATGAGACAGGTGCGTCGCGTTCATGTTCCGTAGGCAGCCCAGGGCAGCTCGCCTGAGTTTGGTCATGGCCGCCGTGCTGGCTGGCTGGGGTTCTGCCCAAGCCGTTCCCCTCGCGGTGCAGCCCTATCCCCAGGCCGCCGCTCAGGCGGCTTCCCCCCCGTGGGACGCTTGCCGGGGCTGCAATTTGCGCGGTGCTGATCTGAGCGGCTTGCTGCTCAATGGCATCGATCTGCGCGATGCCGATCTGCGCGGTGCCGATCTGCGGGGCAGCAACCTGGAAGGGGCAGATCTCACGGGCTCTGACCTGAGCGCGGCTCAGCTGCAGGGGGTGCGCCTGAGCAATGCCGACCTCACGGATGTGGATCTCTCGGCAGCGGATCTCACCGGAGCGGTGATCATCCAGGCCCTCACCGCAGGCGCCAAGTTGGATGGAGCAATCCTGGTGGGAGCCGATTTCACCGGCAGCGACTTGATGGTGGGCGGTGAGCAGCCGGATGGCCCGCCACCTTTACCGCCGCTGCCCTGAGCGCTTGTCTTTGCGGAGGCTGATCAGAACAGGCTCTGCCGGCGCTTGGTGGCATCGGTGGGTGTGTAGGGCACAAACGGCAGACCGGTGCCTTGGTAGTTGAAGTCGTTCAGGCGCACGCGGATGCCGCCCACTTGCTCATAGGGGCTGTAGTAGATCGCAAACTCATAGCCACGCCGCTGCCAGACCAACTCTCCATAGGCGCCGGTGATGTCTCCGTAATAGCCGGAGCTGGGATCCACGTTGAATCCGATTCCGCCGCTGAACAGCAGTGGGCCGAACAGCTGCTGTTTAAGGCCGATGCCCAAAGTTGCCAGATCGACGTTGCGGTCAAAGGCGAAGGGGCTCTGGCCCTGCTGCAGGCTTCCTCCACCTGAGATGGTGAGCTCGGTGAAATCGAAGAAATTCTTCTGAAGGCGGCCCAATGTCAATGTTGGACCTCCGGTGAGTGTGACCGTGTTCTGGTTCGTTCCATCACCGTAGTAGTCGAGTCGAGCGCTGGTGTTGGTACTGAACCTCAGCCCAGGAGTAATCGGGGAGGGGGTGTTGATGGTGGTTTTGGGATTGTCACGGTTGCTCTCTTTCGCGCGCCAAATTTGAAGGTTGCTATTGACGGCCCCAAAGAAGCTGCCGCGTGTGTTGTCAACGATCGTCGAGGTGTTGAAGTCATTGCCTTGGAAGTTGCCGAAGGCGCCACGCCAGAAGTAGTTGTGCGTGATCTTTCCCCAGGGCTTCAGATCGCCTTGGCGTTCTAAAGAAGCACCCAGAGCGGAATAAACATCCTGCTGACCAAGAGAGCCATTGTAGGTTTTGTAGCGATAGGCGCCGAACAGGCGGGTTGTGTAAGTGCCGGCCGGAATGATGCTGATTTTGGGAATGAAAACCTGTCTTGAGAAGTCTCCCCAGCTGCGCGTGCCATTTGAGATGTTCTGAGGATTGAGCGTGGAGAGGCTGAGGGTAAAATCACTCGTTGAGTAGCCAAAGAGAGACCCTTTCAGTTTCACCAGGCCACCAAAAAGATCGCCTATTTGTGCTGTTTGTGTCCCCGTTGGCCCCCCTGCTGGATCTCCAGGCAGCGGATAACTGTTGACTTCTCCATTGAGGGCTCGGGCAACCATGAACTGCGGCTGAAGCATCAACCTGAGGGGTTCTTCGCTGACCTCGACGCCTTGTTTATTGGTCAACGAGCGGGCTTTCCGGAGTTCAATTTCCTTCATGTTGTAGCCCAGGTAGATTCCGCTGCGATCGACGCCGTCATCGGCAATCACCCAGGGGTTGTCTGCAGGCTGATCTTTCTCAAGAACGATGTTCTTTCGCATGGGTATCGGTAGCCGATTCTCGAGAATCAGTCGGCTCCGTTTGCCTTTGATGCTGGTTCGCTCTTCTGTTTCTTGCACGGCTACGACATCTTCCATATCAACCCAAGATTGGGCTGGTGTGAAGGGGTCGTTGCTGAAGGCGGCGCGATTGGCGCTCCAGCCTTGTGGCGTGATGCGGATCCGAGCGGCCTGGAAACGCCAGCGACTAATGAATCCTTCAATCAGCTTCTGGTCGCCGTTGGGATTGATTAACTGACTGGGCTTAACTGATCCAAATTGATCTTCTTCGCTGGAGCGTCCTGCAAAGCCCGTGCCTTGACGACGTTCTGCTTTTAGGCTGCGAACGTAGTAAAGACCACTAATCCGTTGATCGACAGTTGCCTCAATGGCAGCGTGACGCTCTTTCTCGAGTTCCGCTGCTGGTAGAGGAGGTAACTCCGGGGGGGGAGGCAGTTGGCTGGGCTGGATGACCAGAGCCGCTTTTGAATTGGCAACGGAATTGAGTTGATCGGCCAAGGGCTGTGCCTGGCCATCACCTGTTGTCGGTGCACCCGGGCAGCCTGCAGCCGGTGGCATGTCTGGCGCGATCCGAGGGGGCGGTGCCTCACCAAAGCGATAACGCAGGCCCACGAGATAGGCGTTGCTGCCCTCGCTCACGCCCCCGTAGGTGCCGTAGGCGCCGGAGCGGTGGTGCAGCCTCCCCACCAGGGACCATT
>Ga0194123_10001567_pt1 | contig 33637 bp, 49 predicted proteins | sample TA2MahsurfametaG_5_FD_155479 | JGI IMG/M metagenome (GOLD analysis project Ga0194123, IMG submission 155479) | Freshwater microbial communities from Lake Tanganyika, Tanzania - TA2015023 Mahale A surface | ecosystem: Environmental > Aquatic > Freshwater > Lake | place: Tanzania: Lake Tanganyika... | reverse complement strand
AGACCGAGGCCATCTCCCGGTCATAGATCACCACGTCTGGATCGGCAATGGTGACGAACTGGTAGTCATCGATCTTGTCGTTCCAGAGGTAGAGTTCGCGCATTTCCACCAAGTCTTCGGCCACGCGTGGTTTGTAGCGTGAGATGCCGCCAAGGTCGAGGTTGACGTTGCCATAGATCGTGGGGTTGACCTGCGACATGATGAGGCGTTCGACGCCTTCGGGCATGTCGGCCTGCGACTTCTCATTGGAGGTCACGCGCTTGACAATTTCTTCCCGGCGCGGGTGGTTGTACAGTCTGGAGTACAACTCGGATTTGGTGATGTAGTACTTCTGGCAGAGGGCTTCCTGCCGGTCGGTGTTTGAGAGGTCTTCGCGGAGCACTCCGACCTGTCCGGGTTCCACGACATAGGGATGGATGCCTTTGTTGTAGACCAGTTTGATGAAGGTACTGTTGTAGCACAGTGCCCAGTTGAGTGCCTGACTGAACATCTGATCCGCGTTCGAGTTGAGCCATTCGTCGTTGAGTGCTTGACTGAGTACAGGCACCTTGGAATGTTCTGTCTTAGACACAGACGCGCCGATGGAGATGCTGAACCGGGTGGTTTCTGCGGAGTAAAGAAACGACGCGAGCTGGTCAATGTGGGGGTAGATCTTGTTGTAGTGTGCGGGAGCCTCATCCGGTCCGCTGCCAAACAGGAAGAACGACCGCAAGGTCTGGTAGTCTGCCCGCCGTTCCTGGATGCTGACCATGCATTTGGTCGCCATCTGGTTGTAGAACGCCTCGCGCTCCAGCGGTTCGACGGGAATTTTCATGTAGGCACTTTCAGGTTTTCGTGATCACGCACGACGACTGCCGGACGAAGATGCGGCAAGGGTACGCCAGAATCCCGGATAGACGCAAGTCCTTGCACCTGTTCGCCTTTGATGGAACGCAGGTCGAATTGTCCGATCTGTGCAGGATTGCCCCACTGTACGCCAAAGTTGCGGTTGTTTGGCTTGAGCAAGGCGTGCTGCTGGTGATCGCCTTCGCGGGATGACTTGATGTCGGTCATCTTGAAGTCGCTTGCAAGGGAGCGCAGTGTGGTGTCGGCGTGTTTGGTGCGATCCGACTTCATGGACACGGGTTGCAGGAAGACCAGTTGCACCTCCTCACACCCGTGCGGGCACACGCCTTCGCTGCTCTCAAAGAACCCATGCACGGCGCATTTGTAGTCATGCACGACGGCCATTGATGCTCTCCATTTGTTCATCCAGTCGCAGGATGCGGAAGTCATACTTGTTGCGCACTGCGGAGTGTACTTTGAAACCGTCGGGCGTGAACACAATCCGGGTCTCCCGACGCAAGGCAGGTTTCGGATCCTTGCGGTACTCGATCTCCTCACGCCCCAGGCGGAAGCGCTTTTGCACCGTCTCGCCTCGAAGCAGCGCCCGGTAAGCCTTGCTTGCACGGTGTTGCAGGCTGGCACTCAAGGGAACCTCTTTGCGCAGGAACACATCCCGGAAATAGTGGCTTGATATGCCACACAAATCCGCAAACAGGTTGACGCTGATGCCCGGATGTGGATCGTCAAACACCCGGTCGATGAGCCGCATCAACTCCCGCTTACTGAAGTCTTCTTCCCGCATTGATTCCAAAACCTAGCTGCTGTAGGTAGTTGTTCACCTGCCGCCCGACCACTTGCGACTCGGGTGCAATGTCCTGCTGCTCTTTGACTGTAGCACGCGTCAGTCGCATCTGAATCAACCTCGGCTGAACCTGTTCCGCAAACGCAGCACACGCCAGCGCACTTGCCACCACCCGGTCATCCTTGTTCCTGCCATACGCATGAATGCTTGATCCGTCCCTCACAATCGCTTTCATCTCCTCAAGCAAGTCTACCGAGTAGACCTTCATCATGCCACGCTCAAACAGATCCTTGAAGTAACTCATCATCCGTTCCTTAGTGGCAATCGTCGTCTGCCATCCCAAGGACATCGTCGGGCCTCCCAGCGTGTCGTTTCTCCGCCACAAGTAGTGCTGCATGTTGCTCAACACTGCCGCCAGCCCAGTCCCGTAACTCTCCTTCACCGAAAACGCCTGCCGTCTCAGGTTCTTCAACTCATTCAACACCGCCTGCCCAGGACCGTTCACCTCCAGATTCAAGGTGCTGTTCCGATAAGCACCCGCCAAGTAACAAATCACCCAGGCAAACTGGTAAGTGTTCAACTCACTGGTCGCAAACTCAGCAACGTGATCCAAACCGTCCGCATACGCCCGGTACACCTGAATACAAAACCGATCCGCCCAATCTGAACTCCCATACGCAGGGTCGGCACCAATCACGTAGTACCCGTTCACATCCGGCTCCTGCCACACCTTCATCGTCGCCAAACGCTCAGTACTGCGCAACAACTCCGTGTCCACAAAAACCTGCCCAAGACTCACCCGGTAATAATCCACCTCCGCCTTCTTTGCCGCTTTCATCGCATCTGTACAACGTGCATTACTAAAGTAGGAACTGCCCGTCATGACAAACGCATAGTCCTCCGTCGGAGGAAACTCCTGATACATCAACGCATCATCTTTAATCCCCTCGGCAAGCTTCCATCTCCACCAAGCAATCTGCCGACTATTGACCTCAAAGTTGTACTGCCGCTTTACATCCCGCGTCCACTCCTTCTCCTCAGGACTCAACTTCCCATCCCAGTACACCTTGTACACATCCGTGTCGCCTGCAACCTGATACAACTCGTTCCTCCACCAACCACAAAAGATCGCATGCTGCGTCCTCGCCCTCTTGGCCGTAATGTACATGTCATGAAACATGTTAAACCCACGGGCAGTGCTCTCAAACAAATAAAGCCGGTTCGGATTCGTCTCCGCCAAACTGGCAAGCAAACTCGCTAACCCCTCCTCATCCCCCCAACTGCTCGTCTCCGTACCATGCAAAAACGTAATCGCCTTCCCCCTCCCCAAACTCCCCTTCGCCCTTATCCCCGCCACCTGATAAAACAACCGACTCCTGTTCTTCAACACCATCTGATTCCGATTATGCGTCAGCAACGGTATCTTGTACTCAGGAGGCAACCCATCCATGTACATCCCTAACGTCGTCCTGAACACATCCCGATTCTCCTCCGTGTCCGTCGTCAATGTACCCTGAAACCCAGGGTTAATAAAATGCCAATACAAATCCAGCGCCAAACTGATCGTCGTAATCCCTAACTGCCTTCCCTTCAAAATTACAAAGAAATGCTTCCCCTCCTCTAACCCCTTCCCAATCTGCTCCATCACAAACCTCTGCGTACCCAGCAACTGAGTACCCAGCTTTCGCATCCCCTGCTCCTTCGTCTCTACCGTCAACTCACGGCAGAAACGCTCAAACTTCCTCACATCAAACCCCATATCACACCTCCATCACCACCATCCTACCAGAAACACAATTTCTTCTGGGGGGAAGAATGGTGGGGGGCACGCGCCGAGGCACCCCCCTGGCCCATCGATCGACCACCACGCAAGCCCGAGAGCCGCGCATTGCTACCCAGCCGCCCCATACCCAAGAGCGCCGTCCAGGATCCTAGCAGTGTCCAGCGTGCGCGCTTTCCAGTAGCGCGGCACTGCCATGCCCGTCCCCATAACCCTGCGCAGTCGCCATAGGCCTGCAATCGAGCATTCGGATGCCATGCAATACCGCACTACCGCCCTACCCCATAATCCGCCCGAGGCCCCTATAATGGGCGGACGGTGATAGACCCCCATTCCATCCCACCAAGCCTAAGATCTATCTATTGTATACGTATTGACCGTCTATCGGCCGGATGAATGGTACCCCACTTTTGATACTTCCGTAGGGGGTGCACCCCTTCTGACTGAGCGCATGATGATGATTGTGCACTCTGCACTTTACAAAGGAGATACCATGACCATACTCTCTAAACTCCTCACTGTCTTTGCGGCACTGAACGGACTTGCGCTGCTTGCATCCATCGTTTTACCGGTTTTGATGGCGGCCACGGTTATCACTCCGGCGCTGTTGATTGGCACGACCGGTGCAGTGTGCGGTGCAGCGATCATTGTCGCGTATGTCGTTTGCTTCGTATTCTTGTCTTAACACACTCAACAATCTGGAAGGATTACGATGGATATTGCAAAACTCATTACGGATCGCATCATCGCAGAGCTTGAGGCAGGCACTGCGCCTTGGGTTAAACCTTGGTCAGAGGCATGCGAGGCTTACAACCCACTCTCAGGAACCGTGTACCGTGGCATCAACCAATTCTGGCTTGGGATGCACGGCATGGGACGTTCAAATGCCTGGATGACGTTCAAGCAGGCAAGCGCCGCGCGTATGCGCATCAAGGCGGGTTCAAAAGGTGTTCCGGTCGTGTTCTGGAAAACCCTCGAAGTCGAGCGTACTAAGTCGAACGGTGAGGCGGAGACGGCCACGGTTCCCATGCTTCGCAGCTACTATGTGTTCAATGCAGACGATATCGAGGGTGCTGCATTCTCGCGCGACCGTGCAGCGTTGACCGGAACCATGGACAGTCGCGTCACTGCCGTTGTTGAGCGATTGTGTCTTGCGGGTGGTGTACAACTCGCTTCCGGTGCATTCTATAACGGTTCCCGTGACTGCATTGGCATGCCTGCATTCGGGGACTTTAGATCAGAGGCCGACTATGCAGCGACTTTGCTGCATGAATGCACTCACGCCACGGGCCACGCTTCCCGGCTGGATCGCAAGCTCGCCAACCGCTTTGGCACTGAAGCTTATGCCTACGAAGAACTCATCGCCGAGTTAGGCGCTGCAATGCTGTGTATGCGCACGGGAGTCGATGGCAAGCTCCAGCATGCATCCTACATCGCCTCATGGTTGCAAGTCCTGCGCGGTGACAAAACTGCAATCGTCAAGGCGGCGAGCGCTGCGCAAAAGGCGTGCGACTACCTCACCGCAACCCAAGCCGCCGAGGAACTCGCAGCGTAGCAGAGTCTATCGGTTAGCCTACCGATGGTGGGCTACACGATGCACTTCGCATCGCAATTAAGGAGACGCCACCATGAAAACCACCACAGTTAAGATATCGGAAGGATTCCACTCCGTTCGGCCCATTACCCTGCGCATACGGAATGACAAAATCACGCCGCACCAGCGGATGCGCCTGATGAAGCATATGTGCGGCATCAAGACCTGCACCTGCCAGCCATACCACGGTTGGCGCATCGAGGGACTGAATGATGGGTGGTTCTTGTTCTTGCTGAGCCATGCAGAATGGAGGGAATATAAAAATAGGCGGGATGCACGATGAAACGCTCCAGCACCCTTACCCTCATCATCGGCGGAGCTTCGTTCGGAGCAGTCTTCGCCGTTATCTTGTTCGCCTTTATTTGATAGGACATAGAATGAACATCCGCTTTGAAAGAACGTCCTTTGGCTGGAAAGCGTATCATCGCCGAGGGAATGCTTTCGTCTACTTTGGGCATTTCCGCACTCAGCGCGAGGCCCGTGAAGCCCTAGCATCTGACTGATCCACCGGGGCTACGGCCCCCAACCCCTCCCACCCACCTATGCCTAATCCCCCCCCTCCAACCTTTTTCAAAACACATGGTAGGGGGGACCATATGGATGTAGCGCCCATGCAACACTCTTTTTCCATACCCGCATCCGATGCAGACGAAACCCTCTTGGCAGAATGGAGATGCGCCCTCGTTGCCAGGATGCAACACCTGCTCTCCGACTCCGTGCACCTCACCCAACCCGCTAGCGAGACCCTTCGAGATCCGGCACCCGTCCCCCCATACCGAAAACCTCACCCGCATTCGCAGTGATGTGTTTTTGTGCTAAACGCACGCACGGTCTCTAGTTTATCAGGCGTATCAAAGAGTTGCCAGCTCTCTGACCCTCGGCGCTGGTCCCGATGCTTACCGTTTTTTCCTGTCCAGGACGGCTTGCAAGAAGTACCCCAAAGTTTGGCCCGTTTATCCGCTTCGCTCGACCGACAGCTTGCGAGGACTGGGTTATGGCCCCCTACTCGACACTCTACCCGCCAGCGAGACCCTTGTCAACACGCCAAACGGTCGATAGCATCCGATTATCGGCACCCTGTACGGATTATGGACCGTGGTATCATCGAACTTCATCAAAACCAGAGCGAATTGCAGAGATGAGACTCAAAGATTTGGAAGACGGTGAAGTCTTCATCTTGTTTCGGACCGGGGACATTTTCAAGCTTAACTTTTCGCAGTTTATACAACCTCTTGGTACACTTTATCACTGCGTTTGCGTGAAAAGCGATTGGAAGGAACAAGTCGGGACAGAAATGCATTTGCATGGTCTCAGCCGCGTGATTCGCATCTCAAAGCAGAACGTGCGCCATTTAAAGGAGCTAACTCCATGACCACAGAGAACGTGGATGCTATTAAATTTGGGGCTTTTGTGCGACGCATGCGCCTCGCGCGAAAACTCAGTCTGCGTGGCATGGCAAGAGCAATGCCGAAAATGAGCGCAAGTTACTTATCTCAAATCGAACAGGCAGGATGCCCACTGCCGACTGAACAACGCATTAAAGATCTAGCGCAAATCTTGGATGTCGATGCGGATGATCTGCTGGCACGTGCTGGTCGCATCTCAACCGATCTTGTCAAGATCATTTGTCTTCATCCTTTAGAGTTTGCCAAACTGCTGCGCAACATGCAGGTCATGTCACCGAAGACCATCGCGTTGCTGGCCTGCGAAGCGCAACGTCTTGTAATGTTGGAGCATTCTGAGACCCATACCCCTCCTCAGGAAGAATGCAATGAGTCTGTTGACTGAGTTGTTCGACGAAGCTCGGAGCGAAGTGCTCCAAGAAGACTGGGATAGATGCTTGTTGTCTGCGTGGAGGTCTCCCAAATTTCTTAGAACCGAGAGCGTGGTTGGGAAATTCCGCGACACGCATAAATTGACGAGAGAAGAGTTCTCAAAACTAAGAAGGGTGCCTCACTTTAGCAATCAATTTAAAACTCGCATTCCGCGTTTCGTGGCAGCGTACCTTCCCGATCTCAACGAGAAACTTTTTGGGTCAAACTTGTGCGACGAAGATCTCTTGGCGTTCATGCGCAACCTTGAAACTTTGCATCGGCCCTCTGATCACCGGAACAGCACAGAGGACTTCCGCGTTCGCAAGTCTGGATTAGACACCGATTCCGCAAACCGGCTGTCCGCAAAGATGTCTTCCTCAAAAAATTTCGCTCACTCACGCAGGTGGGAAACGGTTAAACCAGTTCGTGCGAAATGATGGGTATTGGTTTGATATTGTGTGTGACGATTAATATATTTTAACAGGAGATAAAGATGGACAACTTCTCTGACAGCACCCGTGACGTTTTGCTTCGCTTGATGACCCGCGTTTCGGGTTTGGCTGCTAACCTCACTGAATCTCTTGTCGCAAAAGACATGGCGACCCTCCAGATCGATTGGCCCCGCCTGCAAACCGTGATGACAGCGCTCGACAAGCACCTCGATGCCTCGTTCGAGGCCGCCAAGGCACGGTCACGCATCAAGACCCCCTTTGACGCCCAGGACGATGCGTGATGAAGCTCTGCGAGCTGAACATCGGAGATCGCTTCATCCTATTGCGCAGTAAAGAAGAGTGGAAGCTTGTGCATTCGGAGTTCTTGCAACCGATTGGCACACTCTTCCTTTGCATCAATGCCGAATCGGGTGAAGAGGCGTATCTGCATGGACAGTGTCGCGTCGAGCGGTTGGTGTTGCGTGCGCCAAGAAAGGCTCAAAGGAATTGAACAATGACCATCAAAGCGCGTGTTTACGGTGGCGTGGAGATCGTCGGCATTACCCCGCCTGACTGCCACAGCCAATTTGACGGGGTGTTGGTGCAACTCATAGGTACAACCTTCCGGGACGGAAAATGGCAGCGTGCCGGCATGGAAATCGACATGAGTCAGAACGATGCACTGGATTTGGCCCTGGCGTTGTTTATTGCATCCGCGAAGCACGCCGATGAGACCGAACGCGCCTTGACGAAGTTTGCCAAGATGATCCAGCGACGTGTTGACAAACGAGGGAACAAATGACCTACCGTGAGATGATGCAACAGGCGTTGGAGGCGCTGGACTCAGACAATCCTGACATCCAATTACGGGCGGCAATCGCCTTGCGCGCAGCACTGGACCGGGAGCGCAATAAAACGTGGACGCCGGAACACTGGACAGAGTATGAACGAGGCATTGTTGCTGCTGAGCGCGAGAAGGTCTCTCAGTTCATGAAGGATCGAGGATACGTAACTGGTCAATGCGACAGCATTGAAGCCTTGCTCAAACAACTTGGTTGGCAGATTGACCAACATCTAAAAAACGCTAGCGAAAAACCAAAACCAACGAGAGTATTTAGTCTGCAAGTCGGCGATACTTTTGTCTTGCGACGCACCAAACAACATTACGAATTGCTTGGGTTGAAATGGATTTCCGGTATGGGAACGCAGTACATTTGCCGCAACCTTGCAACGGGAGAGACCGTGCGATTGCACCACAGCATGGCGATTGACAAACTCAAATGAACACAATGATTGCTAAAGAGACGCTAGCGCCGACCGTGCGCACGAAAGTCTATGCGTTGAAAGGGATCATGTACCTGCCCTCATACACCGACCGCGCAATGTATGTCGGGCCAGGAAACCTTCGGGAGCGCCGAACCATCGCGGAAGCCGCACTCGTTGATCTCGAAGCAAGGGCACATTTCGAAATGCTCTGGCCTCGATCCTGGACTAACGTGGTGGATACTTGAAGCATCAACGAACTATTTCATTATTGAAAACGGGAGATTTTATGACGATGAGTGTACAAACCTTGACTGATGAGACTACCGACCCCTTTGCCCCTGCCTTGCGAAGACGCGCTATTTGGGCTACCGATGCGCGAAAGATCGCCCTCGGCAAGTCCGATGAAGTCTACGCGGAGAAAACTGGGATGATGGAGCGCCCAGATCTCAGCGATAATGAGGCCGCTCAATGGGGTCTAAAATTGCAAGACATCATCGGGCGTGAGGTCAGTCACCGCCTAAAAATGGAACTCAAGGAAGCCGATTACCAGCTTACCCACCCGAAGCATAATTGGATGAAGAGCCACTTCGACTTTATCAGCTACGACGGGAAGACGCTTGTGGAAGTCAAGAACTATCATGCCAGCAAACGCAACAAGTTTGATATCCGCATGATGCCAGCCGAGGACCGCGCACAGTGCGTTCACGAGGCCGCAGTCCACGGAGTCTCCCGAGTCATCCTGGCTGTGCTGTTTGGAGGCCAAGAGTTGCATATCATTGACTCCGAAATCGTTGAGGCTGAGAAGGATGAACTCATCAAGACCGAGGCAGCACTCTGGGCTTCGATCACTGCAAAGACCCCGCCTCCCGCTACGTCTCCCGAAACAGCCCGCATTCTTTGGCCGCAATCTTCGCTTGGACATGTGGTGGCTGACGCTCGATTGGAGCAAATGTGCGCAGCTCTGAAGGCTATCAAGGACAACATAAACAAACTGGAAAAGCAAGAAAAGGAGTACACCTCTGCCATCCAGACCGCCATGCAAGCAAATGGAAGTTTGGTGGCTTTCGACGGGACTGTACTTGCAACTTGGCACACTGCCAAATCCGGCAGGAGTTTTAACAGGGAATTGTTTCAGCAAACCCATCCGACTATGTACGAAAGTTTTGTCCGCGAAACACTTGGATCGCGGAGGTTTCTTCTCAAATGATTGAGTTTATCCTCGGCCTGTTCTTCGCACTCGTCTTGCTTTCTGTTGGCCGAGAACTTGGCAAATCTATTCACAAAAGGGGCTTACATGGATATTACCACTACGCGAACACTGGACCCAGAGATCATCGCAAGCCTTGTCTTGCGCGGAGATCTCTCCGGTCTCGACGAAAAACAATCGGTCGCGTACTATAACTACCGATGCGCGCAAGTAGGCATTGACCCGTCTGCAAAACCGTTTGACATCCTGATCCTTAACGGAAAGAGGATCTTGTATGCAAACGCCAGCGCCACTCAGCAACTCAGCAAGACTCACGGGTTAAGCGTCGCTATCATCAACAGGGAGCGGATCGAAGCGATCTACGTGGTTACCGCTCGCGTGACAGGACCGGATGGACGCTCGACAGAGAATCAAGGGGCAGTCGATTTAGCCCATCAGCAAGGCGAGAAACTCGCTAACTCCATCATGAAGGCTACAACGAAGGCGATACGAAGGACTGTTCTGGCGCACTGCGGACTGGGGATGCTCGATGAGACTGAGGTGGAAACAATACCAGGGGCTGTGGTGGGTTCGATCCATGTACCTACTGTGCCGACGGTCAGCGCTGTCATGGATCGCCCGTTCAAGGTAAATCTCCCTTCCGACAACGCGTCTCCCTCACGCGTTCATTCGAGTTTTGACCATCCGCAGGAGTGGATCGGCGGAGTGTTCGAGATCGTCGGCAGGATTGCAAGCTCCACCAAACTCGGACATGAGGAGAAAAACGCCAAACTGGCTGCCTTCTTTCTCTCGAATCGAGAAGCCTTCAACCGTCTCCGTTCATACGACAAGGCCGATTTCCTTGGCAGGATCGCTGCCTTCAAAGCCGAAGCAGCGTGGGCTACTGCCGCACAAGACGATGTTATCGAAGTCCAAACTGAAGAGGTGAGCGCATGAGTGAGAAACCAAACCGATGGAAGCACCAGTTTTTTGACAATGTCAATCCAGGAGCTGGATGCTTGCTTCACGACAAGGGCATGAATCCGCGAAGCCCGGACTACTTCGGCATCTACAGGTTCGAGGAGGATGCAAACTACAAGGAGGGGGATATTCTGCGCATTGTGGGGTGGACCAGCAAGTCGGGAAAAGTCATCACGCTGCGAAAGGAGACCGAATACCTTCCTGCACCGCGCACCGAGCGCAAGCCCGATTACCGCGAAATCACCCGAGGAGGCGACGATGATATCCCGTTCTGATCTTCAATACTTAGACCACTGCGCACTTGCTGCGATGCAGGCTCTTATCGCAAGAGGATCTTTGACGGCCATGCCTCACGCTACGGTTGCCGATGAGGCCTTCCGAATGGCTGAGGCAATGGTCAAAAGCACCCGACGCATCGCCCTGCAAAAGGAGGCAAAAATTGAAAAGCAGTGAAGAAACATGGCCTGAACTCATGGACGCGATGGACAAATTCCACGACAAACTGTTCCAGCAACTCCAACTACGGGACAAGTTCCTCCTTCGTTTGCTTGACCCAGAAGACTTGGGATGGGGTGTAAGCGCAGAAGTAAGGAAGAAAGTAAAGCAATTTTTAACTTCAACAGGGATTAAAAATGAATCTTGAAATGATCAACAAACGTATTAGTGAACTGGAACTCCTTCGGGATACCTACCATCAGCGGGTTTCCGCGATGCAGCAGCGCAAGGAACAACTGGCGATCAATCGAGCGTCAAAGCAGAAAGCGCTCAAGGCGCAGCGCGTCCTCAAGTTGATGCATAACCTCGGCATCACCATCGAGGATCTGAACGTCGATATGACCTTGCATCCTGTGTTGCGATCAGGATACAAACTGCCCGCGAAGTACAAAGATCCTGAGACAGCTTACACTTGGTCAGGACGCGGGAAGAAGCCGCTTTGGTTGGTGGATCACCTCGCTGCTGGCCGCACCATCGAAGAATTCCGGGTGCAATGAGCAAACTTGGCAAGTCACGCGGGGCGGATTACGAGCGCGAGATCTGCGCGACGTTGTCCGACTATCTTGGCACCAAGGTCAAAAGGATCCTGTCGCAGGCAAGAGACGGTGGAGCCGACATCGAGGTTCCGCCGTTTCTGATCGAGTGCAAGCGCCGGCGCAAGATTGCCGTCTACGAATGGCTGGAGCAGGCCCAGGCTGCGACCGCAGGAACCGACCGTATCCCTGTGGTTGTGGCCCGAGCGGACCGCAAGGAAAGCATCGTGATCTTGCGCTTGACAGACGCCCTACACCTCATGCAAAATGAGATGTAGTTTCGTCAGTGTCTCCTCGGTGGGGCAATCCCGCCTTGGCCCCGCTTAACGGCGGGGTTTTCTTTTGGCGGTGCGCTCCGACTGGATGAACGCCTCACGCGTCGGATACCCGACCTGACCCGGACGCTTGGCTGGCAGACCCATCTTGCGTCGTCGGTTGATGTTGTAGTACAGCCCTTTCTTCACCGGCATCCCCATCTCCTTCGCGCTGCTTTGCCGCGTTCACCCGTCCATCCCCGACTCCGAGCACAGAACGACTTGTGCCTCGGGTTGTTGGGATCTTTGGTCGGGGCTTTCAAATTGTGACCCGCTGCCTTCGCTTTCGCCCTCCCCTTGGCCGTCAACCCTGCACCGCGAGAGACAGGCAACTTCTCCCCGCGACCGACTGACAGACTCGGGAAAGACTTCCTCACAAACCCTCACCCGGTGTGATGTAGACCAGAGACGTTCCCGACGCCACAATGCCCGAGACATAGAGCGTTGATTGCGCTGCGATGGACGCCTGCGGCACCGAGAACACCTGCGTCTGGTTAGTGTGCAGGACCATAGAGTCCGATGGCGTACCGGACACAGGAAACGCTGCCGCTGCTCCTGTCGTCGCACTGAACCGTATCGCCGCTTCTGCGCCGCCGTTGTGAATTCGGACTTGATTGCACGGCGTATACGCATTCACGGCCACCTCGGCAGACGTTGTCCCAAGGTTCAGACGATAGGTCTGGCCCATCGCTTGGAATGCTGTCGTGTTAGCCACGTTTCTTGCCCCACTGTTCCGCTGCGGTCATGGTGCCATAGCACGGCACACCCGGAGCCGTGAACTTCTGCTTCATGAGCGGGAAGACGGGGAGCTGCGGACGCGGAGCATCACTGAGCGTCCGTATCATCGACTTGCTTACCCTGATTGCGATCATGCTTGCGCTCCTTCAAAAGACATGGTAGGAAAACCAACACACTGAACCCAATGGCGACCGAGATCCTCTCCACCTCTGGACCCCAGGCAGCCCAGCAGTACAGACCGAAAGTCATCAGCAACGCGCTTACCGTGAGCACGCGGTCGGTCAGCACCGACAGTGCGACGCGGAGTATGGAGATCGGAGAAGAAGTCATGATAGCCCCTGATTGGAAAGATCGGAGTCACCATTCTACTCGCTCTCTTCATCGTCAAGGAACCCGCTTCCCCACTGATCATCACTCGCCTTCAATCGGATGGCTTCGAGCTTGAGCGCCCGGTCGATCACCCGGGACTTGTCAGTCAAACTTGCCTCGGGATCTTGCATCACCTGCCTCAACAAATCCGAAATCGCCTTCTCCAGGTCAGGGTTGATGCCGGTGATCTTCTTGCGCCTCACCGCCTCTCCCTCTTTGCCTTGCGTGCCACATTCAGCGCAATCGCCACCGCCTGCTTCTGTGGCCTGCCACGCTTGAGTTCTGTACGGATGTTCTCACCAATACTGGTACGGGTAAAACCTTTCTTCAAGGGCATGATTTACTCCTCTTGCTCACGAAATTGTCCGGCAACTGCACCACCAACCATCGCAGCCGGTCTGCTATACGATTGACCCACATTCGGTAATCTCGCAAGCTGACGCTGCGCTGTCCTTGCCATGCGACCCCTAGGAATTCCTAACAACGCAGCCGTTGCTAAGTCTCCTGCAACGCCAGTCATTCTCCCTAACATCGCATTCGTGCCTGCCATTGGTATCGCACCACCTCCTGCACTTTCCCATCTTGCTCTCAACCTCAGATCCCGACCTAACCTTCCAAGCTCATCAATATCCATGCCGCCTCGACGAACCGCATCACGTTGACTGCCAAGCATGTTGCCAAGTTGCTCAAGACTGATGTTGCCTTGTTGAATACCATTCCTTCGCATCAAATCTTCAAGAATGATAGTGTTACGGTATTGCGGCCTAAGAGCTTGGAGACTTTCAGCGATATTTGCATGATTTCGTTGAATGGAATCATCGATCAAGTCTACTAGATTGTAGATTTCGTGGGCATCACCTCGGCTGCTTGTAGACCGAGCAGACTCCGACAAAGCATTTCTAAGCCTTTGTAATTGCTCACCTTCTATGCCAAACGTATTAGGCTGCGCTCCCGGCCTCCTTGCTAACCGCTGAAAGTTATTGATAATGTTGTTTGCCGTCTGCTGCACTGCTAGCGTTGTTGCGACCCCTGGCAATTGGTTTTGTATATTGGCAATAGCGCGAATAGCATCAACGGCTTGTGGATCAATATTGAAGATTCTCCCTTGATAAAGATTGTCAAACCGTCTTCCGAGGCTGACGAAACGCCCTCTAAGGAAGTTCCGATTAATTTCGTCGCGCTGTAGACCAGTGCCTCGGCTTGCAAGTCTATTTGCTAGTGTTTGGTTTTCTTCAGCGTATCCAGTTGCGCCTCTCATTGGCACAGGCTGATCACCGCGCACTTGAGCAGGCGACACTCGAAACCCTAATTGCTCTGCCCGCAGAGCTGCTGCTTCGCTGGTGCGAGTAGGAGTTCCAACGACGGAGCGAGCAAGCCTTGGCACTGCGGTTAAGCCTGGGCCAAGCAGTTCCCCTAAAGCTCTTGCCCCGCTAACCTCTTCTCTAGGCTTTGGTATACCAACTTTTGCCAGCCCTTTTTCCACCTCTTTAATGGTTGGAAAGATTGTTTCTCTTCCCAAAAACTTTTCTTTTGGCTGATCCGGCTCTCTAAACCCGAGCATTTCCGGCACTTTGGAAGCACCAAACGTTTCCAGCTCACCAAGACCTCCTGCAAGTCCTGTAGCCATACCGTATAGCGTCGCACCCACTCTTTCCCCAACGCTCGGTGATTCATACATTTCCACGTCGGGTATAAACCTTCCCTTCGGCGCTTCTGGATCTGGCTTGAATGGCATGATTTACTCCCACGTTCCCGGTTTACCACCAATCGTGACACGGTCGCCTTTCTTTAATGTTCCTTCGTTGAATGCTTTAGTTGCCTCTGCCTCGTTGGCAAATACTTTGCCTCCAGCAACTTTGGCTGTAGTTCCTTCACGCATCGTTTGACGGCCTCGCGTAATAGCTTCCACAACTTCATTGGTTGTGTAAGGAATCGCTGCTTCCATACGCTTTACCTGTTCCGCTGCCGCATTTGTCATTTGTTTGGGGAACAAGCCAGACGCAATGACGGCTTCTATCGCTTCTGTAGAAACTCGACGGATATCAGCAAGTTTGAGTGCAATGTCTTGCACCTTGTCGCCAGCAACCGGATAGAGTTTTTCCATTTGTTTTGACAGTCCCACAAGACCGACTGCGCTGCCATTTGCCTCAATGGTTGCCAAATAACGTGTAAGTCCAGTAAACAAGGTTTCAATAGCTTTTTGATCGCTTGGCGTTAAACTTCTTGCTCCGTAATTACGCACATAATTGAACATTCCGTCTTTTGTTGTCAAATTTGGCAATATCCCTGCGGTCGCGCCTGAAGGCAATTTCATTACTGATTCCATCGACGATGCCGCACCCCGCAGCGCCGTCACCATTCTCTGTGCTATGAACATCTGTTGATTTGTTTTAGCATCGCCGCCTTTCGCTCTAATTTCTGCGAGATCTCTCCTCAGTTGTCGTTCTGCTTTCGCACGCTCCTCCGCTGATGCCCGATTTTGTTGCGCTATATCTTCCCGTGATTTCCTGCCCGCCTCAGCCTCCGCTGCCCTTGCTGCCCTATCTTCTTCCGCTTTGCGCAAATCTAAGGCAATTTTCAACGACTCCCCTGACTGGCGCACTTGGTCTTTCAAATCGGCATACACCTTGGCTGTATTGTTAAGTTGCAAATCAATGCCTGCCACGCTGTTGCCCAGCTCGGCCTTGAGTCGCTCCATCTTTGCCAGTCCTAACTGACGGTCGGTTTGCAGCAACGACATCGCATCTTCAAAATCCCGCTGCACCCTCCTATTGGTGGCATCGATGCTTTTGAGTTGCTTTTCGAACTTAACCTGTTCGTTCTTGAAGAGATCCCGCCTTCCTTCTGCAAACCCTTTCATCATGCCGTTAAGACTGTTGAGAGCATACATCGCGCCTGACTTTCCCGATGTTCCTGCAAGCATTCCAATCCCAACCAGCATACCTGCCAGATTCCGGTAGTCATCCAACTCCATCTTGGACGGCTTGAACTCGGGTTCTGCCACCGTTTGCGCGCGTCGCGTTTCCCGTGCTTCCTTGGACCCTATTCCATATTGCTCTTCAAGTTTGACAGCTTCCCTTGCAAGTCGCTCGGTGTTGGCCTGTTGTGCCTGGATTTTTTGTTCTGTGAGATACCGCTCACGCTCACGCTGCACTGGAAGCTGCGCCTCTGCTCTCTCGCCTCTGCGTATCCTCTCCCTAAGAACCTCGCTTGGCACCAGCGAAGTCAGATCACGCAAAGCATCCCCAGAAGGCGCTGTTGTTGAAGAAGCCAAAACTGCACCTTCGCCAGTGCTTGCGGCAGTTGTTGTTGCCATCATCATCCTCTAAGCGGTGTGGTTGGCGTGCTAGTCGGTGTTGTCGTCGTCGTGCCGGGTTGTCCTGCCAGGACGCGCATGTAGTTCTGGAAGAAGTTGCCAAGCAGTTGTTGCGCCTGAGCGTCTGCGGCGTACTGCGCACGGATCGCCCGCTCGGTGTACTGATCGGCAACCTGGAGGAGTCGCATACCTTGGTTGAGCGTGTCCTCAAGGAATCGGCCTTTCTGCTCCTGCAAACTGCGTTCCACCTGTTGCGCTGCGGTTCCTCCGGCAATGCCGCGTCGAGACAAATTCTGCATGGCTGCGGCTCGCTGCGCGTTGAGTGCCTGTTGCTGCGCTGCCGTAACTTGCCCGCCACGCGCCTGTGCCACAAGTTGCTGCCCTTGCGTTCGTGCTTCTTGCCCCAGCCGGCCAAGTTCCTCGCGCATCCCGCGTGCCTGTTGCGACGCTCGACGGGCCTGCAAGAGCGCAGGAATCCCTCCGATGGCACCATACCCGAGTGGCGTTTTGACGAACTCACCTGCCTGCTTTGCAGCACCTCGGAGCGCATCCTGAATGCCACCTTGCGCTTGCAACGGACGGGTTTCTATTACATCTCGCTGGGCTTGCGCGCTTAACGGATCAACTACTGGTAGAAACCCTTGTTCCGAAAATGGTTGGCGTTGGACACCACCCGCTGCGGTCATTGCAATATCGGGCAGTGCTTGCCTTGGCGCTGGGGGAACTGCTAAATTTTGGGGGGCGGAGGACGGCACAGCGCCTCGAAATGACGGACCTGTGTCCCCATCGGCAGTCGGTGGCGCAGGATACTGAAATGCACCCTCACCTATATCGCCTAAAGATGTTGCCTGAACCACTGGCAGCCTTTGCGGCGGCTCAACAAATTCGGTAGCTTCGGGGACGTTGTATGCGTAGTCCGCAATAACATCATCAGGAGGAAAATCCAAAAATTCTGGCAACCCTGTTGCAGGATTGATCGTTCCTGACCCGCCGCGTGCCCTGAGCAGCTCGGCCTCTTGCGGCGTGATGTGTGCCAACATGGTATCTCGCCCTCGTCCAGCGCGACGAACACGCTCGGCCATCTGGGATAGATCCGTCCTCAACAACGCTGGCAACTGACTCATAATTAGATCCTTAATGCTTTGCGCAGCTTGAGACTGCGAATGTTCCACACAGGTTGCTGTTCTTCTTCCGGCGTTCCGTACACACCTTCTCCAGGCTCTTCTGACAATGCTACGCGAGTCGGCGTCAGTTGTGAAGCACCTACCAACCTTGTTCCTGGCGGGACACGCACTTTTGGAACAGTGGCCGGACGAATCACAAGAGGATCTAAGACGTTGATGTCTGTCGTAATGTCTGTGATAGGCGGTTCTTCAAACTCTGGCAGTGTAATTTCCTCACCTTCTACTGGTGGAACAGTTGGCGTACCAATGTTGAAGAACGGATCGTCAATAAGCTCTGGAGGATACTCCAAATCTGGGAACGGTATTGGTTCTCCTTCGGTTTCTGGAATATTGGGCGGTTGCACTTCAATTTCCACCGGAGGTACTATTTCTGGGGGAGGCACAAACTCTGGCGGCAGTATTGGTGCGCCTTCCGTCGGCGGACTCGGGATTGGTTGTACCTGAATATCCGGTAAGGGAAGCGGAAACGGCAGAGGGTCAACAAAGGGAAACGGTAACGGCTCTCCTTCTGGTTGAGGCTGCGGTTGTGGTTGTACCTGAATATCCGGTAGGGGCAGAGGTATTGGAAGAGGCTGAACAAAAGGAAATGGAAGAGGCTCTCCTTCCGGCTTAGGTTGAGGCTGAGGCTGTACTTGGATATCGGGTAACGGAATCGGTTGCACAACAGGATCAACAAAAGGAAATGGAAGAGGATCTCCTTCCGGCTTTACTTCTGGTTTATCCTTTCCTTCTGGTCCTGGCAGAGGCAGAGGTAGCGGCAAACCGCCCGGTTTTTGTGATGGACCCGCGTCCGGCCTCGTCTGTGGTGCAACGTCTGCAACCGTTGTTGTCGCTGTGCCCGTTGGCACATCCACGCGTACTTGCTCCCCTACTTGCAGCTGTCGCTGTGTTGCCGGATCGACCGCACGCACAGGAACCAACTCCCCGCTCGGTTGTAAAACAAACGCGGTGTTGTTTGCTGCATTGACATCAATCACCGTGCCTCTTGCTCGTGCAGGATTTTGTTCTTGTTCCGGGGTTTGCCCTGTAGGCGTAGTATCCGTAACCGTAAATCTACCTGTCGTTGGATCCAAACTACCAATGTCTTTGCCTCCAACAGTGACGCGGTTTCCAATAATCACGGTTCCGGCGTCTACGCCAGCAGTGCGGTCGCGGTCGCTTGGCAACAGGTTCTGAGGTAATTTGCTCAACAAGTCCGCGTCGTACGTAAAAGCACCTGTTGCAGGACGCACCTTCAAACCTTCATTCGTCAACACTATTGCCATTCTGGTGTCTGGATCTACGCTGATCACCACCCCTTGGCTAGGCAGCGTCGGGCGCACTTCAGGTTGGGGTTGTGGATCGGGCTGAGGCTGAGGCTGAGGTTGCGGAACTGCCGTGCTACGGCTCGGTAATACGTTGATCACCTCTGGAGAAATAAGGATGTCTGGATCTGGCGGCACTCGTCTTCCGGCCACTACCACACGGTTGGTAACCTCTTCCGGGTTAATATTCGGATTTGTCGCCTGCTGATTCAACGCATCGGCAATTGGTTTTGCGTCCTCCCGCTCTGCAAAAAATCCTATCATTGGGCCAACTGCTGTTGGTCCTGTCGTGATGACAATTCCAAGCACCGCGGCAAGTTGCCGAATCACACTTGATCCTGCAATCGCTGCTGCCGTTTCTGGGGCTACTGCTTCTATTGCTTGCACCACTCTTGGGAGCGCGTACCTTGCAAGCACTGCGGCTGCTTCGCGAGCTGCTGCGGACTCGGCAGCGCTGAGAGCAACTCCTACGGCAGGAGCCAACGCCAATTGCGGAAGTTCCCCAGACGCCAGCGCTTGTTGCCGCGCATCTGCAAGGATAGAACTTACTGAAAGCTCTGCTTGTATTTGTGTGTACGGATCAGGTGCTGGAACGGGTGTTGGTGTAACCGGCGCTTCCCCTATGAATCCTGCTCTACTTACAGCACTGTCACGGCGGACTCTCTCCTGCTCCGCTGCTCCACCCAGGCCGCGTGACAACCCTGCAATCGCCGACGCACTGACATCCGCTCCTGTTGCCAGTGCTTGTACCGCACTTGTCGCAGCCGAAACAATGCCGCTGTCAAGCACGCGATCTCCTGTGATAGACACCCCACTTAAATTCTGCACTGCGCCTGTTTGAATCAATGAATTGGCAAGCGCATCCTCAACTGGCTGCCCTGTAAGCGCCGCTGTGGCTACAGAACGCACCGCATTGTCAACGTAAGGATTACCTGTAAAGTTGGGCACAATGGTTTGCACACCCGCTGTCGCCACTGCGTTCCGTATTGCTTTCTCTACCGGAACACCCGATGCGACTTGCAACCCTGCTTGAATGATGGCATTCCCAACTACTGTCGCTGCCGCCGCAGGAACACCCAGGGCTGTTCCTAATGCCGCTCCTGCCCCTGGAACAGCGATGTTGAGGGCAAACGCTACAAGGGGAACAATGGTCGCCCTATCACTGGTGTCGATGCCCTCAGTGGAAAAGCGTGGCTTGCCATCTGCACCGATATCTAACGCATAACGCGTTCCACCTCCTAATTCACTTCCTGTAAACGTGTTTCCGAGGTTTATTTCTTGTCCGGTCGGGCCTACACTTGCGCTTCTTGTTTGATAATACCCGTCTCCCGCATCACTAGTCGGAACAAACTCCGACACTTCCCCTTTTTTAATTTGACTAACGTCTGTGATTCCGGCGTTTAACAGGTTCCGCGCCATGTCTAGAATTACCATTTGCGCGGCGTTCGGCGTCTGTCCGAATAGCTTGGCCGCCTCGACTGCATTGAACCCAATGTTGATAGACTCTGGGTCATTGGTTAAGGCGTCACGGACATCATTCCCAAATGCGCTTCCCGCAAACTGCGTATCCAGATTCGGCACAATCTGGTTGTAGAGCTTGATCAGGTCTGACGCGTTGTAGGATTTCCCTGTTTCCGCATCTTTGAGTTGCAGGCTGGCAATCGGACTTTGTTTTGTCTCCTCAGCGGCAATACTCTGACGTTCATTCGCTAAATAATTGTCCACCGACTGTTGTGTATATCCCGTAGCCTCTGCAATACGCTCATTACTTATCCCATATTGTTCTGCTGCGGTCGCAATGACCCGAGCTTTATCTGCATCCGATCCAGTTCCTGCAAGTACGTCTTGAATGAATGTATTAATTTGTTCATCTGACACTGAGGGCAATGGCGCAGTGGCAGAGGCAGGAGGTGGAGGTTCAAGATATGCATCGACTATGTCTTGGCTGTATCCCGTTGCTTGCGAAATTTGTTCATTACTGATTCCATAGGCTTGTGCTGCCGCATTGATCGTCGCGGCTTTTTCCGCATCTGACCCAGACCCCGAAAGCACCATTGCAACGTAGGCGGCGACATCTTCGTTTGAAATAGCCATTGCAACCTCACAATCCTAATGTTGCTGCAAGTTCTTGATGCAGCAGAAGATGTGCTTGCGTCCAGTCATTGAAATCGTCTTCCTGATTCCAATCCGTGTCAATCAACTCAAAGGGAGAGGCGGTTCCTAATGTCTCTGCCAGCGACAGATGCTGGTTGTAATGCAACAGAAGCCAGTCATCAAGATCCGTGAAATCCGCATCGCCTAATGGATAGAAGGTTGTCAATTTGTTCTGGTCGGCTAACACATTAAAAAACAATTGATGTTGAATCTGATTTTCAAACAGCATGACGCGCAATCCGTCCTTGTCGCCAAATTCCACTGCGGATAGAGAATCCATGTTCATGGTGCGTAAAACGGAATCTTTTTTGCCGCTCCGCTGACTTGAATCTCGATGTAACCTTCCGGCACTAGGAGCAGAGAACTCGTCGCAAATGTTGCTACTGCGGCTGTTGAAGTTGTGAAATTGACACCTGCAAGTGTTGCCAGAGTGTTGACGCTAATCGTCGTAAAATTGCCCGTGCTTCCGCCGTCTACTTTTTGCCATACTGTTCCGTTAAAAGTAGCCCAGTCTCCAACACCCCACAGTGTCTCGCCGTTGAGGTTGGTAGTGCCTGCCACCGCAACGACATAGTAGTCTCCCTTGACTCCCACGCTTGAGGTCAAGGTTGGCGTATTTGTCGCTGCATTCCATGTCCCTTGGAAATTTAGCGCTCCTAGCGCGTTGACAAAGTACGCGTTGGTCTTGAGCATGATCAGCTCCCCGTTCCCGGAGTGATGTACATCACCGCAGTGCTTGATGCGGTTGCACCTGTGAACCATGCGTTGGGAGTGAACGTCAAGATTTCATCCGTACCCGGCAATACAGGGATGGTGCGCGCTGGCAGTGTTGTGGTTGCATTCGCAAGCGCAGCAGCGGCTGTGGTGCCTACACCAAGGAACACCGTCGTCTGTGAGGACGCGTTGATGATGCGGTACTGCGTTGCCGCTCCTGTCGTACTTGTCACGTTTACTGCTGCTGGAGGCGTCACCGCTCCTGTGAACGTCTGCGTGTCCCCTTGCGGGTTAAATGCCATGATCGTCATAATTTACCTCGTCACACCTTTAGTTTTTTCAAACGTCCGGAGACCGCCAATTCCAAGCAGTCCTGACACAACTACCCATAGAAACTCAAGGTCGATTTCAGGCGGGATCGGCCATCCCCTGATCGTGGCATACCAAGTCAACAATGGCTTAATGATTCCAACATAGGCAAAAGCTGACCCGCCCACCCATCCGAAATACGGCCTCCATCCGGCCACCCAGACGCTTGCGTGTTGCGCCTCCCTGGCGTTGATCTCCAACTGGGCGATGACCTGTTTCAACTCGCCTTCTGCGGCCATCCTCAGAAACTCTGCCTCAGCCTGACGCTTGGCTTCCGGGTCAGGAACAAAGCGGTCGAGCAAGGTCTTACCCATCTCGAACAGCGGACCAAGGATCATCGGGTTCATGGGTACACCTTACGGTCAAGTTCAAAATGTGGGCCATCCTTGACAACCCAGTCACCGCCCCACTTGATCGGGATCTCTAGCTCTTGCGAGGCTTGCTTCATCGCTACTGCAATCGTGTCATACAGCGGCCAGGACCAATCGACCTGATTGTCTACCCAAGCACCAAGATCCACAGCATGGCCGGTCAGGTGTCGGCTACTCATCGTCCAACTGCTTCCGGCCTCCATCAATTTGCGCTGCCGCTCTTTCGTGCGCAAGCCTTCAAGCACTGTGAAGTCCACTCTGCTAATCTCAATGGCGCGTTTGACCACCCGCAGTAGGTCGGGATGCACTCCTTCGAGCCGCTCCAGAGATCGTTTGCCAAGGGTATACTTCATAGTCCGAAGAACTTCTTAACGAAGGTTGCGGCCACCCCGGGACCAAAAAGAACGGCAATGATCGTCGCGTAGAGCAGATACTCAATACGGTTCATCCGGCGCTCGCCTGCTTGGAATGCCTTTTCAATGCCTTGGTATCGCATGGCGCACTCGCGCTCATGAGCCTTCAGGTCGCCCTCAAGCTGGGCTTGTTTGACATCAATGTCGGTCATGACAACCATCCATCGGCAAGTTGTTTTGCTTGAGCACGAAATGCTTGATAATTTGCATACTCATCTGGTTTTGTGTCTTTATTGTTAATGGTTGCGATTTCCGCACCTGTACTGTACATTGATTTAATAATTGTCTCAATGATTTGCGATCGCGTATCGTTGCGCCCGCACAAAGCTTCATTGGCTTCCCAATACACAATGGTACCCTGCATGTCTTGACGCGTTTTTTGCTCAATGTTCCAGTGTATGCGTAGCTCCTGCCCCGATACTTCATAGGGCTGTATTGCATACCCCGCCTGTATTTTCATACCGCACCTCGTAATTGTTTCGGAAACCAGTTAGTCAAACACGAAACCTCTGCCCGCCAAAGCTTGCGCCCGTTGCATCGCTTTACCCATCCTTTGTACGCCATCAACACACTTAATGCTTCATCCCAATTTATCATGGGGGCTGAACGCCGAATATTCTTGCAAGCTTTCTTAAACTTTTCCGCAATGTTTTTTCTCAACCTTGTTCGCAACGGTTTGAATACGTAACCGACAAAATCTACGCCTTGTGTATGCACATCGTACACCGTCCAATTCGGTTTCAACTTAAGCTTCAAAGCGGTCAGTTTTTCCTCAATTTGCTTTCGTATCGTTTGTAAATCCTCTTTACTGTTAGAAAAAATTACAATGTCATCACAATAGCGAAAGTATGCAGCAGGCTTGACAATTTGTTTCATCCACCAATCAAATTGATTAAGATAAATGTTCCCTAAATGCTGGCTTGTGTAATTTCCAATAGGTAAGCCTTGTGTCGAATTTACGATGTCATCGAATAACCACAATGTATCCTTGCATTTTATGTGTCGGCGCAAACACTGTTTCATGAGTTCGTTATCAACAGATGGGTAATATTTGTGAATATCCACTTTGATTGCATATCTTGGGCATTCTGTTGAGCGCACTAGTTCTTTGACGCGCCGAGCCGCATCTGAAGTTCCCCTTCCTGGTATGGATTGATAAGTGTCACGAATCATAGACTTGATAAGCAATGAACCTGTGATGTTGAGAAGTGCGTGTTGCACAATCCGGTCAGGAAAATAGGGAAGTTTGTAAATTGTGCGAACCTTCCTTCCATCGCTTCGTTCTTCTATTTCATAGGGACTTGTGGTAAAAGTTTTGTTTATGAGTGAGTCTTGAATATGTTTAGCGTATTTTTCCACATCTTCATTAACCATCTTTACTTCGTTGTAAAACGCTTTGCCTTTTCTTGCCATACGGTGAGCAAGCTTGATATTTTCCAAATCTATAATTTTGCCCCATAAATTGCCATGCCTTTTCATCGCTGTTCACACCCACGCTGTTCGGTTGCCCTACCAAGCGTTAATGGGCTGACATATTCGCTCTTGCGAGCAGGAGTATTGTGATTTCTTGCAACAGCGGTCTGCGTGCCAATATTACGATTCGCATTCGATGCGTCATTATTCGCATTCACATTGAAGACACCGGCATTCGTGCCATTATTCGCGTTCCTGCCGACATTGACAACGTGGTCGATGCTCACAATCACCCCTTTCCGAGAACCCCCGAAACCTTCTTAAAAAGCGATCCGCGCGCCAAAACCACGACCCGCAAACGAAGCGTCAATATGCGCAAACACAACGAAGACACCGGCATCCGCGCCATTATCCGCGGCCCCGCCGACAAAGACAACGCGGTCTGCTGATGTACTGCCATACCAAAAATCCGTTGTGTAAGTGCTTGAGGATCCACCACCACCTGTTGAGATAAAAAAGTTGTTGACCGCAGCAAGGGAGCCTGGGTAATCAAACCCTGTTTGTGCCGCCGCAGTAATCTGCGTCATATTTGTGTTGACAGTATCGCTGAAATCCGCGCTGTTGTTGGTGTAATCCCAAACAGCAGCATTAGTTCCTACACCGCCAGCGGCATTGACAATAACGCCATCAACCCAATTCCAAACACTGCCATACAGATTTTCGATGCCTCGGTAGGACATGTAATCCGTAACCGCCCCGCCTGCCGTGTTGACGCTCGTGGTGCCATTTCCTGTACTATTGCTCAGACCGGCTTGTGATGCTCTGCTATCCCCCTGATTGCCTGACGGGGCGGGCCAGCTTGAGAATGACGTATTGCCGTTACCGATAGCAGATTGCGAGTAAAACGTCTGGTACTCAATGAGGTACAGTAGTTGAACAGCGGCATAAAGCGTCCAATCACATACACGCCAGCCTGTGCCACGGTTTGCTGCCATAGAACGACATTGTGCGCGGGTAACCCCACAAGCTGGATAAACGCCTGACACGGACGCTAACTTTGCTGTGCCCGTGTTCCAACTTTGCCCAGCCCCAACATTTTGGTCGTAATTCAATCCCGATTGAAAAGTGCTTCCCGTTGTGTTAACGCAAGCGTCATAAGCGCTGATGTAGCGAAAATCAACGGCTTTCCCATCCTTGTAAAACGCAGGATGCAGACTGAACCCGGATAACGGCTGATCCGAAATCGACCATGTAATGATACTGCCACTCACCTCGCGCTTGGTGTAAAACGCTGGAATTTCCACCATCACCATGCCGTCTGCGCCTGTAAGCACAGCAGTACTTCCATCTGCTTTTTTAGTGCTGTCCGCAGGATCAAGGTAGTAATTCACGGTTCCGTTATCGGCAACCAAACAGCGTTTCATGTTGCGATGAATGTTCGTAATAACCGGCGACCCACCACCGTAAGGGTTTGTGCTTGCTGCAGCAGGTGAAGACGTAGAGGAATTCCAGCTAAAACTGCTGACGCTCGCTATGGTTTGTGCGTAAATTGCATTGGCATAAACCACTGTTGTGCTTACTACGCCAGTACCTTTTGGCGTAAGGTTTATGTTTATATTCGCGTCCGACCCAGTTGCCGATAATGTTGGTCCCGATCCTGTTGCTGCGTTTGCAACTGTTATTTCATTTACGGCAGACCCGGTTGCAGTAACACCAAATACTTCGTTACCGTTGGTATCGTTGATGCTGGTGACGATCCTCGGTGAGGTCATCACTTGCGTGCCCGTAAACGTCTGCCCTGCATCCGTTCGAGCAACACTGGCACTCGTACTCGGAAACGTCATCGTGGTGCCATCCGTACCGTCGAGCGTTAGAGTCTTGCTGGCCGTAAAGGTTTTCCCGTCTGCAATGGTCAGCGTTGATCCTGTTGCGGGAGGCGTAATCGTTACCTTTGAATCCTGAACCAGCTTGCCTGTCGTTCCGTTAAACGTCACGGCTCGGTTCGTGACCGCACTTGCTGGACCTACGACATCACCACCTGTTGCTCCTGCCGGATCATTCATAAGCAAGAACTGCGTGCCGTCATACATCACATCCACAATCGCATTTGCAGCAATAGTTCCTGATGCAAGCGCCGTAGCATCCTGAAATGTAATGTTTTTTGCACCTTGCCCGTTCACATTGACCGTCGATGCTGCTGTATTAGCGTTTAGCGCTTTGAATTGAATACGCAACCCTGCGGTGTAGGTAGTAGTTACTCCGGTTAACGTCACAACGTAGGCATTAGCCGTTCCTGTATCGACGGCGAAATTGCTGTACGAATTTGCGTCATTTACAGTGCTCGCTACTGCCGTAAAGTCCGCATCAAGATTTGTCAGCGGGATTGCCGTTGTTGCAGTAGCAAACGTGTTTGGAATAGTAACTGGCTTAGGCATTAGAACCTCACTCGTAATTCGTGTTCAAGTTGGAATCCGTTGTAAACAAATCCCGGCGATGTTGAGGTGACAGTAAAACCGATGTACTTGCCGTACTGTTGCGCATCGTACTTGTAGAGCGCGTACCCAGTAGGAGTCCATGACACCGTCTGCCCTGAGTTGTTGGTCCAGGTAATGGTTTGCAGAAAGTTGTTGGTCCAGTTGATGCCGTTAGTCAGAGTAATTGTCGAAGACACCTGATTTTCAGAATCCACTGTCGCAAGGATAACCCCTACTCCTGAACTAGAAATCGTGGCTTCTACTCCAATCTTGAGCGCCTGTTTCGTGCGGATCGGATCGTTCAACGACCACAATGCGGTTTTTACAAGACTTGCAATGTTTGAGGTTGTGTCATTATATAGTTTGTACACTCGTCCATTTTCTTGCAACCCAAAGGCGGTAAGTAATCCGGTCAACGGCGAGGAGTTTATGTGCGTGATTGCACCCATTTCTGTCGCAAACCACTTACGATCAAAGAACACAAGTTGCAGCTTACGTAATGTGCCGCTGTCGTTGTACGTCACCGACCACGCTGCTAGCAGAATGTTGTAGATCAACACTTGGCACGCTGTCACCGGATAATTAAAGTCAATGAACGGAAAGATGTTGTCAAGCGCATCGCTGATCTTTGTAGTTGTAGCCCCTACTAGTGCGTAGACTCCATAGCGATTCATGAACAGAATGCTACGGAAGTAGGCCACAATCGCATCATCCAGATCGGAACCGATGCTCGCACTCACGTTTGTGTTGGTGAACAAAGTTTCGCCCGTGACCGCGTTGACGCGCACATCCGAGAACACATTGATGGAGTTTGCACCAAACACGTAGAGGAAGTTATTGGCGCTGACCATCTGCGTGATGTCGCCGTACAGCGTTCCATCCGTGATCGTGATGTTGCCTGAGCTTATCGAAGTGAAATCCGTGTAGGACTCCACAGCACTGAAATAGACCGTGCGCCCCTCCGCAATCCACACGCGACCCGAAAAAGTCGCAATCGCTTGTCCGTTTTGTGAGAAGAGCGCAGCGGTTGCGGTTGCGTTTGTGCCCGCTCCTCCTGCAATCGTGACCGACGGGGCACTCGTATAGCCCGATCCTGGCTCTGTAATCGTGATGCTGTTGATAACTCCTGACGATTGTGTCGCGGTCGCGGTCGCCTGCACGCCCCCTGTCTGGTTGGGTGCACCAATCGTTACGGTCACCGGATCGGTATACCCTGAACCTCCTGCGGTGATGGTGATGGTCGCTACGCTGCCAATCTTGACCAGATTGGTTCCGTCCCAGTTAAAGTATCCCTTGCTCGGCGTGATGATCAACGCACGTTCGTTCTTCCACTGCGCTACCTTGTTCCCGGCGTTATCAAAAGTCCCAGCGGCAGCGACCGTTGTCAATACATTAGTAGACAAATTCAACGCTTCGCAACTGCCATCGGTTTGGAAGATCAGCAGGAAGTTGACGCCTGCAATGTTGATCGGTGCGCTGTACTCTGGTACGCTTGCGGTGATCGCAAAGAGCGCTACGGTTCCACCGCCTGCAAGCGTTCCTGTTGCCGTCGCCACGATGATGTCCCCTACTGCGGGGATGGCGGTCAGCGTACTAAAGAAGGCTTGCCATTGCGCGAGACTGCTTCCAAGCGCAGCAACACGATACGTCTTCCCGGTAATTACCGAGGTTCCTGCTGTAGCAACCGCTGGAAAAGACGTTGGCACGATACGCAAATTTCCGAATCCAATCGGCATTGCGTTTTCCAACCACGCAAACTCGTTTTGATCAATCGCGGTTCGGTTGGCCTTGGTGTTAAGACCCTTGAAGTCCTTCGTGACATGATAGGACTTGCGCTGCTCGGTCTGCGCCATGTCAGTATGGCGAACTGAACGCCGTCGGCAATCTGCGAGTCATGGAGGAGGCAATCACTGCGCGTGCCTGCTTGTCATACTCCACTTTAAAGATCTCGGCCTCGCCGTAACTCTGCTCCTTGTACTTGGCAAGGTAGGCTGCGTAGAATTTGATTGGCGAGGTGTACGGTGCGGGAATAGTTTCGGCTTGCGAGCTAGAGGTCAGCGCCTCGGGCAACACTACGGCATCGACTTCAATGACATAGGTTTGATCGGGGATTGGTCCGAAATACACTGTGGTCAGACCGTAGAGCGAGAACGCAATCGGCCTGCCTGTGTAGTTCTGCCAGAACCGGAGTTGCGCGTTGAAGTCGGTCCACGCCAGATACCGCAATGGGATACGCGTGTTTCCCCAGTACAAATTGATGTTTAGGACATCAAGTATGCTTGCTGCATACGCGGGTAGCGTTAGAGCCGTGAGATCGAGCGTCTCAACATTGACGACTGCTGAATTTGTGTCTAGATAACGCAGACAACCTGTATCACGAACGATACGGTTGCGCGCATCGTTGATGTAGTCGGTTAACTCTGTGTCAGTCCAGAATACTCCGGTCGCGTCGTGCAACAGCCGCCGTACCTCGGTAATGTATCCCGAAAGAGTTGCCATTGCGGTCTCATACGTTTGAGGTTTTTGGCTCCATCACCTGTCGGGGCAACAGATGACAGAGCTACTCAACCACCAGAGGGGCTAACAACTGGTTCCTTAGAGCGTCAGGATGTCGCCAAACACATACACATCTGCGGTCGCAGCCCCTCCTTGCGCCGTCGTGAGCGACAGGTACAAGTTCGGGATGCTGGACTTCACGGTAATGTTTGCGCTACCTGCGGTGTTCAAAGTCAAGTCTAGAAACAGCGCTGATGTAGTCAACGTGGAGTACGCTTGCGCTGCCGCAACGACCGCTGTCCCGCCTTTGTTTACAGCGGTATACACGCCGCCTGCTGCGGTGCTTAGGCTCGCAGACGCATTGGTGACGACAATCCTGCGCAAAATAAATTTGGCGGGCGCGTCGTACATCACGATCTGCTGATCCGACGTACTGTTGTAGTCTGCTCCAATCAGACTGCCAAGCAGGATTCCTCCGAATCGTGTCGGCAATTCATTGGCAACGCGATTACCATCCATGATTCACCTCACGTTGCGTTATAAGTTCCCGACACTGCCAACCCGCCATTAACGGTAAGAACCAACGCAGTGACCGTTCCCGACGACGACACCCATTTGACATTGATGCCATCCGAGAACACAGTTCCCCCCGTGTTGGCCGCAATCAGGGTTACCCAACTCGTTCCGTTGTTCGCTTGGATTGATAGATTCGCAACAGGATACACCAAATAGAGACCCGCAGGAATGATTACGTCAGCACCTGCTGTGACTGCTTGGGTTTGGTAGTCAAAATACGCACCAGCGGTATCGGTATTTGTCGAACTTGATGCAAGGATCAGTTTCGGTAGACCAAGAGCCATGATGTCCTCCTAGAGCGTGAGCGAGTTGTAGCCCGTCACCTTTGTCATCGACTTAGGCTTGGTACTGACAATCTCGGCAATGGTCAAGACCGCTCCGACATACCCAATTTGCCAATTCGGGAGCGTGGATTCGAACCCTGTAAAGGCAAACTGTGCTTGATTGTGTACATAGAGCGACAGATAGTTGCTGTTGAGCAGGTAGAGCGTGCCTTCTGGGCAATACGGATCGGGATAGATTGGGATGCCTGCCACCATCAAGGCCCGGAACGCTGAAGTTGGACCTTCTTCCCCTGTTGCAAAGTTCGACCCAGGCGTGATCATGTAGGTTTCTTGCCCCACAAAATCTTGCGCGAGTAGCGTCCAGGTTCCAAAACCGCATACGCCAAACGTCGGCATTTCTGCTGATTTCTTCACCGTACCGCTGATGTACTGAAGGACGTTTTGCCGCGTCGGATTGACCGAGCCTGCGGCGTATTCGCTCGACGCCCACCAACTATAGGTGGAGCGGTTCAACCCTGCATAGGTGCCTGCGGAATCCACGGCGATCGGAAGACCTGTGAACCTTTGGGTGTTGGTGCCGTCATCCGTGTACGCGGAGGTTGCCATCGCATCCATCATGACGTTGGTGCAATCGTTCATCCGCGCCTCGATCAGCGGGATGATCGCATAGTCCTGCTGCACTGCACCTTCCATCCCGAGGAACGGCACCGGCGCAATCATGAGCTTCAGATTCCACTCAGCGTTGTAGGCACCCTGCTGTACTGACGGTTGCGCAAACGATCCCGAGTAGTCCGACCATTGTGCGTTGACGAACTGCGCACCTTGGACTGGCACCGTGACCGAAGAGACACCGCCCGAGGCGGTCTGGCTGTTGGCAAGCAAAGCCGCCATCAACGGGGTTGAGTTGTAAAGTTGGACGATCAACTTGGGGATGAACGCCCGACGCGTCACATAAGTCAGTTCGTTGTACTGACTTGTGCCGCTGGCTGGGATGATACCGCCACCAATAGGCATGATTGATTTCCTTTAAGAAACGTAGCCCCTACTAAAGTCCAATCGGTCTGCGCGGTTGCCGCAACTCGGTCAGTGCCTGTTGTGCAGCATCACGTGCAGCATTCTGCGGGTTCTTGAAGAAGTTCTTCAAGTCCCAGTTGTTCAACACCGGAGCGCCCTGAAAGATCGGCGTGGGTTTGTCCACCGACTCCGCCTGCTTCATCCAGTTGAAATAGTCTGCTGCGGTATCATGATCCGCAATCCTCTTCTCGATCATGATCTTTTCGACCTCTTTGATTTCCTCGTCGCTTTGCACTTTCCCGGAGTTCTTCAACCGGTTGCGGCGCTCATCCAACACTTGACGGGCGTCGCGCTCCCGCAACTTCGCTTCGAGCGAGTCGATCTTGCTCTGCATGTGCTGGCGCGTGGTTTCCATCCGGTCTTGGATCTCGATTTCGGGAATCGGCAGATCTTGCCGGATCTTCTTGGTCAGGCGCAGCGCATCGGCACGCGTGGTTGGGTTGTCGTGCAGCTCTTTGGCGAGCAGTGCCAGTTCCCGGATGTCGCCATCCGAGAGGTTTTCGAGTGACATGTTTAGCCCCTAGGTCCGATCAGATGACTTTCTTGGTGTCACCCGGGTTGGACAAGTTCATGTTGTTCTTGCTACCGCCTTTGGCTGCGTCGGAAAAGCCGCCAAACTTGCTGAAGCGATGCGGGTTGACAATCTGCCCGTTCTCTTTCTTGTCATCCAGAGGACGGCGGATGGTTTGCGCACCGCGTGGTTTGAAAAGATCCATAACAATCTCCCTAGATAGGTAACGGAGGTGAACTGAGTCCTTGCACAGGCGCAGCCGCCAAAGACCGCATCGCAGGCGAAGCAGCCCCGGTTTGCGGCAAGGATTGTATCATCTGCATGATTTCTGCGGGAATCAACTCGCGTGTTCTGCCTCCGGTCTCGCCAAAAACCCTGGCAAGCGACGACAGCACATCCAGAATCTTTTTGCCTTCGACCGATTCTGCCCCGAAAGCCACCAGTGCCTGCTGCATCAGGTCCATTGCCATCTGCACATTGACCTTGGCACTCGCCTGATCGCCCTTCTTGTCTTCCGGCGTCAGCATCGGCGCACCCATCGGAGGTGTTTCTGCCCCCGATAGCGCGGGTTTGGGCGGTTCTTCCACCGGCGCAGGGGGTGTTGGTCGCCCGCCACGCATCACTTCCATCAACTTGTCCGAGGGTACGCCCATGTTTTCTCACTCAAATTAGTTCAGAGGAGAGAGGATGGTTTCCCGTCCCTCCCCCAAGAGAGCGCGGACTGACTACCGGCACCCTTTGCGTCCTTTGCGTGCCATGATGTTCTCCTATCTTGGCGCGGCCACCTGATTGCTCGGGCAAGCAGCCATACCCGTTGCTGCTGTCAACGACGGGTCTTGCGACCGCGCATCATCTTGCGTGCGTACATTTGCAACTCCTAACGTGACGACATTCGGTTATCGACTGGACGACTCCCGCGCTGGATGGCATTGCGTGAGAACGTCATTTTTGGAGCACGGGCCGTTTTGGCTAACGACTTCTGGGTCATGCGGGGCTGATCCCCAGCGGAACCATACGCTTGTTTCATGATCTATGCAACCCCCTGTAGTGCAGCGTCTGCTGCGGGTTCGGACATCTTCTTGAGATCGTCCTTCAGCAATTGTTTCATAGGTGGTTCGAGCAAGTCAATCAACCTTTCCTTGGAGATGGCTTGTGCCTTGAAGAGATTGAACGCCAACTCGCGGGTGTCTTCCATGAAGATGGGAGAGTTTGAGTGTGCATCGACCTTGACCACGAAGTCAGGCGTGAACTGCTCGGCAATGAACGGTGTGCCGTTCGTGTCTTCGTAGCGTCGATCCTCATACCGGCGCATCAGTTTCAGGTACATCGTTGCCACTTTTTCGAGCGCATCCTCGATGACCAGAGCGCGGCGTTTGGCACGGCTTGATCCCATGCGGGCCAGTTGTGAGGCGTGTCCAGCGCTGCGCACCCCGGTTTCGCCGCGTCCCTGCAACACCGACACGATGCCGGAGGCTTCTGCAAACATTGCATCGATTTCGCTAATTTCTCGGAATAGATCGTTGGGAATGCTGGGTGCGAGCTGCTCCACTTTTGCGTTCGGCTGATCGCTGTAAAGCAGTCCGCCGGCACGGTTCAAGGCGAAATTCTTCTCGTCCGGGATGCCGAGGAACCCGATCAACGCGGTCGGCGGTGAGACTTGCTTGTTGAGCAAATCGAGGATTTCGGACATGCGTTTGTTGCGCATCTGCTGCAAGAACACGAGGCGTGCCACCTCGGACATGCCCCAATAGTAGTCATATTGCGGGTTGGGGCACACCTGAATGAGCGGCACTTCGCCCTTGAGGTAGACCGAGGCCATCTCCCGGTCATAGATGACCACGTCTGGATCGGCAATG
>Ga0194123_10001564_pt1 | contig 33724 bp, 30 predicted proteins | sample TA2MahsurfametaG_5_FD_155479 | JGI IMG/M metagenome (GOLD analysis project Ga0194123, IMG submission 155479) | Freshwater microbial communities from Lake Tanganyika, Tanzania - TA2015023 Mahale A surface | ecosystem: Environmental > Aquatic > Freshwater > Lake | place: Tanzania: Lake Tanganyika... | reverse complement strand
CACCGGCTCCGATACGGGCAGTGACACCGGCTCGGATACGGGCAGCGATACCGGCTCAGACACGGGCAGTGACACCGGCTCGGATACGGGTAGCGGAGACGATGACGATGACGATGACGATGACGACGATGACGACTCATCCGACGATGACGATGACGATGACGACGACTCGTCCGACGATGACGATGACGACTCATCCGACGATGACGACGACGATGCGTCCAGAGACGACGATGACGGTGACGGTGGCGATGACGGCAACCAGACTGCTGGCCAGAACCCCGGCAACAACAAGAGCATCACTGGTCAATCCGACAACGAGCAAGACAGCACACCTCCTGCCCAAAGCATGCAAGGAGATGAGGACGACCTTGGCCTGCAGCCAGGCGAAGGAGGCCGAGCGGTACGCGCTTACACCATGCCCGAGGAGGAGGAATCCAGCGAAGACAACTCTGCTGAAGACTCACCGGAGTTCGACGCGCAAAACGAGGGCAACGACGGCAACACCAACAGCGACCTGGAGACACCGATCGAAGCTGAGCCAGAGGGGGACAATGCGTTCAGCTTCCTCTCCCTCGACAACAGCGAGAACAGCCAAGACGCCATCCCCCCTGATCACGCCCCCGCGGTGGCTGACCTGGTGGAGCAACTGCTCCGTCCAACAAGCAACACCACGTCTACCGATGCCAGCGAGAGCTGCGATAGTAGTGAGAGCCAGACAGATCAACCGAGCGAACTCGAAGGAGCCGCAGATATTGCCACAACAGTAACCGACTATCTCGATCAACACGGCCTAAGCACTGACGACTACAACACCCTCCGGCAAGAAGTTGAGCAAGTCATGAATACCGAGAGCAGCTCTTTCAGCGAGTACACAAGCGAGGAAGAAGCCACATCTATTGAGATCTTCGACATCCCTGCGGATGCCATTCCTGCCACGGACGACCACCAAGTTGACATAGATACACATAGCGACGGCAGCACCAGTGATTACCAGTAAGATCCACGGCAACGCACGACTGATCCATCGCGCCGCGGCGCTCCCATCCCGCTGAGATGCCCGTACCGCTTCGCTTTGTCGTCCTGAAGGGAGTCCAGGGCTTTGGTGATCGCCTGCAATGCCTATTGCAGGCGATCCGATACGCCGAAATCAGCCGTCGCCACTTGGTGATCGACTGGCGCGATAGCGACTGGACCCACACCCCGGAGCAACCCCTTCACACATTTTTCAATCTGAAGGAAATCGGCACATATGGACTGCATGAATTTCAGATTTACTGGCAAGCACACGCCGATCAGCTGAGCGTTTTCCCTGCATGCTGGGCTCCCGTCCTGACAGAAGCCAACTACACCTCTTGGATCTACAAGGAAATCTTCCACCTGCCAGACAACAATGCAATCCTAGCCGACATCTGCGCCTACAAAACCGCCGACTTTGACGCCGACATTGTCGTCTACCCCGGGGTAGGCAAGCGTACGTTTTCCTACTCAGATCTGAACAAACTGGAATTGTCCAACTGGGTGAAGAGCAGAATTCAAAACTTCACCCAGGCGAACGGCCTGACACCCGGAAACTATGACATCGTGCATCTACGAGGAGGCAGCAAAAGCTGGTGCGGCGGCCATGTGCCACTGAAATCGCTGAATACCAGCATTCATGAGCGCTGGCCCGATCAAGCTGCTTATCTCGACGATCTATGGCAAACCTATGAGAAGAGCATCGCCCAACTCCCATCCCTGCCTCTGGTGCTGTTGAGCGATCAAACCGCGCTCGCCGAAGCCTGGCAGGACCGCTTTAGCTGTGGCCAGAGCCTTCCCAATGCAGCTGGCAACTTAATACGAGAATCGGGCATCCACAAGCTGAGTGCTGAAGATCTTCAGAAGCATCCACAAGCCATCAGCAAGGAGGAGCTCACCCTGGAATCCCTGCGCGACTTTGTGGTGATGCTGCATGCTCGCAAAGTCATCAGTGATGGCATCTCTCTGTTTTCACGGATGGCGGAACGCTGTGGTGCCGCTGGAGTGCGGCTGATGGAGCTGAGCGATCCCAGCGACACACCGCAGGGATGAGTAGGGGCTCCTTCTGCACCGTTGATCAGGGCCGTTGGTTGCATGCGGCGCAGCGATCAGCGCTGTATCTCCTGCGCCAGATCGGTGCTGATGGCCGTTTTGTGTACCGCCGCGATGCCAGTGATCCGGAATGGCTGGGCAACGGCTACAACCCGCTCCGTCACGCCGGAGCCCTGCTGGCGCTGGCCGAAGCCCAGCCGCTCTTCCCCCCCAGCGCCTGCCACGGCCCCCTGAAGCGGGCGCTGGCCTGCCTGCTGGGCTGGCTGGCTCCGATCCCAGAACACCCCCAGGCATGGGCTGCCTGGTCGCGACCGCAGGTGAACGACACCGTGGCAGAACTCCAGGTGAAGCTGGGCGGCACCGCCCTCACCCTGCTGGCCCTGCTGAAGCTACGGGCGTTGCTGCCCGGGGAGATCAGCTCAGCCCTGCTGGAGCAGCTCGGCGAGAGCTTGCTTTGGATGCAACGACCCGATGGCTCCTTTCGCTCGAAATGGATCCCCAGCGCGGGCAACCACCAACCTGCCTGGACTTCCCTCTTTTACCCAGGCCAGGCCGTGCTGGCGCTGATTCATCTGAGCCAGGAGCATGACTGCCGCGCACCCGAGCGCTGGCAGGCTGCGGCCCATCGCGGACTGCTGCACCTGGCCTCGAGCCGCCAGGAACTGCCGATCAAGGATGTGCCGCTCGACCACTGGGCGCTGATCGCCCAGGGGGCCTGGCCCCATCCCCCCGAGCCCCTGCTGCTGGGGCATACACGCCAGGTGGTGGAAGCCATGCTGCAACGGCAGCAGCGCGCACTGCAGATCCCAAACCGGCTCGGTGCCTTCTCCAGCAACGGAAGCAGCACCACCACCGCAACCTGTGTTGAGGGCCTTCAGGCCGCCGCCCCGCTGCTCCAAGCGGATCTCCCACTCCACACAGCCCTGCAGCAGGCCTGCGAACGCGGCGCCGACTACCTGCTGCGCGCTCAACTGCGCTGCGGCGTGTGGGATGGCGCCATGCCGGCTCTGCACGGCCAGCGACCCATGGAGGTGCGGATCGACTACGTGCAGCACGGGCTGGCGGCATTCCTGGGATAGGCCCAAGCGACGATCCCCACACCCCTCCTTCCTCCACGGCAGGAAGCCTTTGGGCATGTGCGCCTCTGGCTGGCGGAATCCCTGGATCTGGGGCTCTCCTTCCTGCTGGGCTGCCAGCAAGGTGATGGAAGCATGCGCTACATGCTGCCGATGGATGGCAGCCTGGTGCCGAAGGAGCGCCACGCCGTGCGGGAAGCCGGCGGGGTGTGGGGACTGGCGCTGTTTCTGCATCGCCAGGCGCTGCAGGATGGGCAGCGGCAAGCCCTCTGGGCAGCGCTGGATCGCTGCCTCGACCACATGGAGGCCAACAGCGGCGAGCGCTGGGGGCGTCGCTGGCCCGTGCCACCCCAGGCCAGTAGCGGCATGGTCGGCACCGCTGCGTTGCAGGGCCTGGCGCTCGTAGAGATGCTGGCCCAGGCCGACTGCCCCCAGCGCCCCCGGCGGGAACAACTGCTGCAGGAGCTGCTGGCCTTCGTGCTGAGCTGCCGCTGTGAACGGGGGCGGTTCCACGCTCGGTATCAGCTGGCCACCGGCGCGCCCGAACGGGACCCCAGCCCCTACTACGACGGGGAAGCGCTGTTGCTGCTGGCCCGCAGCACCCGCCTGCTGGGGCTGACGGAGTGCTGGGTGCCGGCCTCCCAGGCCGGCGACGCCATGGATGCCGCCTACGCCGCTGAGGCCATCGCCACCCGCCAGCCGAGCGCACTCTGCAAGGGCTTCTACCAGTGGGGAAGCCTGGCGTTTCATGAGCTGCACACCCTGGCGCCCCATGAACCCCGCTGGCAGCAGCGCACCCTGGCCCTGGCCGACTGGATCCTCAACGTGCATCGGGTGCTGGAACGGCGCCGCAACACCGGCTATGCCTTTGAAGGCCTGATCACGGCCTGGCGGCTGGCGCGAGAGCAGGGTGACGCTCCCCGCAGCGAAGCGCTGCGCAGGGCGGTGGAGCAGGGCCTGGCACGCCTGGCCAGCTGGCAGGTGGGTTCATCGCTGCAGCAGCGCGCCCTGCAGGAGCAGCGCCCCCTGGCCAGCGCCGCCCTGGGGGGCGTGCTCAGCGCACCGGGCGATCCCCTGCTGCGCATCGACACCACCCAGCATCAGATGCATGCGCTGCTGCTGGCGGAGCGCCACCTGCTGGGCGATCAGCCATGAAGCGACCACCTGTGCTGCTGCAGCTGTGGGTGAGCGATGGCATCCGCCCGGCGCACCAGCTGCTGCTGGAGTGCGCCACAGCCGATCCCGCCAGCGCCGGCCGCGAGCCGCTGCGGCGCCTGCGCCCCAGCTGGGGCAGTGGGCAGCAACCGGTGTGGATCCGCCTGGATCTGCTCTGGCCGGTCGGCAGCCCCCCCGCGAGCCCGGCCGCCTGGGAACGCTGGCTGCGGCAGGAGGTGCTGCAGCCCCTGGGGATGGCCCCCGGGCAACGGCTGCAACAGGTGAGCGGACCCCAGGGGCTGCGCCTGTGGATGAACCGCATCCCCGAAGCCGCTGGCGGTCGTGAAGCGCTGCGGGCCTGGATCCTGCGGCAGCAGCGGGGGGATGGTCAGCGGCGCCCCGGTTCCTGGAGCGAACAGCTGCGCTGGCTGCTCTGCCTGCTGCAGCTGGAGCGGCACCCCAGCAGCCGGAGCGGCGCCGCCTGGCCGGCTGCGATGGCGCTGGCGCGGGAGCTGGTGGCGCAAACGATCCAAGCGCCCAAGCCGCAGCAGAGCGCAGCAGCCCAGGGCGTGCTGCTGGTGGCGCTGACAGCGATGGCCAGCCTGCGGGAGCCTGCGCTGTTCCAGCAGGAGCGCCAGGCCTTGGCGCTGGCTCTCGGACCGCTGGGCGCGCAGGCCGTGGCCGATTGGCGCACGCCGCTGCTGCTGGCCGCAGCCCTGGCCCCGGCAGCGGAACGCCCCCCGGACGGGGAGCTGGACGCCGCCCTGCTGGCCAAGACCGCAGAGCTGGCGCACTGCCCGAGGCGACGCAGCAGCGCCCGGCTCTGGTTGCTGGCAGCCCTCGCCACCCGGCATCCCTCCCCAGCCCTGGCGGCGAAGCTGAATCCCCTGCTGCAGGGGTTGCTGCAGCCCCTGCAGGGCGGCGCGCAGCGGGCGGCGTTGGCCCTGGCGGCGTGCTGGCAGCCGGACCTGCTCAGCGAGGAGGCGCGCTGCCAGGCCCTGCGCCAGGCCCTTGCGGAGCAGTGCCAGCCCTTTGAAGCGATCCGCTGGCCGGATCCCCAGGCTGCGCTGGGGGGATGGCCGCCACCCACAGCAGCGGGGCGGCGCTGCCCAGCCCGGCCCTGGCGGGCGCCGCTGCTGCCCCTGATCGCCCTGCAACACCTGGAGGGACCATGAGCCACGACGACTCCACCCTGCTGTTTGACAGTGCGGAGCTGCTCACGGGCAGCCACGGCCGTGGCCTGATCAGCGGCGGCTGGCATACCCCCAGCAGCAGCACCTTCCACTACAGCGGCATCTCTTACCTGGCCGGCGATGTGCGCCCCGGCCATCTGTTCGTGCAGCCCTCACCGCACTCCTGGGGAGAGGGCTACGAGCGGGAGCGCGAATCGCTGGCGCAGCTGCAGCGCCGCGGTGCCACCACAGTGCTGCTGGATCAGCCGCCGGGCGCTGTGCCCGCTGGGCTGGCAGTGGCGCTGGTGCCCGACACCGCCGTGGCGCTGGCCCAACTGGCCCAGCACTGCCGCCAGCGCTACAGCGGCGACCTGGTGTGCGTGACCGGCAGCGTGGGCAAATCCACCACCAAGGCCGGGCTGGCGGCCCTGCTGGCGCGCCACCAGAGCACCCACAGCAGCCCGCGCAATTTCAATCACTATCACGGGGTGCTGCTCAGCCTGGCGGGGCTGCCGCGGGGGAGCCGCCATACGGTGCTGGAGTTCAGCTCCGACCGTCCGCGCTACACCCTGCCCAAGGCGATGATCGCGGCGCCGGATGTGGCAGTGATCACCGACATCCAGCACGACCACACCGATTGCTATCCCACCCTGGAGGCGATCGCCGATCAGAAGTCGCTGCTCTGCCGCGCCCTGTGCCCCGGCGGCGCCCTGGTGTTCAACCGGGATTCGCCGCTGCATCCGCGCCTGATAGCGGCGGCCCGAGCGGAGGGCGACATCCGCCTGATCGGCTTCGGGCGCTCGGGGGCGGCCGATGTGCAACTGCTCGAGGCCTCAGCGCTGGAGCGTGGCTGGCAGGTGAGCGTGCGCTGGCTGGGGGAGCCCCTCCACTACCGCCTCTCGCTGCCGGCGCCGCACGATCTGCACAACAGCCTGGCGATGCTGGCGGCGCTGGCGGCGCTGAAGCTCGACCCGGCGCCGCTACTGCCCGCCCTGGAGCAGCTGGAACCGCTGCCGCGCCACTGCGCCACCTCGGTGCAGCCGTGGCAGCACGGCACGATTCAGCTGATCGATGACAGCTTCAGCGCCAACCCGGCATCGCTGCGCTCGGCATTGGCGCACCTGGAGCACCACAGCCAGGGCCATGGCGGCCGCCGGCTGCTGGTGCTGGGCTCGATGGCGGAACTCGGCGAGCAATCCGCCGCCCTGCACCGCTCCCTGGCCGATCTGGTGCTGCTGCATGGCATCGACCGGGTGTATGCCCATGGCCGGGAAACGGCACACACCTGTGCAGCCCTGCCGCAGGAGCGCATCGGCCTGCACAGCAGCGACAGCAGCGCTCTGGTGGAGGCCCTGGCAAACGACCTGCAACCGGGCGACTGGCTGCTGCTGAAGGTGTCGCGCTACTCCCGGCTCAGCGCGGCCATCCAGACGATGCTGCAGCCCGCGGCCACTGCACCGGCCGCACACTCCCACCCAACCATCCACCGCTGATGTCCAAGGCCAGCACCATCGCCCGCACCGCCACCATTCGCGTGGCGGTGGCGGTCCTCAGCCGCGGCCACGAGCAGCTGAGCGACTACACCCCTCTGATCCAGCGCAACCGGGCCCTGGATGTCGCCCTGCGGCACAACGTGGGTGAAGCAGCGACGAACGACAACCGTGCCCAGGTCAATGGCAACAGGAGCGAACACGCGATCAGCGTGGAGCACCTGATTTTTCACGAAGGCAATGTCACCCCTGAGCAGCAGATTTACATTCGCGCAAGATCACGACTCGCGCCGCTGACATTCATTGATGTCAGCGCCGAGTTCGCGCCAACCCTGCCAGCCCAACAAGAATCCGCGTGGTGCCAGCCCACCAGCAAATCTGAACGCTTTTCCCATGGCTACAAATGCATGTGCCGTTTCTGGCTGGACGGCTTTCTGCGCTACACCGAGAACTGGGATTATCTTGTCCGCCTAGACGATGACTGCACAGTCGCACACCTGGACCTCCCCCACTGCATCCAGCGCATGCAGCACGACGGCCTGACTTACCTCACTCCCTGCCGTCAGAAGGACCACCCGGACGTGACCGTCGGACTGGAAGCCTTTCTCCGCGACTTCGCCAGCCAGGAAAATCTCGACCATCAACCGAGCATCGCCAACTGCCCGTACACCAACTGCGCGATCATTGATCTCAATCACTACCGGCAGAACACACGCTTTCAGCGCTTCTGCCAGGCCGTTCACGCCAGCGGCTGCATCGACATCAACCGTTGGGGCGACCTGCCGCTGTGGGGCGGCTTTCTTTCCCTGGAGTCTCCTGAACAGCCTCTCAACATCGAGGACAGCATCAGCTACTTCCATGGCTCCCACCGCGGCTTTGTCAATCAAAGCCCAACCGTGTATCCGCAACACATCGAAGCAGCGCTCGACAGCCTGCGACCACGCCCCTGCCCATCAGCACTGATCCGTGTGGGCGGCAGCGGCGATGGCGCCTATCTGGTGCCTGACTTCATCGGTGAGATGCGCGCCTGCTTCTCCCCAGGCGTGGCCGATCGCAAGCCCTTTGAGGACGAACTAGCCCACGCCTACAAGATTCCCTCCTTCCTCTGCGACTACTCCACCAGCCCAGAACGCCTCAAGACACCACTGATCGAAGACCTGCAGTTCTTTGATCAGAAATGGCTGGAGCCGGAGGGCTGCGACAACAGTCAGAGTCTGCAGCAATGGGTCGATCGCTGTGCGTCTCAGGAGAGCCATGGCGCCTGGATCTTGCAGATGGATATTGAGGGGGGGGAATACGCCAATCTTGGCAGCGCCAGCTCTGAGCTACTAGCGGGATTCGGAATCATCATCCTCGAGCTGCATTGGCTGAACCAGCTTCCAAGTTCACCAGCCTTTTTCTACGGTTCGGTGCGGCCCTTGCTGCAACAGCTCAGCGCACAATTCACCTGTGTGCATGCCCATCCCAACAATGCCTGTGGCACCTGGCGCAGCCAGCCCGGGGGGCGCAGCTTTCCCGATGTGCTGGAAGTCACGCTGGTGCGTCATGACCTGCTCGCAGCCCGCCCCGGCGACGCCCTGCCCGTTCAGCTGCCGCATCCCCTGGACATCCAGAACGTGCCGACGCGGCCACCCCTGTTCCTCGATGAAACCTGGCCCGAGATCAGCCCCACCGCAGCGAGCAACGCCAAACGCATCAGCGACAGCCTGAGCTACACGTCCCGAAAGCTCGAACAGCTGGATCGCCGGCTGACAACCCAGACCAGCAGCCTGGATCAGCTGCTCAAGCTCTGCCATGGCCTGCTGACCATTCAGGAAGAGGAGCGTCCGCAAGCACCTGCTCCGAAACAAGGGCATGGGCCGATCGAAGAGCTCTGCCACGGCCGCCCATACACCCTGAGCAGCAGTTACGGCAACAGACCGTCGCACGGACTGGTGAGGGCGCAACACCCCTTCTTCTTCCACACTGAGCTCATGGCTGGGCAGTGGATTCGCATTGATTTGGGCGGACAATGCCTCATGGAGGAGCTGGAAATCAGCAATCGATCCGACAGCTGCTTCGGGCGGGCAGCGCGACTGGTCGCCCTGCCAGGAGATCTCGATGATCCGCGCCATTTACGGCGCAGCGTGCGAGTTCAACTAAGCGACGCCTTCCTGCAGGGCCGCGAGCTCCGCCATCGGCAGCGTCTCCCTGAAGACTTCGCCGGCACAAGTGTCGTGCTGCTTAGCCTGGCGAGCGAAGGATTGCATCTGGCTGATATCCAAGTGCGTGGGTTCCGCATCCCATAGGGGATGAACATGCTGCATCAGTCAAGGCGACTGAACGCCGTACACCTACTGATTCAGCTTCAACACAGCCATGAAGGCCTCCTGGGGCACCTCCACCTTGCCCATGGCCTTCATGCGCTTCTTGCCCTTGGCCTGCTTCTGGAGCAGTTTCTTCTTGCGGCTGATGTCGCCGCCGTAGCACTTGGCGAGCACGTCTTTGCGCATGGCGCTGATGCTCTCGGAGGCGATCACGCGGCTACCGATCGAGGCCTGGATGGGGATCTTGAACTGTTGGCGGGGGATCAGCTCCTTGAGCTTCTCCACCAGGCCCTTGCCCACGTTGTAGGCCTTGTCGCGGTGCACGATGGTGGTGAGGGGATCGGCTTTCTCGCCGTTGATCAGCACATCGAGGCGCACCAGCTCGTTTTTGCGGTAGCCGATCAGGTGGTATTCCATCGAGGCGTAGCCCTTGGTGCGGCTCTTCATCTGATCGAAGAAATCGGTGACCACCTCGGCCAGGGGCACCTCGTAGTGGAGGGTGACGCGGTCGGTGGTGATGTATTTCATGTCGATGAACTCACCGCGCCGCTCCTGGCAGAGCTCCATCAAGGTGCCGTTGTAAGTGTTGGGCGTGTAGATCTCCAGCTTCACGTAGGGCTCCTCGATCGACTCGCGCTTCTGCGGATCGGGAAGGGTGGCCGGGTTGTCAACCATCACGGTGCTGCCATCGAGCATGTTCACCTGATAGATCACCGAGGGGGCGGTGACGATCAGGTCGAGGTTGTATTCGCGCTCGAGGCGCTCCTGCACGATCTCCATGTGCAGCAGGCCGAGGAAGCCGCAGCGGAAGCCGAAGCCCATGGCGCTGCTGGTTTCCGGCTCGTATTTCAGGGCCGCATCGCTGAGCTGCAGCTTGTCGAGGGCGTCGCGCAGGTCGGGGTATTGGTCGGCATCGGTGGGGAAGAGGCCGCAGAACACCATCGGCTTGGCCTCGGTGTAGCCGGGCAGGGGCTCAGCGGCGGGGGCGTTCACCAGGGTGATCGTGTCGCCCACGCGGGCATCGGCCACGGCCTTGATCGAGGCGGCCAGGTAGCCCACCTCGCCGGCATGGAGGGAGTCCACCTGGCGCTGGTCGGGCGCCATCACGCCTACCTCGTCGAGTTCGTAAGTTTTGCCGCTGGCCATCAGCAGCACCTTGTCTTTTTTGGCGAGGGAGCCACTGATCACCCGGAAATACACGATCACGCCCCGGTAGGGGTCGTAGTAGGAGTCGAAGATCAGAGCCTTGAGGGGCTCGGCCACCTGGTCGGCCGGCGGCGGCACCCGGTCGACCACGGCCTGCAGGATCTCGGGCACGCCGAGGCCGGTCTTGGCGGAGCAGGGGATGGCGTTGGAGCAGTCGAGGCCGATGATCGCCTCGATCTCTTCCTTGATGCGGTCGGGATCGGCGCCGGGCAGGTCGATCTTGTTAAGCACCGGAATGATCTCGAGATCGTTTTCCAGCGCCAGATACACGTTGGCCAGGGTTTGCGCCTCCACGCCCTGGCTGGCATCCACCACCAGCAGGGCGCCTTCACAGGCCTGCAGTGAGCGGCTCACCTCGTAGGAGAAGTCGACATGGCCGGGGGTGTCGATCAGGTTGAGGATGTAGGTCTCCCCATCGGCCGCCTGGTATTCCATGCGGGCGGCCTGGAGCTTGATCGTGATGCCGCGCTCGCGCTCCAGCTCCATGTTGTCGAGGAACTGCTCCTGCATGTCGCGGGCGGCGACGGTGCCCGTTTCCTGCAGCAAGCGATCGGCGAGGGTGGATTTGCCGTGGTCGATGTGGGCAATAATGCAGAAATTGCGAATGCGGGAGACGGGGGCGTCGGTCATGCGTGGGGTGCTGCGGCCGCTTCGGATGGGCGACGGGACAGCGAAGTGGGGCTGCGGTGAGTCAATCCTAGGCAGATGCAGCCCAGTGCCCTGCGGCTGGATTGGATAGGGTGGTATCGCGCCAATGACGGCCGATCGTTGTCCACCACTCCCTCCAACTCCGGATCCCAGGGAGGTCGCCAGGAGGATCGTCGGCGTCTTAGCCGTGAGCAGGGATTGCAATTGCTGTTTGCCGCCGCTCAGGACATTGCCCGCCAAAACGGGGCGTTGGGCGATGGCATCGGGGCATCACTGGAGCAATCGGTATTGAGCCGCGCCAGCTTCGCCCTCAAAACCCAGGAAGGGAAGCTGATCCTGCGCATCCCCCTGCAGGAGGTGCGGGCCATGCTGCGCTACCGCCAACGGCTGGCCAGCCGCATTGCCTCCCGCTCCAACGACGTCACCCTCCTGACGCAGTGGGACATGGATCTGCGCCAGCGCCTGCGGCTCTGCGATGAGGAAATACGGGCTCTGGTGTGGGCCATCAGCCAGGGGCGCCGCTTCCCCATGCCGATTCCCTGGAGCCGGAACGTGGCGATCGGAGCGATAGTCGTGCTCTTGGCCGTAGCGCCGGGGGGGCTTGGCGGAGTGAGGCTCGTGCTGTTGCTGGTCCCGGCCGTAGCGTACTGGGTAGGGCTGATCCTCCGTTATGTGGCCTACCGCAAAGCTGTGGAAGACCTGATTGTGCGCTGGCGCATGAATGGCAAACGAGACCCCGACTCAAGCTTTTTCAAGCTTTACAACGGAAAAGGGTAGCCAGGGGTCAACAACCTTCACAAAGCCGTCCAGGTTGAGCACTGGCGTTTGCGGGCACCTTCCCCAGCCCTAAGCTGACTTCATCACTCCTGGCAGATTCAACGATGAAGCCGGGACCTTCCGTGGAGGAGTGGGGATGTCTGGGCCGCTGATCAGACGCCTTCGAGCGGCCAAGGTGCTGATGCACGCTCTCGTTGCCAGTCGGCGCTCCGACGAGCACGGTGCAGTCACCGTGGCAGTGGGAATCGTCGCGGCCCTCGTGCTGATCCTCAGCGGTGCGGCAGTGGTGCAGCTGAGCAGCAGCAACCTGCGCGGGGTGTTCGCCTCCTCCGACACCCGCCAGGCGCGAGGGGCTGCGGCTGAGGGCACGGAACTGATGATCAACTACTGGAACCTGCCCCAGAACCGCCGGCTGCTTGTATCCGGCGAGAGCCCCACCGACTGGAGTGCCGCCAACCTCAGGAGCCCGTGCTTCAACACCGAGGACGGCAGCCGGCCCGGCCCCAGCAATAACGGCCTGCCCGACCAGGAGGCCATCAACCTCGGCGACGGCCAGTGGCGCGATGTGGTGACGGGTGCGGCCGGGGGCGCCGGCCCGAACCGCCGTGAGTTCCGACTGGTGAGGATCACCTACTCCGCTTCCGATGGCAGAACAAACCCCGACCCCCGCGCCCTGCGCCGCACCGGCACACCTGGGGGCGCGATCACCGGTTCCGCCCTGCCGACGGGCTTCGCCAGGTGGGACCAGCTGGTGAACCTCAACGATCCCGACGGCGCGGGAGCCCTGCAGTCGGGCCGCAACAGCGGCTTTCTGGTGCTGGAGGTGGAGGGGCGGGTGGTGCGCGGCGGCCAGGTGGTGGCCAACTCCCGGGAAACCCGGGAATTCGAGGTGCTGCCCAAATGCTGCGGAGCCTCGCTGGGGAGCAACAGCTCCGGTGGGACGAACTATCAAGGCACCACCGGATCTCTGGGATCCGACAGCCGCCTGTGCAACCTGCAGTACGGCGTCGTGACCGGGTTAAACGACGGCTGGCACTGGTCGTTCTTTGCCAACGATCAGTTCACCCAGAGAAGTAACGACACCGGCTCGATCGTACCTTACGGGCCGATTCTTGGCGTGGTTGACAATGCCGGCGACCTGTTTGAGCGCTCCAACTGCCGAGTGAGGCCCGGTCGAGGCAAACTCGCCAGTGGAAACTGCCCTCGAACGAACGATACGAGTGACTCCGATGTCGGCGACGACACCACCTTCAATTCGTCGATCGTAGGGGCGGGAGCACCCGATGCCAACGAGCGAGTCTGCAGGCAGACAGGCCCCGCCACCTACTTCTCCGGACCCGAAACGGACATCCGCGGCACATCGGCCTCCTGCTCGCCGATCGTGGCCTTGGAGACCACAGCCTTTCCGGACATCGACGATTTTGTCTTCGCCTGGACGGAGGACTGGGGTCCCGATCTGATCATCGAAGCTGCGGAACCCCAAGACGACAAGCTCCTCAACGTCGCGCTCTGGCCTCTCCTGAGCACCGACAACGGCGACGGCTCCACCCCTGCCAACAGCGAAACGACCCTCCGCCTGCGCACCAACAACGAGGCCAACAGGCAGCGGGTGGAGGTGTGCCTGGTGGATCTTGATGACGACACAACGGCGGACAACTGCACAGCCAACACCTGGCTCAATGTGACCAGCCGGGGCAGACCCAACAGCAACTTCTACGGGCTCGGAGACAGCGCCGTGGGCAGCCAGGCCCCCCTGGATTTTGGAAACCCTTCAAACACCCCCACGGATCTGACGATACTGGGAGCGGCCAGCTGGAACAGCAATCCGAATGATAATGATACTCGATTGTATAGAGACGTCAACCTCAACAGCTTCGAAGCACCATTCCTGCAGACTCCATTTCTGGAATTCTCGATCTCGAGGACATCGGACTTTGATGCCAGTGATTTACTGGTCGTGGAAGTTTCTCCCAACAACGGCATCAACTGGTATCCGCTCACCCCAGCTCCTATTCCTGGGAGCGCGATCACCACAAGCACCAGCGGCACCCTATTCCGTCTTGGGCTGCCATTCTCTGGCTCCGACGTGCGCGTTCAGTTCAGAGACGGTGCGACCACCAGCTCAAACCAATGGCAAACTGGCGAAAACATCACCATCAGAAATCTGAGGATCCAATCAAGCCAGCCCACGACCGTGGCGAGAACCCCAACGGGAGTGAGAAACCTTACTAGAATCTTTGGCGGCGCCTGGTGCCAATTCACCAACAACTCCCCCATCACGCTGGATGATGGGTTCCATTGCCTGGGGCCCACCATCAACCAGCGCGATGGCGGCCGGATCTTCATCGACACCAGTGGCGGGCCCCTGAGCTTCTTCTACACCGAACCGGCGACAACCGACCTGCGATTCGGAGTGAACAACGTCAACAACACAGAAAACTTCATCTTCACATCCCGTTCTCCAGCGGAGCTGGCCCATGTGTTGTGCCCAGACATCAGGCCCCAGTGCGACATCGCCGTCGATGACGACAATTATGAGTTTTCCCCTGTCGGTGAACCCGATCGCCTCAACTTCTTCGGCCGGGACACCGGCGCCGCCGGGCAGGAGCAGAACATTCTGATCACCACCTCCTTCGGCACCAACGCCAAGATCGGCGGGGTGTGGTTCTACCTGCCCAGAGGCCGGGCGGAATTGCGGGTCACCGGCGGGGCCGCCAACGATGTGCCGGCCGGCTTCTACACCAACAACGAGGACAACTGGAGCTTCTTCGGCAGGATCTGGGTGAGCCAGTTCAAGCCCTACGGCGCCTTCCACCTGCGCGTGCCCGACTCCAGGGTCACCGGCGCCGCCCTCGGGGAAGCCAACCCCGCCAAGTTCGTGCCTTGGAACGGCATCGACTGGGTGGCCCGCGCCACCACCAACACCCGGCTGTGGTGATGGCGCGCATCCAGCTGCTGGCCAGACCCCGCGTGCGTCCCGAAGAGCGGGGGGGCTTCCTGGTGGAGGCGTTGGTGGTGAGCGTGATCGTGACCTTTGCCCTGCTCGGCACACTCAGTGTGATCGGGATCTCCACCCAGCAGCGCAACCGGACGGGCGAGCGCAGCCAACTCAACGACGCCATCGACGCCGATCTGGCCGCCATTGAAGATCGAGCTGCAGACCTCACCTGTTGCACCGGGGTGTGCAGGCTTGGTCTGGCTGGCGTTACCACAAACAACACAGCCCCCTTTACCCAGCCGTGCCACACCCCCAATCGACGCGACGATCGCTATTTCTACCCTCAACTGGATTCGGATGCGCTCACTGCCGGCAGTGAGGCGGAAACCGTCGATGCCCTCTGCCGGGAACCCGTGCGCGGAATCATCAGCGACGCGGTACTCGCCCAGTTCAACGCCCTCACTGTGAATGGCGCCCTCACCCGAGCCGGTGGCGCCCGCACTACGATCGTGCGCCTCAACAGCGTTCAGAATCGGCTAGGCTATCAGAACATTCTTCAGGTCACCTACACCGACACCACCCGCGGCAACGCGGTCGTGCGCGTCGCGCGCGTGGAGCCCCCCATGGCCCGCTTCTGCCCATGACGCACCCTCGGCCTCACAGCAGCGGCTTCAGCCTTGCGGAACTGTTGATCACGGTGGTGATCCTCGGCGTGCTCGCTGCCGTTGGTACCGACTCTCTGATCAACCTCGCCCGCCGCGAGCGTGCCAACACTGTGACCACCGAACTGACGGGTTGGCTCGACCAGGTGAGTCGCGATGCCAGCCGCTTCAATGCCCAGGCCGGTGGCGCCCTCTGCACCGTGACCCTCAGCACCGGCACCGTGGCCGCTGGAGCCCAGCTGGCGAGGATCGAACCCGCTGCCTGCGCCTCCCAGAACACCCTCACGCTGCCGGGTCTCTACGCCAACAACGCCAGCGCCAGGATCACCGCCAACCCATCCCAGTTTGTGTTCACCGCACGCGGCACCCTCTCCACCCCCACCAACGCCGCTCTTCCTAACGGCCAGGTGCTGATCAACATCAACGTGAACGATGAGCGTCCCCTGCGCTGCATCCGCATGGTGGGCCTGATCGGGGTGCTGGAGGTGGGGCGCAACAACGCAGCCGCAACGGGTGCCTGCACCGAGTGGGGCCGGGTGTAACGCCATGACCCATCCCGTCTCCAGCCCGAAGCGCCCCAGGCCCCAGGCCACTACCCAGCACGGGGTCACCCTCGTGGAACTGCTGGTGGCCCTGGTGATCAGCGGCCTGTTCCTGCCCCTGATCTGGAGCGGCATTCATGGAGCCATTCGATTTTTCGAAGCCACCCTCTGGCAGGTGCAGCTGGAGCGTGATCTCAACCGTGTTTCAACCCTCCTCGATGCGGAGGCAGAGGATGCCTGTGCGTTCGGCACCACCGCCCCGCCACCCGCCTGCGCCGCAGCCGCTCCCGTGTGCGCCGCAGCGGCAAACCAACTGCGCATGCGCGTGACCCTGCTCGATGCCAACAGTGTTCCCACCGGCACCGACGCGGTGATCCGCTACACACGCAACACGGCGACCAACGAGCTCCGCCGCTCTGGCCCCCAGATCCTGGCCAACGGCCAGCTCAGTCCCGTCAACACCGCCTCCAACGACCAGCTGGTGATGCGTGGCGTCACCGGCTTCGCTGTGACCCCCAACAACGACTGTGACACCGCCACCGTGGTCATCACCGCCACCCCCGTGGCCCCCAACACCTACACCGCTGCCCAGGGATTCGGCAACCCTGTGACCCGCACCATCGGCCTGCGCACCGGATCAAGATCCTATGTTGACTGAGCTGCGCCGGAGCGCTGCCAGGGGGTGGGAGGCCGGCTGTCGCAGGCAGATGGTGCCTAGGATAACTGCGCATCGATAGTCGAGCTGTCTCCATGTCCAGCACCCCCCCCGATGCTCCGACCGGCGCCACCTCTTCCAGCACGGTCTCCGCGAGCTCAGCGCCCGCAGATCCACGCGCCCTCACCCTCGACAATGTGGAGCGCACCCTTGATGAACTCCGCCCCTACCTCATGGCCGATGGCGGCAACGTTGAGGTCGTGGAGATCGATGGACCTGTGGTGAAGGTGCGTCTGCAGGGCGCCTGCGGCTCCTGCCCCAGCAGCACCATGACCCTGAAGATGGGGATCGAGCGCAAGCTGCGTGAAGCCATTCCTGAAGTCGCCGAAGTGGTGCAGGTGCTCTGAGCGCCACGGGGCCCAACTCCGTTGGCTTTTAGGCTCCCCACAGCCGCCCCGCCCCCGTGCTCGACCAGCGCCTGCTGCGCGATAACCCCCAGCTGATCGCCAGCCAGCTGGCCCGCCGCGGCCTCACGATCGACCTCACCGGTCTGCAGGCCATCGCCAGGCTGGAGCGCGACCTCGAGGAGCAGCGCAGCGCCCTCCAGGCCGAGGGCAACCAGATCGGCAAGCAGGTGGGCCAGCGCATCCAGGCCGGCGCCGACCCCAAGGGCGAGGAGGTGCAGGCCCTGCGCGACCGCGGCAATGCCATCAAGCAGGAGGTGGCCGGCCTCGAGGAGCAGGAGAAGGCCCTCGAGCAGCAGCTGCGCGACGCCCTGATCGCCTTCCCCAACCTGCCCGCCGCTGAAACGCCCGACGGCGCCAGCGAGGCCGACAACGTGGAGGTGAAGCGCTGGGGCATGCCCCGCCAGGAGAGCGGGCTGCAGGAGCACTGGCAGATCGGCGAACGGCTGGGCCTCTGGGAGGCCGAGCGCTCCGTGCGCATCGCCCAGAGCCGCTTCATCACCCTGCTCGGCGCCGGCGCCCGCCTGGAGCGGGCCCTGATCAGCTTCATGCTCGATCAGCACACCGCCCGCGGCTACACCGAGGTGCTGCCGCCGATCCTGGTGAACTCCGCCAGCCTCACCGGCTCCGGCCAGCTGCCCAAGTTCGCCGAGGAGAGCTTCCGCTGCGCCGACGACGACCTCTGGCTCACCCCCACCGCCGAGGTACCCCTCACCTCCCTGCACCGCGAGGAGGTGATCCCCGCCGAGCAGCTGCCCCTGCGCTACTGCGCCTACACCCCCTGCTTCCGCCGCGAGGCCGGCTCCTACGGCCGCGACACCCGCGGCCTGATCCGCCTGCACCAGTTCAACAAGGTGGAGCTCTACTGGTTCTGCCACCCCGCCAACTCCGCCGACGCCCACGAGCAGATCACCCGCCACGCCGAATCCATCCTCGAAACCCTCGAACTGCCCTACCGCCGCATCGAGCTCTGCACCGGCGACCTCGGCTTCTCCGCCGCCCGCACCTTTGATCTGGAGGTGTGGCTGCCCGGCGCCGGCGCCTACCGCGAAATCTCCAGCTGCTCGGTGTGCGGCGACTTCCAGGCCCGCCGCGCCGCCATCCGCTTCAAGGAGGGCAAGGGCACCCAGCTCGTGCACACCCTCAACGGCTCCGGCCTCGCCGTGGGCCGCACCATGGCCGCCCTGCTCGAAAACGGCCAGCAGCCCGACGGATCCGTGCTCCTCCCCGCCGCCATCGCGCCCTACTTCGGCAGCGACCGCATCGGCGCGGCCTGAGGGCGGGGCACGGTGGAACTCAGTCGCCACGCCATCGACAAACTCGAGACCTACGGAATCACCAGTGAGCGTTTGCTCGGCTGGGAAGCCGCCATGGCGCAAGGCTCCCGACTTGTGGATCGAGGCACCGGAGCCAGCATTGTGGTGATGGAGTGGGAACAGCGACCATGGATCGCCGTTTTGAGTCAGGATGGAGATCGGGTGATCACCACGTATCCAACAGACCACGGCACCCTGACGAATCCCATTGGAGCAGGACGATGGGTCAAGTTCCAGGACTGACAAGGCAACTCGCCGCCATGGAGCGACGCGTGGATGCCGATAGCGGTGCCATCCTTTTTCGTCATCCTTCTCTGCGCGGCATCCCTGACTTGATCCTTGAGGGCGACGGCTACACCCTTGAGTTCATCGGACCCACGTTGCTTTGTGTCGACATTCAAAACGCAGATGGCTTGGCGAAGCTATGGGCTGAACCCTTCAAAGCACAGCTTCCTGTAACGCTGTAAAACGAGCTGCTTTTGCCTAACCAGAAGCCACCTCTACAGAAATCTTCTCTATTGTTGAACAAGATGTTCAACGCGTGAGGCCATGGCGCTCAGCGTGCGCCTATCGACACAGTTGGAGAAACGCCTGGATCTGCTGGCCAGGCAACTGGGCAAGACCCGCAGCGCCTGCATTCGCGAAGCCATCACCCACGATCTGAGCCGGCAATCCGAGCACCTCGCCCAGCTGGAACCGCCCCACTGGAGTGAGCAGGTTCCCGACTGGAGCGACTGGACCACCGAGCCGCCCGCGCCCGGGCTCACTGCAGATCCAGCAGCGACACCCCCGGCGCCGCCTCGCGCAGCACGTCGGATTCCTCGTAGAGCACCTGCAGGATCTCCACGCTGAAGTCGGGGTGCTGCCGCATTGCCCGCACCACGTTGCGCACGGTGTCGGTCGAGAGGCCTCCGCTCAGCGCCAGTGCATGCACCCGCTCCCGGAACTGCTCCAGCGCCTGCTGCTGCTCCGGCGTGAGCGTGGCGCTCGAAGGGCGGTTGATCTCCATGGCGCAGCTGCGTGTGCCCATCAGGGTAAGGAGCGCGGCCGGAGCGCGCTGGGGCTGGTGAGCGGGGGCAAACGGGGCGATATGAAGGTGGATTGGTGAGCTCATTGCTGCGCGGAAGCCCCGTAAGCTGAGTTCACCAGAGTCGTCCTCCCATGAAACTCACCATGGAGTGCGAACAGGAACTGGATGGCCGCTGGATCGCCGAGGTTCCACAGCTTCCAGGCGCCATGGCCTACGGATCCAGTGCAGCTGAGGCCCTCGCCCGCGCAGAAGTGCTGGCACTGCGAGTGATCGCCGACCGGCTGGAGCATGGCGAAATCAAGCCACTCGATGTTGAGCTGCTGATTCCAGCTGTGGCATGAAGAGTGTGCCAATAGCCCTACATCTGCTCCAAAAGGTGAGTCACCACTTCTTGCACACACCCATTCATCAACTTGGCGTCTTGATCCGTTTCAGGCTCCGCAAAGATTGAGCGCGGCTGAGGGTTCGATGGGAAGACCTCAGCCCAGGGAGCGCCCCAGGCCTGCATCGCCAGTGGATCATTTGCAGACTGAAGCAACTGCCTCACCTTGAGATAGGCATCAGGCTCAAATCCCTGAAAGCGCTGGTGCGTCCACCCCTCCCTCTCCGCGATTTTACGGATCAATCCACCCGTATTACGCAGCGAACGAGGGTTGATCCCCTTTGCCGCGAGCGCTTTGCCCACCTCAAGAGCCAACCAGATTCCCCTGGAGCCAACCTGGGTGTTGATGGACTGTCGAGAAGCAGGCAACCAGCCTTGCTCAGGAGCCACCCATCCCAAGCCATCGGCCAACTGGATGAAAGGATCCGTTTCGCCACGCGATGCCAAACCAGGAGATCGATAGGGCAGAACAAGCAACTCAGCAGTGGGATGCTGGCGAACCGCATCAAGCCATCGGTGATAGTTGGGGAACCAACTGGGGAAGCGCAGCTTGCGACTCACATATCGGCCGAAGGGATAGTGATGATAAAGACGCCGCACCGTGTGGGCATACATGGAATTGAGAAAATCTGGCTGGTCGCGCAAGAAAAGAACCACCCGAAGCGTTCTGGCGTGGGACCTGGCGATGCCATCAAGAAAAGAAAGATAAGAAGCCTCGGTGAAGGCTGGCGTGAACTGCTCGGCGCTCACGAGCACCTGCCAAGCCGAAGAGGCTCCATCGTTGAGATAGCGCTTCCAAGGCCCTTTCCTCCCCTTGAACATGGCCTTCACCAGACCCTTGTGCTTGCGCCCCTGCCGTCTAGGCCAGGAATGCACGATGCCCTGCGCACTCAGGGCAGCCTGGTTTGCTTCCAGTCTGTTTTGAATGTAACTACTGGCTGTCTTATGGGTACCGGCATGCACAACCAGCAAGGGCGATCTTGCCGAGCCATTTGGCCGAAATCCGTCGTGGGCCAAAACGGGCACGATCGTCATGGCATCAACCCGCTGAGCAGCTCAGATGATCGTGAGCTGATTACGCCCAGAAGGCAGGAAATCCTCAAGATAAATAATGGGGTCACTCTTGGGCTGGAATCCCGCTCGCTTATCATTGATCGCAAGCCACACACCAGGCTCATCCCCAACAGTGAATGCAACAGCACCAAAAACGCCATAGCCATTAGAGGTCTTACAGACGCGATTAAGCTGCTTTCGAGTAAGGCCGTTGATTCGACCGGCGGAATCAGTGATTGGATCTGCTTTTACATTTCGACGAGCGTGATGGTCATCAATCTTATCAGAGCCACTAAATCCAGTGATCACATCATAGCGATCGATCAACGAGTGGCTTCGCGTGAGGAAAACGAAGACGTCGCTCTCCCTTGTGGCTTTGAGCCTGTCTTTTTGCAAAGAGGCCCGAATCTCATTCGCCTGACCGCGGCTTTTGCTCTGCGAGCTCACCGTCAACCCCTTTCTGTTCAACCCACTTTCCACAACAAGATTAACCTTCCCGCGACCACCACCTCCGGTAGACCAACTGTAGACACTGCTACCACTCCGGTCGCTCGTGACATCTGGGTCAGATCCTCTCTCACCAATTGATTGCTCATCGAGTCGGCGCCACTCACCGGAATCAGAAATGCGATGCACGCTAGTTGCTAAGCCCTGCCTGCGATCCACATCACGCCAAACGACCCGCACCTTATCGTTTGGCTGAACGGCAACCATCGGATCTCTCTGCTCATCCGTGGGATCCGCATGTGCCCGCCGGGACGAACCGAGCCGATTGGAGCCAACAGAAAAGGAACGCACCATCACGTCATACCCCGGCTGCTCTGCATTGCGCGCTGCCCAGGCCATCGCCACGAGGTCGCGCCCATCGCTGCTCACCGCAGGCCCCTTATCCGAACCGTCTCCACTGATCTCCAAATCGCGCCGTAGGGAGAGAGCAGCACCGCGAGGGGCCAAGAGCGCCAGCCGGATGCCGTCCCCTGTGCTGTAGAGCAAGCCACCGCTCAATCCTTGTGAGGAGAGACTGGCCAGCTGTGGATCACTGGGAATGGCTCCAGTGATGAGAAGTGGTTCCTGATCACGCAAGCGGTAGGGGTCCAGCGACCTCACAGCGAGATCCCCATCACTACGGCTCGTCGCCAACAACAGACGACCTCCTGAGGTGAGAGAGAGATCGGGTTCACGCTCACCGCGATCGGTTCTCATCCCAGACAACACTCGTAAAGAGCCATTGGCTTGGGGCCGCAGCGTGGCAACCTCCACCCTCGCGTTCGAACCATCACCCGTACTCCAGGCAACCGCTACATCGCCTCCAGCCAATGTCTGGATGGAAGGCTGCACAAACCTCCCCCCACCCTGTGCCCGAAACACACCTACATCAGCCTTTTCACCTAGCTCTGCCAGGCGGCCGACGACAAGCAGACGACCGTTTTTATCGACCCAAGCTGCCGAGGTGGGTTGACCCGGGCTGCGACAAAGCAGCGCGAGTCCCAGAAAAGACAAAATAACTGGTCATGCCGCCCGATTCAACTAGCAGTCAAAAAAAGTTCAGCCTAGGCACTTGAAAGGAATCTTCAGGCTCAAAGGCTCTTTACCCCACCCTAATTGACGAAGCTTACCAGGTGGGTGATCGGTGCAATTGAGAAGGCATCACAACACCAGATTGCTGCGGCCGAACACCTCCAGGTCGCGCAGGGCGATCTCCAGGTCGGCGCTGCCGCTGCCGCGGGTGTCGGCCTAGAGCAGGGCGAGGCCGCTGGCGCGGCGGCTGAGGCGCAGCTCGCCGGCCTGGCCGCTGAAGGGCTCGCGGCCGAGCCAGCGGAAGGGCTGCAGACCCGCCTGCCGGCGGTCGGCATCGAGGGCGGAGAGGTCGATGCGGTCGTCGGCGGAGAAATCGGTGATCAGGTCGCGCCGGCCCCGGCCCGGGCGGCTGCTGGCGGGATGCAGCAGCCAGTAGCGATCGCGGCCGCCGCGGCCGCTGAGGCGATCGGCGCCGTGGCCGCCCACGATCACGTCATTGCGGGGCGTGCCGCGGAGGGTGTCTGCTCCGTTGGTGCCGAAGCGGTGCTTGGCCGTGGTGAGGGGGTTCACGATCAGCTGGTCGGGCACCGCTCCATCGGTCACCTGGCCGAAGCTCTCCTCCTGGGGGTAGGTGAAGAAGCCACGGAACTGGGCGGGGCTGCCGGTCTGCGGCTGGGGCGCCACGCCGCCATCGGCCTTGGCCTGGGCCGCCAGGGCGGCGGTGTAGCCGTTGGCGATCTGCAGCGCCTGGTTCCAGGTGGGGAGGTTGGTGGCACTGGCGCTGAGGTCGTTGCCGTTCCAGGGCACCGCCGCCACAAACTGCTGCATCGCCTTGAGCAGCAGCTGCAGATTGCCGCCGCCCTGCTGCAGCTGCCAGGGGTTGAGCGGGCCCACGATCCGCCGGTTGTTGAGCGCGGGGGTGGCCGGCCAGCTGGGGTCGGGGGACGTGCTGCTTCACACCAGGTTGCCGGCCTTGCCCTTGCCGCTGCGCGGCGCGAAGGAGGGCTGGGAGATCAGGCGAGCGATCGCCCCCGGCAGCGACGCCAGCCCGTAGGTGCGCGGCGTGCGGCTGCCAGCGGGCGTCACCAGCGTCTGCAGGGGATACGACCACTCGCCCACGTAGGAGGTGTCCCAGGTGAAGCCCTTGCTGTTGGCCGTGTATTCCCAGAAGCTGTAGGGAATACGGCCGTCAACGTTGGCGTTGAAGGGGTCGGGCAGGGCGGGCTTGGCGGCCAGCACGCTCTGCTTGAGCGGACTCTGGGAGATGTAGAGGCGCTGGCCCGCCGCCACCGGCAGGTCCTTGAGCGTCTGCACGCCGGGCTTGAGCGTGCCCGAGGCGCCGGCCTTGCCCACCGGCCCGGTGGCGTTGGTCACTGCCCAGTTGAGCGGACCACCGCTCTTGTTGTTCACCGTGAGCGTGCCGTTCCAGGAGGCAGCCATGGGCCCATGCGCAATGCCATCTCCGCATTAGCAAAGCCAGCCGGCGCCGGCAATCTTTAGAGAAACTTCAGCGAATGAGCGCAGGTCGGTTGGCGGCAGGCTGTCTACGTTGAAGCCACCACACCACAGCGCCATGGCCGATCTCTCCTGTCCCTCCTGCGGCAGCAAGGCCTTTGAACCCGGCCACATCCAATCGACCGGCCTGATCTACCAGCGCCTCAGCAATGCCAAATTCGCCATTCTCGAGCCCTCCGAGATACCGGTGAAGTCGAAGATGTGCATGGATTGCGGCCACATCATGCTCTATGGCGACGCCGAGAAAGCGGAGCGACTGGTGAAGGCCTGAGACCAGCCGCCACCCCGCGCTTATGCGGGTTCTGCATAAGCATTGCCCGCCACCCGCGGACGCCCGTGGCGTGAGGTTCCGTAAAATTTCGCAATATCAGCTGGCCTACTTCGGCGCTGCATCTGCAAGCGCTGCAGCGGGCTGGGGATTGCCGGGACGTTTTTTTGCCATTTCGCCTCCGTCTTGCCCTCCTCGCGCTCGCAGCAGGAGGCGTGATGGCCCAGGCGATGCCTGCCCAGGCTGCAGCCCTGCAGCTCACCCCGGCGCTGAACAGGCCAGCAGAGTCGGACTGGCTGGCCAAAAAGGGCAAGAAGGAAGGCAAGCAGAGCAGCAGCCAGTCCTCCTCCCCCTCGTCCCAACCCAGCTCCAAGCCGAGACAGCAGAAGAGCTCCGGCGAAGGCAACCGAAACCGTGAGGGTGCAGAAGGCGGCTCCAATGGTCGCGCTTCCGGCAGCCGCAACGGCGAATCGGGCGGTCAACGCCAGCCCAAGGCCTGGAAGGGCTTCAACAGCAGCAAGCAGGCCCGCCCGAATGGTTCCGGTGCCAACCAGCGCAGCGGGAAGCGCACTTACAACATCAAGAACAGCAAGATCGTCAACGTTGACAAGCGCGTGAGCAAGAAGGCGGTGTATCGGGGTGCCTGGGGCGGACGCCGGGGCTGGGTGGGTGCACGCCCCTGGCGCTATGGCTGGTATGGCGGCTGGGGCCCGCGGGTGGTGGTGTACCCGGGCTGGCAATGGTGGGACAGCGTGGCCCCCACCTGGGGAGTGGTGAGTCTGAGCCCCACGATCGTGATCCAGACGGCGGTGGATGACGCCGTGAACGCCGACGAGGAATCGGTGCCGGTGAACAACACCGATTTCCGGGTGTATCACGCCTCCATCAAACCCCTCTCAGGCAGCGTGATCGAATTCAACTTCGAGCACGACAAGGAGCTGTATTTCGCCAAGGCCGATTGCGAAAACGGCCTGCTCAACGATGAAACCCCTGCTGCCCTCGAGGAAGCGGAACTGATGCACAGCGCCTGCTCCATCGCCTTCAACAGCTTTGGAAACGCCTGACGGACCCTCCTGCAGCAAGCCTCCCCGCTGCCACCGGCCTCAGTTGGCGCCTGGCTGGTAGTTCTGCATGATTTCGCGCCGCCGCTCGCGGCGATCTTCCCAGGCTTTGGGCAGGCTGTAGCGGTTGGTTGTGCCCGTGCGACTGGCCTGGGGGGACTCAGCCTCCCCCGCCGGCTCAGATGGCCGCTCCGGGCTGGGCGCTGGTGGGGCTTCCGGCAAGGGGGGAGCCGTGGGTTGGGAAGGCTCCGATGGCGTGGCCGGCTCGGTGCCCGCAGCCGGGAGCTCAGGGGCGGGCGCCGCCGGCGTGAGGCGCTGGAGGCGCAGCCGCAGGCTCTCGGCCTGGGGCGCCACAAAGCTGCCGCGGGAGATCGCCTCCAGGTCGGCCGCAGCCTCACGGATGCCCTCGGCCCGCTCCGGTTGCCCCTCGGCGGCCTGCTCGGCCTGGGTGAGAGCCGCCTCGGCGCGGCGCAGGCGATCGCCGTCGAGCTGTTCGGCCTGCAGGCGCTGGCGGCCCTGGGCGGCCAGGGTGTCGAGCACCGCCAGTTGCTGCTGATCCTCCGCGGAGAGGGCCTCGCCGCGCAGGCGGCCCAGCGCAAGCTCCAGCTCCTGCAGGGCCCGCTCGAAGGCCCCCAGGCTGCCGGCGGCCTGCAGGGCCTCCGCCGCGGCCAGGGCGGGCCGCAGCCGGGTGCCGTCGCCGCCGGGAGCGAGCGCCGGCGGGCAGAAGCCCGTGAACCGGCAGATGTCCGCCCCCCGCAGGCTGAGCATCAGCTGCAGGGTGAGGATCAGGGTGCCCCCGGCAATCAGCGCCAGCACCAGGCATCCCGGCGAGCGGGAGGCGGGAGCTGCTCCAGCAGCGATTGGCTCCGCCGGGGGCTCCAGGCGAGGCGGGCGCGGGCGCCGCGCCGGGATGGTGGCGGCGCTGGGGGTGGGCCGAGGCGCCACCGGCACTGTCGTGGGAACCGTGGGTGGGGGAGCTGTGGGTGCCGGAGCCGAGGGTGATGGGGGCTGCATGAGTGCAGCGGCCCCGGCCCCCAGCCCCAGCACGCCATTGAGCACCTCCGCCAGCCGCGCCACCACGGCCGGGGCGTAAAGCGCCTGCAGCTCGGCCAGCAGGGCATCGCGCTGGATCGCCGCTGGCCGGCCGCCGCCCGGAGCGAGCAGGGCCGCAAAGCTGGGGCGGCTCACCAGATCCTTCAGGGGAATGAGCAGGTCGTCGCGGCCGGCGAACAGATCCGCCACCAGGGCCTGGCGGCCTGCGGCCGACTGGCTTCGCCCGCCTGTCTGGCGCAGATAGCCGCCCAATCGCTCGCCGAGCAGGCGCAGCTCGCCGGCCTCCATTCCTGCCGGCCCGCTCACGAGGGGATCTCCACCGCGGCCTTCATGTAGCGGCCCCAGAGCTCGGCCACCAGGCCACCGCTGGCCGCTTCGGCCGGTTTGTTGTCGTCATTGCCCATCCAGATCGCCGTGAGCAGATCCATTGCCGGTGAATAGCCGATGAACAGCACATCCACGCCGTTGTCGGTGGTGCCGGTCTTGCCCCGGGCATCCGCCACCAGGGCAGCTCCGCGTCCCGTTCCCCGCTCCACCACCGCCCGCAGCATGCGATCCATCGTGGCAGCGTGCTCGGCGGGAATCAGCTGGCGCGGCTCCTCCAGCAACGGGATGGTGACGCCCCGCTCAGGACACTCCGCCAGGCTCTGCACCGACTGGCACACCCCCAGGTCGTAGATGCGGGTCACCCCGTGCATCGGCACCCAGCGACCGCCGTTGGCCACCACCGCGTAGGCCCGGGCCATCTCGTAGAGGAAGGTCTCATTGCCGCCGAGCATGGCCGAGTAATCCGGCTGGATCGCCGTGCTCAGCCCCAGGCGCCGGGTGAGGCGCACCACCTGCGACAGACCGGCCCGATCCGCCACCCGCAGGGCCACCACGTTCTCCGAACGCGCCACCCCATCACTCACCGTGATCGGCGCTGTCCCGCTGCGGCAGCCCGCCACATAGGCGTGCGGGGCACAGGAGATCAGCTCGTTCTCCGTCACCCCGGCCTGCAGGGCCGCCAGGAAGGGAAAGAGCTTGAAGGTGGAACCAGGCTGGCGCAGGGCCTGCACGCGATCAAAGCTGGAGCTGGCGTAGTTGCCGCCCCCCACGTAGGCCAGGATCGCGCCGGTGCTGGGCCGCAGGCTGATCACCGCCCCCTGGGTGAGGCCCACCCGGGCGGCGGGGCCTTCGAGAAAGCGGCGCAGCTGCTCCTGGGCCAGCGCCTGGAGGGGCTGGTCGATCGTGCTCACCGCCACGTAATTCCCCCCGTCCACCCCGCCGGCGTTGAGGCCGAAGCGCTGCCCCCGCAGCTCGCTGAGCACGTAGTCGCTGAAGAAGGGGAAGGTGGTGATCGTCGACTCGCTGCAGGCCGACTGGTCAAAATTAAGGGGCTGGCGCTGGGCATCCAGCAGGGCCTGGTCGCCCAATTGCCCCTGCTCGTGCATCAGGCCCAGCACCAGGTTGCGACGCTTCACCGGCAACCAGGGGCCCGAGCGCACCGCCTCGATCCGTTCCTGATCCGCCGCGCTCAGGGTGCCCTTGCGGCGCAGCAGGGCCTCCTCCAGCTGCTGGGCCTCCTTCTCCTGGCTGGGGGCGTAGCAGGGGCTGTAGCCGTTCGGGCTGGGCAGCAGGCCCACGAGGAAGGCCGATTCGGCCACATCGAGGTCCCGGGCCGACTTGCGGAAATAGAGCTGGGCGGCCTGCTCGAAGCCATCGGCGCCGAGCCCCAGGTGGGCCCGGTCGAGATACATCTTGAGGATGCGGTTCTTGCTGTAGCCCACCTCCAGCTGCAGGGCCACCCACAGCTCGCGCAGCTTGCGGGTGAGCGTCACGTCGCGGCCCACGCTGGCGTAATAGAGGCGCGCCACCTGCTGGGTGAGGCCGCTGCCGCCGCCACTGCCGAGCAGGGCCGAGCGCAGCGTGCCGAACAGATCGATGCCGCTGTTCCAGCCGAAGCGGGCCTCCTCCGAGGCGATCAGGGCCTGGCGAAGGTGCAGGGGGTAGTCGGCGAGCGACGGCAGGGCGGTGGCCGAGCCCTGCTGGGCATCGATCTGGCGGCCGTCGGCGGCCAGGATCTTCACCGGGCCGTCGATCACCCGGATCCGGGAGCCGCCGGCGATGGTGGAGGCCAGCAGCATGCCGCTCACCACCACGGCGGAACCCACCAGGCTCACCACCCCCAGGCCGTGCACCGCCAGCTCCAGGGCGCTGCGGCGGTGGTGGTAATGAAGGGCCGGCGTGTCGCCCTTCAGGGCTGAACCCAGGAACACCACATCGCCATCGCGCAGGGCGATCGAGCGGATGCGCCGGTCGCGGTGAAACAGGCCATTGGCCGAATCGAAGTCGTCGAGCGCCAGGTCGCGGTCGCGGGCCCGGCGCCGCTCGAGGATGGCGTGCACGCGGCTGAGGCCCGGCGCCTCCAGGGCGAGCTCGCAGGCTGGATCGCGGCCGATCCGCACCCGCTCCTGGCCAAGCTCCAGCCGCTTCACCAGCCGGTCGCCCTGCCAGAGCTCAGCCACGGCCTGGTGGGCACGCAGGTCATGCCAGGCCTGGCGCAGGGCCGCCGGACGCGCGCCCAGCTCACCTGTGGCCGCCGCCCGGAAGAGGGCCAGCCAGAGGGCACGCCGCGAGGGCAGCGGGGCGGCGTCAGGTTGGGGGTGGGGCTGGGGCTCTGCGGGCACGAACGCCGGTCCTTCTGTGAGCTGATCCGCAGGGGGTGCGGGACGGTGAATGGGCTGGAAATGGGCTCCACGCTACGGGCTTACCCTGGCCCCAGTGGCGCCGGCGGGAGCACCAGTGGGCCAATCTCGCGACCCCTGGGAGCCCTTCCGCTTCTGGCTGGCGATCACCCTCGCCGTGTATGCCGTTCGGGCCCTGTTCGCCGCCCGATGGCCCGGCGCCCTGCCCGGTTGGGTGCTGCTGGTGCTGGTGCTCGCCGCCCTGGTGCTGGCCAGCAAGGCCCTGCTCTTCCCCGGACGGGTGGAGCCCTACCGCCAGGGAGACGGGGGCTGGTGGAACGATCTGCGCGACGACTGGCAGCTCTGGTGGAAACGCCGCCGGGGTGAGGGATGAGCACCGTGGCCCTGCTGCAGCTGCGGGATGAGCCCGAGAAGTGCCTGCGCCTCAACCCCGCCCAAGACCTCACCATCGGCCGCGCCAGCGGCAATCGGCTGGTGTTCCCCAGCCAGGCGGGGGTGGCCGACCACCACGCCGTTGTGCGCTTCTCCCAGCGCCATGGCTGGCTGGTGTGCGAGTGGCGCAGCCAGGAGGGCACCTACCTCGAGGGGGAGCGGGTGCAGCGCTGCAGGCCCCTCGGCGAGGGCGACGAAATCCGGCTGGGTCGCAACGGGCCCGTGCTGGTGTTCCGGCTGCAGGAGAGCGCCGACGCGCCCACGCCACCACCGGCCGCTGCGGCGCCCCCACGATCCGCTCCTGCGGCCACTGCAACCGCCAGGGCAGCTGCCGCCCCGCCGGGCACCATCGCCGTCGGCAATGAGGCGTTCCGGCCCGAGCAGGTGCGCTCGGCCCTGGTGCGCAGTGAACCCCGCTACCCCCACATCTTCAGCTGGTGGGTGCTGCTGAGCGTGGGCCTGCTGCTGCTGCTGCCGTTCCGGGTGGGTCCGATCGCGATCTTCTGGCCCCTGGAGATCGCCGCCCTGGCGGGTGCGATCGTGCTCGGCCGGCGCCAGGAGCACACCCTGGTGGTGGAACTGTGCGACGGCCAGGCCCGCCGCCATCGCTTCGCCAACCGCCGCACTGCCCTGGCCCACCGCAACGGCATCCGCCGGGCCATCGGCGCCCCCAGCGGTGAGCCGGCCGCCGGTCGCCCGCAATGACCTGGATCCTGCCCGAGAACAGCCAGCTCAGCTTCGAGGGGCTGAGCACCCCCCTGCACGTGCTGAAGGGCCTGGGCAGCGGCAGCCAGGGGCAGGTGTACGAGGTGGAGTTGGCCGGCGAACGGCTGGCCCTCAAGTGGTACCTGCCGGCCTGCATCGCCCGCGACCGCCAGCTCGAGAGCCGGCTGGCCGCCGCCATCGGCGCCACCGCACCAAGCGCCAGCTTTCTCTGGCCGATCGCCCTGCTGCGGCCCACCGCCGCCACCCAGGCCCAGCTGCGCTGCCGGGAATCGGGCTTCGGCTACCTCATGGGATTGCGGCCCCCGGGCTTCGTGGGGGCGATCGAGCACTACGGCGGCCGGGTGGATCTGGAGCTGCGCCAGGTGCTGCGCGCCTGCCTGGAGCTCACCGATGCCTTCCACGCCCTGCACAGCCGCGGCCTCTGTTACAAGGACATTTCCCTGGGCAACCTCTTCCTCGAGCCCAGCAGCGGCCGCATCCTCATCTGCGACAACGACAACGTGGATGTGGATGGGCGGGATCTGGGCAGCGTGCTCGGCACGCCGGGGTTCATCGCTCCGGAAATCCTGATGGGCCGGGCCCGGCCGGGCGCCAACAGCGACCTCCACTCCCTGGCGGTGCTGATCTTCCGCCTGCTCACCCGCCACGACCCCTTCCGCGGGGCCCTGGAGCGGGAGATCCGCTGCCTCGATGAACCCGCCCGCCGCCGCCTCTACGGGGAGGATCCGGTGTTCATCTTCGATTCTGAGGATCAGCGCAATCGGCCCGACCCCGAGCTGCACCCGGCCCCGCTGGTGACCTGGCCGATCTACCCCCGGGAGCTCCAGGCCCTCTTCCTGCAGACCTTCGGCCCCGGCCTGCGCGAGCCCGGCCGCCGCGCCCTCACCGGCCAGTGGCAGGAGGCCCTCAGCCGCACCCTCGATCGCCGCCAGCTCTGCCCCAGCTGCGGCCAGGAAAACTTTCCGGCGATCGGCGCCGACGCCCCGGCCGCCCCCTCCTGCTGGAACTGCGGCACCGTGCTGCCGCCGCCGCTGGAGCTGGAGTTGCCCTGCGCCCGGGTGGTGGCCGCCACAGGCACCACCCTGCACCGGCACCACCTCGACCCCCTGCAACCGCCGCAGTGGGACGCGCCCTTTGCCGAGGTGGTGGCCCATCCCAGCGACCCCCAGCTGCTGGGGCTGCGCAATGCCTCGGGCAGCGACTGGGAGGTGACCCTGCTGCAGGGCCGCCAGATCACCGTGGCTCCGGGCATGAGCTGCAACCTCGCGGCGCTCCGCGAACTGCACACCGACGGGGGCGTGATTCGTGTGCGGCGCTAGACCTCCAGCCCCATCCCCCGCCAGCCCGCTCTCCTGCTGATGCCCACCTTCCCCAACGTGCGCCTGGCGAACCGGCCGCTGCACTTCATCTATCTCTGCGACTGCTCCGGCTCCATGGCCGCCCAGGGCAAGATGCAGGCCCTCAACCAGGCCATCCGCCAGTCGCTGCCCGGCATGGCCCGGGTGGCCCGCGAGAACCCGGAGGCACGGGTGCTGGTGCGCGCCGTGCGCTTCGCCGACCGCGCCCACTGGCACATCGCCGAACCCACGCCGGTGGAGCAGCTGCAGTGGCAGGACCTGCAGGCCGGCGGCGTGACCGCCATGGGTGAAGCGCTCGAGCTGGTGGCCGCCCAGCTCGCCTCCCCGCCCATGGAGGAGCGGGCCCTGCCACCGGTGCTGGTGCTGATCTCCGACGGCCAGCCCACCGACGACTTCGAGGCCGGCCTGGCCCTGCTGCTGCGCCAGCCCTGGGCCCAGAAGGCGGTGCGGCTGGCGATCGCTGTCGGCCACGACGCCGATCAGGAGGTGCTGCAGCAGTTCATCGGCCCCGATCCCGAAGCCCAGCTGCCCGCCGGCGAGGTGCCCGGAGCCAGTGGGGAGATGCCGCGCCATCGCACCGGCGGCAGCGGTCGCTCCCCCCGCCGCCCCCTGCAGGCCAGCAACGCCACCACCCTGGCCCAATACATCCAATGGGCCTCCACGGCGGTGGTGGGCGCCGCCTCCATGCCCGCCAGCCGGGTGGATGGAGACGTCAGCGGCAGCAACATTCCCCTGCCCGACCTGCCCCCAACGATGGTCGACATGGTGGAGGACGTAGGGCCGGTGGTGTGGTGAGCGGCTGGCAGCCCCCTCGGCACTGCACCGTGATCGGCGCCGCCCACCGCCGCAAGGGGGTGGTGTGCCAGGACGCCTCGCGCGTGGCCACCCTGCGGGGCCGCCAGGGCGCCAGCCTGCAGGTGCTGCTGGTGGCCGACGGCCATGGCGGGCGCCGCTACAGCCGCAGCGATGTGGGCAGTCGCCTGGCCTGTGACCAGGCCCTCGCCGCCGTGGCGGCCGCCCTGGAGCACACGCCGCTGGACGATCGCTCCGCCTGGCTGGCGCTGCTGTGCCAGGGGCTGCCCATCACCATCCAGGAGCGCTGGGGGGACGCCGTGCAGGCCCACTGGCAGCAGCAACCAGCGGAGACGCCCTTCGACCTCAGCCTCTACGGCACCACCCTGGGGGTGCTGCTGCTGGCCCCGGACTGGTGGGGGTGCACCGGCCTCGGCGACTGGGACCTGGCGCAGGTGGGGGCCGCAGGGCCAGCTCTGGTGAGCGAGGAGGTGCTGCCAGCGAGCGCCGGGGAGGCGACGGCCAGCCTCTGCCAGCCCGATGCCGCCCGCCTCTGGCCCAGCCGGGCGCGACTGGAGCCGCTGCCGGCCGCTGGCCCGCCCTTCTCCCTGGTGCTGAGCACCGATGGGGTGCGCAAGTCGTGTGCCACCGACGCCGATTTCCTCGAGCTCTGCAGCCAGATCGCAGCGGTGCAGAACGCCGAAGAGCTGGGCCAGGGCCTGGCCGACATCACCACCCGCGGCAGCGGCGATGACCTCTCGGTGGCGATCGGCCACTGGGCAGGCCCGGGCAGCGGCAGCCAAACCGCCCCTGGCGCCCCGACAGCCCAGGTCGCCCCAGTAGCCCAAGCACCCCCGACAGCCCAAGCACCCCGGGCAGCCCGGACAGCCGTGCGTCCCTCGGCGCCGCCACAAGCCGGGGTGCACCCGGCGCTGTGGATCGGCCTTGGCCTGGCCCTCGCCGCTGCTGCCTGGATGCATGGCCCGCCGCTGGCCCGCCAGGCCACCAGGGCCTGGACGACCGCCAGGAACACCGCACAGATCCGGCACCAGGCCGAGCAGCTCTGCCGCAGCCCCGCCTGGATCACGCCGACCCTCAACCAGCGGCGCGCCCAGTTCGAGCAGCTGGCCAGCGGGCGACTGGAGCAGAGTCGCTCGATCGCCGCCGCCGGCCGCGATCCCCTGGGGGCCCTGATCGCCTGGAGCCAGCCCCCCCACCGCAACACCCCAGGCCCCACACCAACCGACTCCGAGGCAACAGACCCCAGGGCAACTGATCCCAGGGCAACTGATCCCAGGGCAACTGATCCCAGACCAATCGTGGCGCCGCCGGGCAGCTGCCCAGCTCTACAGACGGCACTCGAGCAGCAGTG
>Ga0194123_10001559_pt1 | contig 33835 bp, 40 predicted proteins | sample TA2MahsurfametaG_5_FD_155479 | JGI IMG/M metagenome (GOLD analysis project Ga0194123, IMG submission 155479) | Freshwater microbial communities from Lake Tanganyika, Tanzania - TA2015023 Mahale A surface | ecosystem: Environmental > Aquatic > Freshwater > Lake | place: Tanzania: Lake Tanganyika... | reverse complement strand
AAATAACCTGGATATTCTTAAAATGAGTTCCATCTCTTATTGTAAAAAGAAACAATATATCTGAAGCAAATCTTTTATATTCTACCCACCCACAAATAGTAATTACATCATTCATAATTGATTTATCTTTATTAAACCAACCATCATAAAGGTCAGCAATATTATAACGCATTTTTATATTTTAATATAAAAATACTTAAATAAATACGTATCTAAATTGTTTCATCTTCTTCAGTGACTTCTTTTTCATCTGGGAGTGATTCTTTTTCATCTGGTAAATCAATTTCTTTTTCAAAATATTTCTCCCATGAAATCTGTACAACTAAAATTCCATTTTTTCTAATTAATTTAAAATCAAAACCAAAACTGTTAAAATATTGTTCTAGTCTATTAAAAGGAGGTACTAATCCAACTTTTTCATACAATTCATTTTTTATAAAAAATAAATCTGCTTCCTGGGGATTATTAAAAAAAAATAAATTTGAAAAATATTTTCCCCTTAATGCACCATTTCGTACTTTCATCTTCCAATTATATGTAACCTGGCTAAAAACTCCATTCAACTGCTTTTCTATATCATCCTTCTTCTCTATAATCTCTTTTTCAATCTTCAAATCCAACTGTATTCTTGATGCAAATGTTGTTTGTATTATTTCATCAATAAAAACTTTATTCTTATCTTCAACTTTAAATTTTAGATTATTCATTATATATATTTATACTAATTTATCTCCTTTTTTACGCAATCTTTACAAAACGTCTGTAAAAAGTACTGTTTAATTACTTTACGCATCTTAATTATATTCACTACCTCTCGAATATCCTTATTATAATGTGCTTCTAAATTCATTATCAACTCTTCTATATACTCATCTATAGGCGATAACCACGCCATAACTTTTTCTTGCTCATTAAAAGTATCTCTCAACATTTCCTCCATATAAAATCTCATTTCCACTTGATAATTTAATGAATCCGCTGGAATTCTATCTTTGTGTAATTTATTTTTAATTTGCTCTATCTTTGCTAAGATTTGGTCATCAACTGACGGTGAATATCTAACATCATCAAAAAAACTGGCAAATGCAGATACATAAGCTTCAATTCTTCCAGAAAAACATACAGATTTTGAATTATGAATTTCATTTTCTAATATCATTGCTAATCCCTCTGGATTCTCTAATCTCATAATCCTATTATACAAATATGGAAAAAATGTCGCCAAAGTATATTCTTGTCCATTCAAAATTAAATTACCAAAATCAGATTTTTCCAAAATTTCAGCAGTTTCTTCCTGTTTAAAATATTTATTTAATTCATTAATAGAATCAGTAAAATTTATTTCTGGCTTTACATCATTAATTACAATTCTTTCCATGGATTCCTGGATATCATTTCGAATCTTTAAATTATGTGCATTCTGAGAATCTTTATAAATTGTCTGAATTTCTTCATAATTCTGTGCATATAATTCTTTCAAATTAATATCCTTCTTATTACTATGCATCTTATGAAATTGATTATCAATCCACATTAAAAGTTCTAAAGAAATTTCAATTGTTTCATTCTTCTCATAATTTAATTTTTCCAAATCTTGACATGCTAATAATGAATTAGATAAATGTTCGAGCTGATTAGAACTAACATCCAGACTTTTAAGTGTCTCTGGAAAAAAATTAATTTCGGTTAACTTATTATCTGAAACATCTAATTCAATTAAATTTTTTGGTAATTCTGGTAAAACCTTGATTCTATTCTCTTTTAACTTTAAAATTTCCAAATTAGGTGGAAAAACATTACCACTAATTTCTTTTAATTGATTTCCAGACAAATCTAAAAATTTAATATGCTCCTTTAACCTATCAAAACGAAAATAAATCAAACGATTATGTGACAAATTTAATTTCTCCAAATTTTCTAACTCCTGGTCAAACCACTTAATTGTATTATGTGATGCATTAACAATTTTTACTGATTGTGGTAATTGCGCAATATATTTTATAGTATTATTAGAAATATTTAATGCAACAAGTCCCTTTGGAACATTATCTGGCATAAAATCTAACTTATTAAAAGACAAATTTAATGCCTGGAGATTTTTAGGTAACTGATAATCATGACTAGAACCCTTAAAAAATGCATAAATTGAATTATAACTTAAATCAAAATAAACTATCCAATCTGGCAAAATAAAAACATTGTCTGTGAATTCTTCATCAACCCAGGATAATTCCGAAATATTACAATATTTAAAATTAGCAATAATATTTCCTGGCTTTATTACATTTGGATTTGGCAAAAAATTATCATATAATCTGAAAGTATATTCCTTCATTTTAAATAATAAATAAAATATCTTTTAAGTATATACGCATGCAACCATTATTTTTTCTTCAATATTCACACCCAGTAACTTCTTTTTTTGTTTACGGTTTCACTATGGCAATTATAATTGCAATTGCTTTTGCAGTAAATGATGAAATTGATTGGCAAGTTAAATTTAAACCTCATAGAGAAAGAGTTAGAATTAAAATGCTTTCACACTTTATTATTGCATTTTTTACGGTGTCAATACTCTATATAATGTTATACTATTTATTTGGTTTTGGTAGTAACTTATTTCCTCTTTGCTCATATATAGAAAATTGTAAAAAATTGAAATAAATTAATTTTAATATTTATGATATTAAAATGACAACTCAGATACACTTTATTTTAGACAAAAGTGGCTCAATGGAGTCCTGCAGAGCAGACACAATCGGAGGGTTTAACTCCTTTGTAAGAAGACAACGTGAATTGAATGCCGACAACTGCATCATGTCTCTATATCAATTTGACAATCTTTATGAAATTATATACAAAAATAAAAACATCAAAGAAGTTCCAGAACTTAGCTTTGAATCTTTTCAACCAAATGGTATGACAGCTTTATTAGATGCGATTGGTATAACTATAAATAATATTGTTCAAAATAATGACAATATTATTGTTGTTATTTTGACAGATGGTGAAGAAAATTCGAGTGAAACTTTTAGAAAAAATCAAATTAATGATTTGATAAAGGCAAAAAAGGATTCTGGATGGGAAATTGTTTTTCTTGGAGCAAATCAAGATGCTATCAAAGAAGCTGAAAATTTAGGAATTGGTGGTCAATCTGCTTTGACTTATTCAGCTGAAGGTCATGGAACTTCTAATGCATTTACTTGTTTGAGTGATGCTATTTCTAGAAGTCGTTCAACACCGATGGCAAAAATTGCTTTTACTCCTGAAGAAAGAGTAAAATCATTATCAAAACAATAAAAAAATCTTATTTATAATATGAAATTATTATGGAAAGCATTATTAGCAGTTCAACCTTTAGTTGGTTCAGTTATTATTTCAGGAACAGGATTAAATCAAATCGACAAAACATGGTATAAAAATTTAAATCAATCTCCTTTAACACCCCCTCCAATTGTTTTTCCAATTGTTTGGACTATTTTATACATTTTACTTGGTTTAAGTGCTTATTTTTATTATAGTGCAGTAGTTGCATTGAAAAGACCTGCTACTTTTGAAAAATTATTTTTGATTGAATATTTACCAGTTTATGAAATACAACTTTTATTAAATTATATTTGGAGTATTGTTTTCTTTTATTTTAAAAAACCGATTATTTCACTTGTTATTGTATTTTTAATGATTGGACTTACAATATATCTACTCTGGAAAAGTTGGACTGTTAATGCAATTGCATTTTGGGTTTTAATTCCTTATGCACTTTGGATTGCTTTCGCAACTTATTTGAATTTTCATATTGTTCTCAAAAATAAAAATACTTGAATAATATATGAATAGTAAATATATTTATATATTATTAATCATTGCTTTTTTACTCTTATATTTTGCTCTGGAAAAAACACCTGATTATAACAACTTGTTATTCAATATTAGTTTATTTTTTGATGAAGTAAATAATTCTAAAAAAGATTTTCCAAAATATAAAAAAATTGTTGACAAAATATTTGATAAAATGGATTATAGAAATGCTATATTTTTCATAATTGATAAAGATAATTGTTTAACTTATCAAGACAAAGTTAAAGTCTGTAAAATTGGGAAAAAAGATTGCAATAAATATGAAAATTTATGGGAACAAATTAATCTCAAACATGGACAAAGATTAGAAAATAATTTGTTAAAAACAACAATACAAGGTAATCCAGTAATTTATAAGACTTATAATTCAAATGCTATTGGGATTGAATTTGCGTAGTTTTGCAATGTCTTTCACATAAATTTTTCGCTTCTTCAAAATATTTCTTTTTATCGTGTTTCCAATTTTGTGCAGCATTACCATTCAATGGACTATCTGCATTGGGATCATTTAATAAACTGCTTAAACTTAACATAACTGTTTTTACACTTAATGTTGGTGCCCATTGGGATTGTAAAATATCCAAACAAATATTTCCACTTGTACCAATGTTTGGATGATAAACTGGATGGTCAAAATTTACAGTTGGACTTGCCAATGGATAATTATCTCCAAGTTTAATATTTACTCTCAATATGTATCCATGATAAGCAGTTCCTTCTGGACCATCAATTTCACCTTTCCAATGTTGAATATTTTCTTCATTAACATTCAACCTTATTCCAGGTGGAGGAGGTTCAATAGAAAGTTGTTTCAATTCTTTTTGTGCACGTACTCTATACATGAATATTACTTTATTTTCCTATAGAATTTTAAATCAATTTTTTTACTAATATTATGCTTCCTATAGTAATTGGGATTCCAACATATGGACCAAACGCTAAATTTATATAAGCAAATAAAACAGTACTTCCAAGTATCACTGTGTATTTTTTTCTTTTCATTTCTTTCGCTTCTTTTTCTAAGTCACTTGGTTCTTCCATTTATTATTCAATAGAATAATAAATTTTTTCTATAAAAATAATCCAGTGGATTTAAAATATTTTTTCCATAATGTTAAATACTTTTCTCCATACATTTCTATATCATAAGTTACTTCGCTTTTTGTGTACAAATCATACCTATTAAACTCTTTTAACAAATCAAAAAATTTTTCATCTTTTTCATCCATGTATCTATCATATGCTCTATCTTGATGATGTAAATATAAACTATGAAAACGAATACAATATTTTGATTCCTCTGGAAGTGTATTTTCATTATACTCTAGAAGTTGATGTAAATATTCATCATGACCATATGATACAAACATATTACTTATACCACATTTATCTTCATATTTGTTGTCTTCTTTTTTTGCGTAAAAATTGTATTCAGGAAAAACAATTGAATCTGGAATTTCACAACCTACTATAAAAGTATCTCCAACAATACCCCATTGTTTTTTTAATGATAAACCTTCAGAATCTTCATCAAATAAATATAATAATTTACCAAAATCATGTATAAAAACTGATAATACAAACCAATCAGGTTTTCCATCTTTTTCTGCTTGTTCGGCGCATTGAAATGCGTGTTGAATATTTGGAAGATTACAATCTGGGTCACTTAAATCTATAAATTTGTTTAATTTTTCAAGAATATTTTTGAATGGTATAAAAAAAGATGGGGATGAAAACTTTTTTCTCATTCTTTTTACATAATCTAAATTTTGATATAAACGTGCGTTTCTGTAATTTTCTTTAACGCTATCATTTACATTTGAATAATCTCGATAATTCATTAAATTTATAAAGAAAAAAAATATATGATAGTGATTTGAAAACCATGGGAATTTATACTTACAAAATATTTTTAAATTATAGTGTAACATATTATTTGGGAATTACTAATAATTATAAGAAAAATAATAGCGAAGCTATCGTTTTACGTTTAAGCTGGAAATATAAACAATAAATAATTTCTAAAAAAATAAATCATGAAAAATACGGAAAAGTCTCCGACTATTATTTTTTTTATTTTAGCAAGTAATATTTTTTATTCCTTAAATTATAAATGGCGTAGACTTACTTGTCGTCCAGAGCTATCATTGATAGACTCCTCGGAAACTCCCAATTCGTTTCCCTAGCTCAAAGCTTGGTGAAACAAGCTAGAGGCTCGACCCAATGGTCGGCTGATTTTGTAGCAATTAGTGCTCTTCTTGTTTCTCTTGGTATTACTGAAAGAGTTACTATTTGTAAATCGGATGGTGCTTACTATTATGATAATACGCAAACTCAAGATCAGGTTCGTGCAGTGGAAAACCACAATTCTCGTCCAGAATTTTTGGCTTCTGTTAACTATGCTTGGGGTAACCCTATTTGCAACAAAAAATTGTATCCATCAAGTCTTCAAAAAACTGTTTGTGATGGATATGGTCTTGCTACTAGATTAAGTTCTACTGTTGGACTGAACGAGCAATATGTTGCATTTACTTATAAGAATAACCAAGCAAGTCCATTAATTGGAGATGTTTTTACTCTTCGTGTTGCACAGTTTCAAGTTTAAGGAAGTAATTTTTCTAATTCTTTTTTTATATTTTGTTCGAGATAATCTGGGAAATCAATTTCAAATTTTATAATTAAATTTCCTTTTTCTCTGGGGTTTTTAAAATTAGGCATACCCTCATTTTGAATTATTCTTTCTGTATTTGGTGTTGTAATTCCTTTTAATGGTATTTTTAAAATTTTTTCATCCAGATGTTCTATTTCAATGTTTCCACCACATAAAGCTTGTTTTAATGTTATTCTGGCTTTATATTCAAGGTCAAAATTATTTCTAGAAAAAAGTGGATGAGGTTTTGTTGAGATAACAAATTGAATATCATTTTGATTTTTAGATGGGTGAGGTTGGTCTCCACTTTTTTCAAATGTAATTTTTGTTCCATCTTTCCAGCCAGGTTTTATATCAAATTCTAATATCTTTTCAATATACTCAGTTTCATTCATACTTTTAAAAACTTTTGATTTTATTTTATACTTTTTATGAGCTCCTATATACAAATCTTCAAGTGAAATTGCAATATCAATCCTCTGGATATCTGATTTTTTTTCTGGCTCTTGATTTTGTTGATGAAAGAAATTTGCATGTTCTTCAAAAGGATTTGTTGATCCAAAAAATTGTCTAAAAATCTCATTTGGGTCAACACTCCCTCTGGAAGACCAAGCTCTAGTATATGATTCTTTTTTCGGTCCTCTTCTGAAATTTCCAAAAGGATTTTGCTCTGGAACTTGCTCTGATGGATTTCCATGTCTATCATAAAAATCTTTTTTTTCTTTATCACTTAAAACAGCGTATGCTTCAGCTATTTCTTTAAATTTTTTCTCAGCTTCTTCTTTATTATTTTGATTTTTATCTGGATGCCATTTTAATGCCATTTTTTTATAAGCTTTTTTTATATCATTTTCAGTTGCATCTGGCTTTATTTCCAGAATATTATAATATTTTGTGTCAGCGACCATAATATTTATTACTTAATTTTTTTTAAATGTTAAATATAATGAAGATTGCAATGTTTCCAGGAAGTTTTAAACCTCCTCATTCTGGACATTTGAAGGTAATTGAAACAATCATGAAAAAATATAAACCAGATAGATTTCATATTATAATTTCAAATAAACCTCGTTTATTAGAGGAGCCTTATGAAAAAAAATTAGGTCAATTATCTGAATTAGAATTGGAAAAAATAGCAAAGAAATATAAAATAAAAAATGTTAGTAAAAAATCAATTGAAAATGCAGCTGTTAAGAAAATAGTTCCAGCAATTTCTCCAGTTGTTTCAATTGAACTCTGGAAAAAGTATTTAGCTTTACTTCCAGAGAAGATGAGGGAGAAAGTAAAAATAAGTATTTCAAATCAGCCATCGCCGATTATGTTTGCATTTGTGATTATAAAAAGCAAGGTAAAAAAAGGTGATAAATTATTATTATTAAAATCTGAAAAAGATGTTGATAATAAGAGGTTTTCAATTTTTGATAATTTAGATGCAAAAAAAGAGGAAATTTTAATACCAACTTTTAAAGAATTTAATAGCTGGCAAATGAGAAAAGCAATTGCTGAAAAAGACTGGAAAAAAGTTGAAGAATTCTTTCCAGACGGAATTGATAAAAAAGAGTTGTTGAATATTATAAAAAATAATATTACCTAAAATATGGTATCCTATGCTAATCAAGGACGTAAAGACGTTTCTTTAACACGCAGACCATGCGGATGCGGTGGAGTTAGAGCCCCTGTTCCAATTGACCCTGCTACAAATCAGCCAGTAGTTAACACTTCTTTTAATCCAGCAACTCATAATGTTCCTATGGCTCAATCAAATCAAAATACATTTTCAAAAACAAGTACATTTTCAAAATCAGAAGAACCAGAAATTTTAAAATTTGATTTGGATACAATTTTGAATATTACTAAAAAACCAACACTATCTGTTGCACAACCAAAAATTCCAGTAAGTAATTTACAAAAATTATCTCCAATTTTGAATGTTCCGGTTATTAATAAAGAACCTCAAAATATTCCAGTTAGAAGTAAATCACCTCAAAATATTCCAGTTAGAAGTAATGAACCTCAAAGAAATATTATTACCCCCAGAGGACCAGCTGTATCAAGAGAAAATTCTGAATTCAAAAAAAATTTACCCACAGCTGGTTGTGGATGTGGCGGAGCTAAAAAAAAGTGAATTAAAAAAGATTTAATATAAATGTAAAAAAAAATGACTGTGATTGTAGGGATAGTTTCAAAAGATAACCTACAATTACCTGAATTTGTTCCAGAAAATTATTTAAAAATTTTTAAAAATAATAGAGAAGAATCATGTATAAGTGATTGTCCAATTTGTTTGGATTTAATATTAAAAAAAGATACTTCATTTATTGCTTTTTTACATTGTGGACATTTTATGCATTTATCTTGTTATAATGCAGGAAAATTAAAAAGTTGTCCTCTTTGTAGAGCAGAAATTGAAATTAAATTAAAAATAAATATTTTATTTTTATTTAATAAATGTTTAATATCAGAAACGGAAGATAACTTAATTATTAATTTAATAAATTTTTATGATAATATTGATGATTCTATTTATGAATTAGAAACATGTTCACTCGAACAATTATCATATTTTTATGGTTGGTTTAATTATAGTGATCCAGAAATATCATATTTATCAATGTTGTTATTTTCAAGAATGTTTGAATATAATTTTAATGTAGATTTATTATTACCATTTTTTAATTATATAAGAATTATTTCTGTTTTAGAATATTATTTAAATAAAGAAAATTATGGAAAATCCTGTGAAATATTGATTTTCCTAGAAATTTTCATGAAATTAAGTACGAATAACTTTGATAAAAGATTTGAATTTTTCAGGAAAGTAAAAAAAAATATATTGTTTGTTGAAAAAAAATTAAAAAAATTTAAAAAATTGTATAAATTACATTGTATTGATTTTTTAAATAGTAAGATAAATTCAATTATTGAATACATTAATATAGATAAAAAAAGACAGCAATTATATTTTGGTATAGAAAATATTTATAATTGTTATTTGAAAAATGATTTTTTAGAATGTTATTATAGTATTATTATTATTGAAGACATAATATATAAATATCCTTCTATAATAAATACAATTAAATATCCAGATGATTTATTTTTATTATTTTTTAGAAATATTGATATTGATATTAATTGTTCAAGAATGATTTTACAAATTTTTTATTTTTTAATTAATAATTTTGAAAATATTTTTGTAAATAATCAAATTTCTATTTATGAAGTTTTAACGTTTATGGAAAATGTTATTGAACTTGATATTTTATGTGCAGAAACTGCATTAAAAATTTTTACTTCATATTTTTGTTATTATTATGTATATGGTTATTTTCATAAATTAAATGTATTTTCTTTACTAGAACGTATTACTGCATTATATAATAAAATTAATGATGAAAACAATTTTGAAATAATTAATTTTATTATTGGTGAAATAATTGCGCAATAATTTTATTTGCTAGTAATTAAAAAAAATTTATTTAAATAATAAATGAAACTATTAACAGATTTTTTTGAAGTAAAATCCACATTAAAAAATCCAGATAATCCCAAAAAAAATGGAGAACCAACTTCTCAACAACAAAAAGTTATAAATTCTCCATTAGACCAACATATGTCAATCATAGCTTGTGCTGGAAGTGGTAAAACAACGACTTTAATAAATAGGATTGCTTTTTTGATAAATAATAAAGTTCATCCGACTTCTATTATTTTAACAACTTTTACCAGAGATGCTGCGAAAGATATGACTAAAAAATTAGAAAAAAAAATTGGAAAAGATAATGGAGTTTATGTTGGAACTATGGATAGTTTGGGTTTATATTTTTTAAGGCAATACGATGCATTAGAAGATGGGATGATGAATGTTGGAGAATTTGCTTTGCATTTTTTGAGTTTTTTGCGAACAAATGACCAACGAAAGCTATTTTTTTCTAGTAAACAGTATTTATTCGTAGATGAGTTCCAGGATATTAATGAGTTGCAGTTTAATATGATTAATGAATTTTATAAGAATAATGTGATAATTATTGGTGTTGGAGATGATGCTCAAAATATTTATACATTTCGTGGTTCAAATGTAAAATATATTAAAGATTTCAAAAAAATATTCAATGCTGAGCAATATTTTTTGACACATAATTTTAGAAGCACTCATGAAATTGTTGCAGTAGCAAATGAATGTATAGAGAAGGCGCATTTTTGTATTCCAAAAAAAATGATACCTCAAGCTGGATTCAGTGGTGAAAAGCCAGAGGTGCGTTTCTTTTTTAATCCAGATGACCAGGCTGAATTTATTTTAAATAAAATTTATGAGCTTAAAAAATCTTTTCCTTTGGAAGAAATATGTATTTTGTGTCCAATTAATCAGATGTTGTACAAAATTGAAGAAAGAGCACTGATTTGTAATATTCCTATATCAGTAATAGATAATAAGGCTGAAAATGTTGGTAATAATGGTATAAAAAAAGGAAGAGTAACTTTATGTACTATTCATAAGAGTAAAGGGTTAGAATGGGATATTGTTTTTGTAATTGGAATGAATGATGAGATATTTCCAGCTGAAAAGGATATGGAAAAAGTAGAAGAAGCCAGGAGATTATTTTATGTTGCTACAACTAGAGCAAGGAAGCTTTTGTATTATACTTTTACACCAATTGGAAAATCCAGGAAGGTAAGTAGATTTATAGGGGAATTGCCATTGACATTAATAAATTTTATTGGATATCAAAAGGAATTTATAGAAAAGAGTGAAGATGTGCATATCATGAAGAAGAATGGGGTTGTTGAAAAAATTGAGAATTTGCAGATAGAAGACATTTCATATTTGCGAAGAAAAAACATTTTACCAAATATCACAGAACTCCAGGAATTTGAATTACACCCCCAAATTACTTTACCAAAATTTGTTTATGATATGAACCTATTAGGTGATTTCGGTATTTTTGTCGATTGTCTTCTAACCAGAGAATTAGCAACACGATATAATGAATCACCAAAAAACTTTTCATGTCAATGTTGTTTGGCAGATATTCATGTTGATGTTATTTCATATAAGTTATATTTGGATAATATAGGGTTGGTGGAGCAATATTTTGCTGGACAAATAAAGAGTTTGGACCCAAAAATTCAGTTGGTGGTGGATAGGATAATGAAGAATGCAAAAAGGTATAAAATAAATCCATTAGATGTTGGAGTACATCCTAATTCTTATTTACCTAAAAAATTTAGAATTGAGTTGCAAGATAGTTATAGAATATATCAGGATTTGAATTATAAAACAAAAGATATAATTCAACATATCTGGAATGTATCTTTATGTAGCCAGATTGTAAATAATTCTAGGAGAAAGATGTTATTTATAAATGTGCAGATGGATAAGGTTTTGGAATTTGGTAAAAATATATTAGAAAATTTTCCAGAAGAATTGGGGTATGGAAATCAGATATTAATTCACAAGCATTATACGGTTCCTGGATTGAGTGGTGAGATTGATTTTTGGAAAGATGGAGCACTATTTGACATTAAAATGAGTCATGAAAAAAGTGTTAATTTAAATTGGGTAATGCAATTAATGTGTTATAAAGCAATGATGAATATAGAAGTCAAGCAGTTTTTTATATATAATGTTTTATCTGGAAAAGCGATTGAAATACCATGTATTGATGAAAAAAGATGTCAAAAATTAGTGGAATATTTAAGCCCAAAGTAGTTTGTCTTCTGGGATAGTTGGAAGTTTCTTTTTTTTATTCTTCTTAAGTAAAATAGTATCATAGTTTAAATCAGTTACTGTTTCTGCATTTTTTTTCTTTGGATTTTCACATATTGTTGAAAATTCATTTGTTTCACCTCTTAGACAACATAAATTCCCCATGTAGTATATAATTATAAAAAAAATGATAGTAAAAAAAATATATAATTAAATAGTTACGGGGAAAACTAACATAGTATTCCTTTTGTAAAATGTCTTGGTCTTGGTATCTTAGCCAAGATTTTTACGATATTTATGACCAATTTTCATATGAAGAAAGACAACAATATCCCATGGATAGACTTGAAATCTGGATGGAAGATCTTCAGTATAATTTCCCAGGAGTTTATCGGGTTGATTTTGAAGATAGAGAAGATTCTCCTTACGAGTTTTCTGATATAAGTTGTGAAAGCGATTCGGATTCTGAAGCAGATTGCACTGAATATGCTATAAAAAAATTTGAAGAATTACCATTGCACGTCAGGAAACTTATGGATGATTGGACCTGTGCGATTTGTTTGGAAGGATTAGATTTATCTTCTGAAGTTGAGCTTACTCGGTTGCATTGTCCAACATCGGTTCTTATTGGAAATGAAAGGATAAACCATCCTCATATTTTTCACAAAAGATGCTTACATTATTGGTTTCAAAAAGGAAAACAAATTTGTCCAAATTGCAAATCAAGAAGTGTTACACAAAGTCCTTCAAATGTTGAACAAACACATGAAGAATCGATTGAAGAAGTTATTGAAGTATTGATTCTTAATGATTCAACACCTATCAGTGTTAATTCATCTTTCAATGATTCTACACCAATTAGTCTAGACACAAGCATTGAAAATTATAATATCACCATATTTTAGATGTTAAATTCTAAAAATATTGATAAAATCAAGACATCTAGTTATGAACAATTAAAGTTTGCAGAATTTGGAACACCGTTCACTCTAAGAAAAGATATGTTATCAATTTTACCGATTAGTTTCTGGAAAAATAAAAATAGGAAAGTTTTAGAACCTTGCTGTGGTAAAGGTGGGTTTGTAATTGATGTAATTTCGTTATTTATGAAACATCTGGATATTCCAGATAAGAAAAAAAGGTATAAATATATTGTTGAAAATATTGTTTATTTTGCAGATATTAATAAACGAAATGTAAATAGGGTTTGTAAAATGTTAGGTGGAGAATGTAATTGTTGGGTGGGTGATTCATTGGAGATTGATTTTGGGGTTAAATTTGATTTGGTTTTAGGTAATCCACCTTATAATACATCTGGACAAAAATCATCTGGAAATACATTGTATCAGTTATTTATAAAAAAGGCTTTGAATGAGTGGATAAAGCCAGGAGGTTATTTATTATTTGTGACGCCAAATGCATGGAGAAAACCAGTTGATGAAAAAAGTAGGAATAAAGGGATGTACGAATTAATGACAAAAGATAATTGGATGAAGTATCTGGAAATACATGATATTTTGGATGGGATGAAAACTTTTAAAGCCAGAACAAGGTATGATTGGTATTTAATAAAGAAGACAAAACCTGGAAAAACTATTGTTCTGGATGAGAAAAATAAGAAATATAAAATGGATTTAAGGAGTTTTCCTTGGTTACCAAATTATGATTTTAGGTTTATTAAAAAATTACTGGCAAAACCTGGACACCCCAGAGTGGATATAATAAGTGATGCAAATTATCATCCAAAGAAGGACTATGTTTCTGATAAAAAGACAAAAAAATTTAAGTATATTTGTGTACATAGTACTTCTGGAGAAGGAGTAAAATATAAGTATAGTAGTAAAAGAATTGGACATTTTAAGATACCAAAGGTTATATTTGGAGATAGTAGTGTAAAAGAGGCAATAATGAATAAGTCTGGTAAATATTGTTTGACGTATCATGCTATAGGAATTGTTGATAAAGAGAAGAATTTGGAAAAGATTTTAGGGGCATTAAAGACTGATAAGATGAGGGATGTTTTGAATGCATGTTTGTGGAGTATATTTCAGATAGATTGGAGGATGTTTACTTATTTTAGAAAGGATTTTTATAGATATTTTTGAATTTAGAAACAATTTTATAAATATTAGAAAAATGGAAAATTTAAAGAAATTCCAGAAAAATTTGGAAAAACAGGTAATTAATTTAAAAAACAATTTAAAAAATAAGGAAGAAGAGTTGGCCAATGTAAAATTGAGAATTTATAAAGAAGAATTAATTTCAAAACAAGATGATTATTCCAGAGAAGAGATAGAAATTATTTTACATCTTCTTTTTGGATATTATTTAACAAAAGAATATTGTAATAATCATATTCCAGAAATTTATTTAAATAAAGCATCAGAATTATTAGATGATTGGCCAGAAACAATAGAGAAAAACTATTCTGAATTATTTAAAAAATATGAAGAATATGAGACATCTGTTGATGATGATATTGTTCAACAAAAATTGGAATATTTTATTGAAAACTCAAAATTAATAGAAGAATGTGATGATATTATGGAGGTATTTATTCCTCCTCCTTTATATATTTCAGAGTGACGTCTGAGACGTTATTCAATCTATTTGTAAGAAATCCAACTAGTACTCTATTTGTGCCTTTAAGGGGTATTTTGCCTTGCCAGAAGGTTCCATCTTTGATGAATGCTTGAGTATGTTTAAGGAATTCAAGCATTCCAGGAATAGAAATTGTGATGCCGAGGTCAGAGAGTTGGTGAAGAAGAGTTTTAACTTCAGCTTCTCTTTCTTCGTGAGTTTTATGAGTTGTATCTAATTTTGGTTCTTTATTTTTTTTGCCCATTATATAATAAATATTGTATTTTTTTTAAGTCTTACCATTCGTTATCAAAAACTTCAATAATTAGGCTTATCATATCAAAATATAGGTCAACATGTTCTTCATCTTTTGTTTTTGCGAATATTTCAACACTGTAAATGCATTTTTTGTACCAATTTTTACCCATTAATTTAAGTAGTTCTTTTTTGTAATTGCAGAAAAGTAAAAGTAATTCTCTATTTTTTTCTTTAAAGTCTGAGTTTGTTTTGATAATATCTTGAGATTCAACCCACATTTTGTCTAAATGTAATTTTGAAATAGTTTTATTATTTGTTAATACTAATGATGATTTTTTATCACAGATATCATAATCAATTGTAGCTTGGTTGATATTATGTATATATGTTTGTGTTGAGACTGATTTCATGATTTTATATTTAAGTATATCATTTTCAGCTTTTAATTCTTCAGAAATACGGAGGATATCATCGTATTTTTTTAGTGTTGTTTTCATCATATCCTTAACTTCTTCAAATTTTTCTTGATAAAATTTGGATTGTTCTTCTAAATCAGAAATTTTATCAATATATTCGCCATTTAAACGCATAAATAGGTTATATGTATTTTCGTTATTCCAGTCATCACTTTCTAAGAATTTTAAAAATATATCTTTATTCATTTTGTTTTTTTATTAGATAATTATAGTATTTTTCCAGAATTTAAAGTTTTTATTATAAATAATAAATAATTATGGAAAAATCAATGAATAATTTGCTTTTAGAAAATGAGGAATTGAAGAAGGAGATAAAAAGATTAGAAAGTTCAATTAATTATAAAAATGAAAAGATTTTACAATTAATGTGTATAATTAATAATAAAAACAAGCATATTAAATTAATGGAATGCACATTTTATACATTTATTTTAATACATACTGGAGTATATGTTTATAAATTAATTGTATAATATTTCCCATGGGTTAACTCTGTAAAGTGAATTGTTATCGACTTTTTGTTCTTGGTAATGTGCAATAAATCCCATTGTTCTGGCGAATACGAAGAATCCGTTAAAAATGTCACTTTCATTAATAATTTTTTTAGTTTCTTCAGTTGATTTGTAAAATAATAGTAGGTCAACTAGGGCAGCGGCGATAGCGCCGTCGACATTTAAAATTAGGTTTGCTTTTTTGTTTAGAGTTTCTTTTTCGATTTCAAGTGTATATTTGAATAAATCGTATTTTGGGAAATTATTCAAGACTATTTCTTTAATTATTTCAACTCTTTTATCTGGATTAAATTTTGATTTAATTTTATGTCCAATACCCATAATATATTTTCCTTCTTTTTTTATTCTTTCAACAAATTCTTGTGCAGTTTCTTTTAGTAAGAAGCTGTTGAAAAAATCGACAGCTGCTTGAGAAACGGCTCCTCCAAATCTGGGACCGATTGTTAAAATTCCAGCAGCTAATGATTCTGTTAAATTTTTACCTGCTCTGGCTGTAATAATTGTATTTTGGGCGCCACTTACTGCTGGTCCATGGTCTGCCATAAGGACGATAATTTTTTCGATGAAATTTGAGCTCCAGTTTTCTAGTTTGAGGTTAAGCCAGAGTGAGCCGATTGTGTATCCGATTGAGAAATTTTTGGTGATAATATTTTCTACTGGTTCGCCTCTATATTTAAGGTCATTTCTTTCGTCTGTAATTTTTGTAGAGAAGGATGGATTTGTGCGGACTAATCCGTTTTTAATTGCTTCTGGAATATCAATAGGGACTGTTCTTCCTGGTGTTTCTGGAATTTCATTTATTTTCATTTTAGCTTCAAGGATTAATTGACCAATATTTTCGAAAGTATCTGGGACCCAGAAACCTTTTTTAGCCATTAAATAATTTTTGATTGATGCTTCTTCGTATTTATTTGTGGCTGATGCTCCAGCGTGTCCAAATTCAATTGATTCAGAGAATGATTTTTCAGATGTTCCAGAGCACCATGCGATTACAAATTTTTTGTGGTTGAATACTTCGGCGGCTTCAATTTCTCCTATCCCACCGGTTTCACCGAGTAAAATTATTAGTTGGATTTGTTTATTGTCTAAAAAGTATTTCATTAAATCAGCTAATTTAATTCCTGGATATCTATCTCCACCGATTGATACTGCTTCACCGACAGCCAGGCCGAGAGATGAAACATAATTAATCATTTCATTTAATAATCCTCCGGATTTGGTTATGATTGCGACGTTTCCTGGAGTGGAAAGATTGCATCTTTTTATGTTATCAATTAGTCCGCCAACGCTTCCGATTCTGCATCCAAATTTTCCAGCTTTGATTGCACCGACTGAGGAAGGTCCGAGAATTGTTTTATCTTTGAATTCTTGGGATAATTCCAGAGCTGTTTTTTCTGGCAAACCTTCTGCTATTATATAAATTGTTTTAACATTTTCTATCTGGCATAAAGTTCTAGTAATTTGAACGCAGCTTCTGATAGAGGCATAATTATAAACAGATACAGAAGTATTGCAAAGGTTTTTAATAAATTCAATGTTAGAGGAAATTGGGATAATAATTCTTTCTGTTCCCCAGTAGAATATTTGTTCTTTATTTTTTTTTGCAAAGTTGTCGTAAATGCATGTAATGCTGGTTTTATCTTTTCCGATGTAATAGTCATAGTCGATTATTCGTTGAATTATAGGGGTGTGATTACCGACGAAAATTATATTTTCATTCCAGAGATTTATATCTTTTGTTGTTATATTAGGTTTGAATGATATTTCCTGGATTTCTGGATTAGATATTTTAATTTTTGGTAATGCTTCTGGAATAATTGCAGTAATAGGTGTTTCTGTTCCTTTAACAGTAATTTCTAATCCCAGTTTTTTTGTTTCCTTTTCTATTAAAGTTAATCCTTCTTTTTCGTTTACACCGCCGCGCCTCACCCAGATTTTTACTTTTTTATTTTGGAATAATTTTGCGTTTTCTTTTATAGCTCTGATGATACCTTTAAAAGTTTTAGCAACATCTGTGAAATTGCTGATACCACCGCCAATAAATAATACTGGATTTTCAGAGCAATTTTGAAGCCAGTCTTTAAATATTAATGAGCAGTATTGGTATGTTTCATCTTCGGAGGGGTTTCCGCTGTATTCTCCATAGTTGTAGAGTTGGTTTCCATATCCATGATTGACAATTGCGTCTGTGTAAAGTACGCTTGCGCCGCCACCTGCGACTAATGTCATGATATTACCGTGTGGGTTAAGGATTTTGAATTTGAGGCTTGCGCCGGATGATTCGTCAAGTTTTTTGATTTGGTTTTCTGTATCAGAATTGGAGGAGTTTTCTTTTGGTTGATTTTCGAATAGAATTTTATCTTCATTGTTCCAGAAGTTGATACCACATGAGTCTACTTCGATAGCGAAATCTACTGGATAGTATTTATCATCATCTGAAATTATGAGAGGATTTACTTCGAGCATGTTTGCGAAAATTTTATCGAACATTTTGTCAAGTTTTACGAGAACTTCGTTATTCTGGAATAAACTGAAATCATTTGTAACAATTGCATTTTTGTATGGGTCATCACAAAAGATACCGCCATTTTCGTTGAAGATGTATTGTTTCTGGCCATTTTCAATTTTAATGCAGAAGTATTTTTCTTCTTTAATTGGTAATTGTTTTTCTAAAATAAAGCTGGAGTATTCTTTTTTTTCTTTAATGAATTCTTTTATTTTCTCTAAGTTTGTATTAGTCTGGATTAAACCTTTTTTACCTCTTCTTTTAATAAATTGGTCAACTTTGAGAACTACATTTTTATTTTCTTGAATAAAATTTGTGGTTTCTATATCATTTTTAATTTGAATGATTGGCCAGGATTTATCGTAGATTTTTTTGGCGCAATATTCTGATAGTTTGGTGTATGGCATAATAATAATATTTATTTTTTTTGGCTAAATAATCCTTGAAAAAAGTGAATTTAAAATGATTAGTATATTAAGTTTAATATCTAGTAATGGGAATTCCGCAGTATTTTGGGTGGTTAGCACGTAAGTATGATTCAGATATTATTTCTGCAGTTGTAGAGAATGTTGACCACTTTTATTTTGATTTTAATTGTTTGATTTATCATTGTTATGCGCATTTAGATTATGCGAAATTATTTCCGAAAAAAATTCCAGAGCGTCAAGCAGAGTTGATAGAGGAGGTATTGAAATATATGAAAAGAATAATAACTGAAGTTGTGAAGCCTACTAAATCTGTTTCAATTTGTGTTGATGGTGTTGTGCCAATGGCGAAGATGCATCAGCAGAGGTTGAGGCGGTATAAGGGGCCTATTTTTAAGGAATGGGAGAATGAGATAAAGAAGAGGCATGGAGTTTATCAGGAGGAGTTATTAGATACAAATCAGATTACTCCAGGAACACCGTTTATGTCAAATTTAGGAGAGGCTATTGATGCTGCAATAAAGAGGAAGTATTTTGGGACGGTTGTGGTTACTTTTAGTGGGGCGAATGTTCCAGGAGAGGGCGAGCACAAGGTTTTGAATATGGTAAAGGCTGCAAAGATACCGAAAAATGAGAAAATATGTATTTATGGTTTGGATGCTGATTTGATTATGTTGGCATTAACTTTGACTGAAAATGAGGTATATTTGATAAGAGAGAATCAGCATATAGGAAAGAAGGATAGTTCTGAATTTTTGTATGTGAATGTTCAGAATTTATCTGATTTGATTTATCGAGAGATGATGGCTGCTTTGACTGCGCAGGCGAAGGTTACGACGATGATAAAAGGACGATTAATTTATGATTATGTTTTTTTAGGATTTTTGTTGGGCAATGATTTTTTGCACACGATTCCTTCATTGAGTATTCAGAACAATGGAATAGATTTTGTGATAAATTTGTATGCAACTTGTTATGGAAAATGTAAGAATTATTTGTTGTCTATTGTGAATAATAAGACGAGGATAAACAATGGATTTTTGAAGTTAATATTTGAGAGTTTGGAGAGAAGTGAGGAGTCAAATTTGAAGTTTTTATTTCAGAGGAGGAAGCCACCTTCACCGCCTAATTTTGACGACCATTATTCTGAAGAGAAGTGGAGGTGGGACAGAGTTCCATACAATCCATTATTTGAGAAGTGTTATTCTGTGATAGATTACAAGAGTACAGGATGGAAGAAGAAGTATTATCAGTTATTTTTTGATTTTAATGATGATGAGGACCAGACTTGTTTGACTGATATTTGTCAGAATTATTTTGATGGGATAACATTTGTTGCTCGTTATTATTTTGATGGGGATATAAGTTGGAATTGGTATAATCCTTATCCGGTTTGTCCTTTTGCTTCAGATTTGAACAATTATTTGAAAACTATTGCTGACATTAATGCTATACGTTTAGAGAAAGGAATTCCTTTTACGCCGTTTGAGCAGTTGATGATGGTGTTACCGAAGAAGTCATCTGGTTTATTGCCAAAGTGTTTATCTGATGAGATGAGTAGTGAGAGGTTAATATTATATTATCCTGATTCATTTGATTGGATAGCATGGGAGAAGGTGATGTTATATACGGTAGAGCCGAAGTTGCCTGAGTTGGACATTCAGTTGATTCGTGATGTTGTGCATGAGCAGAAGCATCGGTTCACTGAGGTTGAGACTAAACGAAATTTGGTATTAGTTTAGAATTTATTTATTTATAATATTAATGGTATCACAAATCTCGCTAATATTTATTATATTTATATTGTTAGTATCAACATTATTAGTATTTGTTATTTATAGGATAAAAAATAGTGCAGAGAAGGTGTTAGAGAGTTTTACTACACCGACTGCTGTGAATGTGCCAGATGATAAACCTAAGCCTTTTTATGTTGGTAATAAAAAGCCGATGAGGCCTGATGAACCTATTGTAGGAACTGACGGAGTTTTTAAATTTAGGAAGAATGAGTTATTGTATGATGGAATTTATGGGGACAAGTGTGGATTGAAGAATGGATTTGAGTTGTGTGTATGGAAGGATGAGAATTCTTATTTGCCGTTAGACAAAGAGGGATTAACTTATGCGACTGATAAATTTTTGCAGATACCGAAGAAGAAGATGCCTAATACGATGAATGGAGAGATGAAGGAGGGGATAATTTCACCGCCTGATTGTCCGATGAGTGCGCCAATGAATTATACTGGGATTACTTATGATGAGTATAATCGGGCGAATCCTCCGATTTATTTATCTGGACCGACTACGGAGGATGTGTTAGGATTTTATCCTCAGAATAATAATAATATAGTACCTTATGATTTTCCATTGCCGCAGATAGGGCGAATTCCTGAATATGGTGTAAAACAGTCTGATACTGTGTTACCGGAGGATGCTAATTAGATTTTTTTGTTGTAAAATATTTTGTCATTAGAAAATAAATGATGGATTGGTTTTATTTTGTAATAGTATTATTTGCATTGGCAGTATTTTTTTTAGATAGATGTCATAATCCAATAAAGGAAAGTTTTTCGGAGTCAGATTTTCCACCAGTTAGATGGGGAGTGAATTATGGGGCAACAAGCCCAGAACAAGTGGGAAGTCAAGGATTAACAAATATAAAAATTCCTGGAACACCAAAATGGAAATCAGGATTTCGTAAATTTGGTGCTCTTCCACCAAATCCAAGATGTAATATAACAGTTTTAGGAGAACAATGTACAAATTATCCTCAAGATACAACAACAACAAATTTACAACCAATATGTCAAAAATCATATAATTTATATCCATCTGGGTCTCAATATTTTGGTGTAGGTCCAGTTACTTTTACTTCCCCAATTAACGTCATGGGAAGATCTGTATCTAGAGTAAGACAATGCGAAAATTTATTTGACCCACCAAAAGGACAAGAAGTTCCAAATTAATAATTGTAATAATCTTCTGTTGCAAAATTTAAAGCAGCAATATTTTGATGTCTTTTTTGAAAAAATGTATTTGTCATTAAGAAATTTCGATGATGATTTGGATTACCATAATTTCGATAATGAATAAAATTTGAATTTGTATTTTGCTGATTATAATAATTGAAGTATTGTTCTTTAACATGATAATTTTCTTGTTGCTGAATAGGAGCAATTATTTTTGGTTTGATTTTTATAACACTATTATTTTTCCAATAATCTATTGAAAATAAAGATTTAGATTCTTGAAGTTTAGGTTCTTCTATATTTTTTGGTATCTCAATAAGAACAGGTTGTTCAACAACAGTTGGTTCTGAAATTGGAATTATATCTTTTGTTTCATTAAGAATTGCATTTTTTATATTTATTGGAATGTATTTGAAATCAATTAACGTCCTATTTTTTTCATAACATATTTGCTTATCTGGATTTTCCTTCAACCAAATATTAAATTTCTTTTTGTCCCTTATTAAATCATTTAAATCTTTATCAGCCATACTTCCAATTATAGATGGTATATTATCACTTTCATCTCCTTTCAAAATCTTTTTCATCAAAATATCCTCAGCTGAAAATTCAACTTTAGTATTCAATAATTTATTTTGTAATGACCAAATTAATGTTTTTTCATCAACCAATTGTAAAAAATCATTATCATTACTTATTATAACAATAAGTCTATTTTTATCATTTTCTCTAATTTGAGATGACAAAACAGCAATGATATCATCAGCTTCTGCATTCTCAACTTTTATAATTTTAAACCCATATTGTTTTTCTAATAGTGGATAAAGTTTATTATAAATATGTTTAAATATATTTCCAACATTGTATTTCTTATTTTTGAAACTACAAGTATTTTTTCTTGTCGCTTTATATTCTGGATAAATTTCCATCCTCCATATTGTTTCTCTTGGACAATCTCTGACCATAATTATATTTTCAAAAGGAATATTATACATATTTTTAAATTTCAATAAATTTTTCATGTATGTTTCATCAAAATGTTTCATGAATACTTCATTATCTAGCCATTCATAATCATCTGGTTTATTATCATCGGGATAAACATTATTGTACCAAATCAATGTTGAAAAAAATCTGTGAAAAGAAACGTAACTGCTGTCCACTAACAAATATGGTTTTTTTACATTGGGAACATTATTTACTTTTTTGTCTTGCATCATTTTTATGATTTATATATATTTATATATAAAGATTTTTTTTTTAAATACAACCTTCTTTTTTATTTATATTTATAAATAAATATTTTTTAATTCACTTTTTTTAACTATTGCATTTATCTTTTATTTTTTTTGAAGATGATTTATAAAAAAGGACGAGTATTAATATTAATAAAAAAGCGATTATTGCTGAAAAAAATATTTTTCTTGATGGGATAAAATCTTGAATATTCATATTCTATTAGGATATTTATTTTTTGCATTTATTGCTTTTTTGTAATTTTTTTTTCAGCTCTTTTTCAGCATTTAAAAATTTATTATCTATTAATTTTTTACTGCTTACATTTTGTTCTCCAAATGACATCATTATTTGACAAAAATTATCGTATCCTCCTATAAATTCAGTTTTAATAAAAACTAATGGTAATAATCCATAATCTCCAATGAAAATATTCATTTTCTTTTTGAATTCTTCAAAGTCTTTTATTAATCCTTTTTCAATTAGTTCATTAACGTCGATATATTTATAAGATTTTTTTTGTTTTCCTGGGTAAATTTCTTGTAAAATATTTTTCATGTTTTTACAGTAAATACATCCTTCTCTTCCGTAGACAGTAATAAATTTTCTGGATGTTGGATATGGGAATTTTTTATTATTCATATTATATATATGAATAAAATTAATAATGTTTTAGAAAAAAAAATAGATCCACCTTTTTTGTCTTATGATATAGTTCATAAATTTGAAAAATTAGCTGATTATTACAATATAAGCAGAGGAGCTAGGGGTTTAGAAAAACCGAAAACATCAGATGAGGGATTCGTTAGGGTTTATGAGAGGATGAAAGACCCGAAAAAATTGGAGAAATGTCCTGTTAGGATTTCAAATCCAGGTGGAGCTAATTGGCTTCAAGCCAGGAATAATAGAGTTCGTGCAAAATTGGGACAAATGGTAAAAATGAATATACCATTTTTTCATGAAGATGGGCCACTAAAGGGATTGCCAACAAAAATGCATACTATTCTAATTATGTGGGCATATTCCCCTTCAAAAAAATTGGATTTAAAAGGATTATCTAAGTTACAGTAAAATGAATATGGAAAGGGAGCCAGATATATTGATGTTTGGAAATTATGAGATAAAGCATAATTTAATGAATTCACAGATATTAATAAAATTGTTGGTATTTTTAGATTTATTTTTAACAATTTTATATGGAGTAACCTTTTATCCAATATTGGCATTTTTACCATTTTTTATATTTGGTATATATGGTGTTTGGAAATACAGACCAAATTTTGTTACAATTTATCATTTATCAAATATTGTAAAAATATGTTTTTTTGTTTATTGTGGAAGTATAAATACAGAAATTCCATTAAAAATATATTATTATAGTGTTGTTCCAGTAGAATTTTTTATGTTACATAAATTTTGGCTGTTTAATCATAGGATATTATCTATTTCACAGTATGAAAGAGATGTAATAAGAGGTAGTAGGTTTAGTGGACTCTAATATTTTCATTTGTTAAATTCAATTCTTTAACTAAAACTTCAATGATTTCTTTTTTATGATTTCCAGATAATCTAATATTTGTATTTTCATCTATTGAACCGTTACATGAAAATTTCTTTTTTAATGTTTGTAATAATGATTTTAAGTTGTCTTCTTTCAAATCTAAATTAGAAATAACAGTCCAGCATTTTTTATTATTTCTTTGTTGTACTGATACGTCTATGAAAGTAAATTGTGACTCAAGTTGTTCAGATGAAACTTCAATATTATCAAAATCATTATCTTGTTCTTCCATAAATATGTAATTTATTATTATTATAATTATTTTACGAATTTAATTGCATAACTTTAATGATTCACATACTGAAATGAAATTATGATTTTCAATTATTTTTCCAACAATTTGTGGATAATAAATTGGAATAACGTATTCACATTGTTTTGCAAATTTTAATTTCACACTATTACAAAAACTATCTCCAAACATTATAATATCACTTAATGTGTTATTCATTTTTAAAAAATATTCGATTTGATGTGTAGCGTATTTGCAAAAATAACATTCATCAATTTCATTATTAAAACTCTCACATGCATGAATTTCATTGCATGCTTTTTGAGCGGTTTCTTTGTTGTTAATAAATTCAATAATTATATTGTAATTTTCAGATAAGAAATTTTCACATTTGTTTTGTTGTTTTTTTGGTAAATGGTGGCAAGCTAAGTCAAGATATGCATTTGCTTCTTCTTCATGCGTATATTTATTGATAAATTCTTCACCTTGGTTGATTAAAAATTCGCATATAGGGCAGTAAATTGAGCTTTCAAATTTCGTGTTAATATGTAATAGTTTACGCATTGGTTGGGCTAGTGTTTCGAATATTACTGGGAAAGCATTATTTCCAACTAATAATCCAAAAAATATGATAATAATGATATTCTTCATTTTTCTGAATAACTAGAGTTCTTTTTAAGTTCATTTTTTTAGGAAAAAAAATTGATAATAAATTAAAATGTTTGAGTTATTATTATTCAGGCATGAGTAGTCTTGAAGAGATTTGTAGAATTCGTGAAGCGCGTTTTCTTTCTCAGAAATTAAAAGAAGATGTTGCAAATCAAGAAAAATTAAAAATCGAGCGTGAAAATAATTTAGTAACCAAATGTGTTGCTTTGTTGCAAAAAGACACGCATGTTTTACGCATATGCAAATTTATTCAAAAATACGGTTTACCAAAGAGAAATGATTTTGTGATTGTGGATGGAGAAGTTTATTCTTTGGACGATGCTCAGCAAATGAGTGACTCAATGATATTTCCATTTGATAATCATCAAAGCCAGAATGAGGTAAATCGTTTATATAGGAGTCAGCAGAATGCATTTAATGCAGTTGACAAAAGGTTATCAGATGAGGAAATCCAGGAATTATTACTTAGTAAATGGGTAAATTCTAAAAGAGTTTCTCTTGATGATTGTTCCTTGACATGTGTTTCGGATGATTTTTTTGAATTGATGGACTTGATTGATATGGATGAGCTTTTACGTCATCCATTTTCTAGAGATAAGTCTGACCGTAGGAATATGATTGCTTTTTGGTTTCGAATTCATCTTGCAGCTCAAATTTATCTTATTCCAGAGAAGATTGGAATAACAAAGGATGAGTTGTTGGCAAAGGCTGAAGGTCAGATTCTTGGTAGAATTGCAGATTTGCGAGATTACAAGGCGATGATGTGTAATTTATCTGTTTCCCCATCACCAAATGATTTGGTAATGTGTGCTGGAAACTGTGTTGAAACAGGAAGGAAGCATCGTTTTCGAACAATGGTATCATTTCCAGGAGGGAGTGTTTATTTTTGTAGGATGTGTGCTAGCCTTTTAGGGATACATGGTGTAAGTCCATTGAATTCATGTTCTGGAGGATGTGGATTTAATTTTTCACTTGAGGAGATGGTGAAAATTGGCGAAGTTTACTTTTGTAGACAGTGTGCTAATTTTCAGAGGGCTATGCATGTGGAGGAAATTCCAGATTTTGTTTCTGTTGATGAGTCTTTGGAGAGGACTATAAGTTCTTTTGGACCAGAGCCGATTGAGGATTTTGATGATGATTAGAGGAATTGTTCTTTTTCGACGAACCACATTGTTCGGCCTTTATTATCTTTATATTTTGAGATTGGATTACCTTTTGGGCTTTTATCTTGTTTGTAAATTATAAATTTGAAATCTTTATTTTTTTGTTTTTGGTAGCTTGAAAGCATTGTTTTTTTGATGCATTCTAGTAATTTTTTGATATTTTTTTTGGTGAATGAGCCGATTTCTTTTTCAGGGTGTATTTTTGCGCAGTAGAGGATGTCAGCTCGGAGGTAATTTCCGATACCACTTATAAAGTTTTGTTCAAGGAGAAGTGATCCAATTCTTTTATAAGGGAAGAATGATTGAATATGTTTTGTGAATTGTTTGAGTGTGATATTATCTTGTAGTGGGTCATAGCCGAGTTTTTGGAGTTTGTATTCGAGTATTTCTTTTTTGTTTGTGAATTGGATGTTACCGAAGTTACGTATGTCGTGGAAGTATAGGTTATATTTTGGGGTTGTAAATTCGATATGGTCATGTTTTTCTCTGTTTTTTTTGGTGATAAGTTTTCCTGCCATTCCAAGTTGTAGAAGGATAAACCAGTTGTTGGATAGGGATATATAAATAAATTTACCTTTGCTTTGGATATTTTTGATTAGGAGGGGAAGATTTTTGCGAAATAAGTTAAATCCTAATGGTTTGCCGTGTCTAGTGTATTTTCCGGAATATATTTTTATTTGAGTGATAGGTTGGTTGTGTAATTTTTTAAGTTTTTCGAGCATTAATTTTACTTCAACACCTTCTGGCATAATATTATAAAGAAAAAAATCAAAACCCATAAATTTTTTTTTGAGAAGTTTTGATAAAATCAAAAACCAAAAAAAATTGATTATTTAAAGGGTTATTCATTAATTATAGTAGTAATGAAAACAATTAGGATAAGAAAGTCGAAAGATGATAGTAAGAAAGTACAGCAAGTTGTGACAACTTTGCCAGAATTTGATACAATAGATTTTAATCAAAAAGTTATGGAAATTTTAAAAAGATGTCAATCAGAAATCGAATATAGAATTTCTGATTCGATTGATTATACAAAATCGGTTCAACGTGTATTAATACAAGATGAGCCATCATTTACAAATTTGGAGAAGTATTTTATGAAGGAAAATTTGAATTCTGTAAAGGATATTTTGAAAAAGGGTATAATACCACTTGTAATTTCAAAAACAATGTATAATCATGTTTTATCAATTGTTGAAAATGAATATTTAAATAAAGATGTATCAATTATTGTTACACAATTGAAAACTATAAATTTTCAGATGACACTAACATTTGTTCGTATTATTTTTGAAGATATTTGTAGAAATGTTAGAAATAAGTCAAAATTTTATGAAAAGTCGAATCAGGTTTTGCAAGATAGAGCTGTTCAAAATTGGGAGCAAGTAGAGCAACAATATGGAAATAATGTTGTTTTCTTTTTATTATCATTATTAATTCAGTCGATACCAGAAGTGAGTATTTATATAAGTACGAATGATATGTCTAGAGTTATTGATTCGTCTAAGAATATGTATTGTATTTTTAAGAAGTCTTTAACTTTTTCTCATGATGGTATGAAAAATTTGTATCAGCAGATGGAGATGTTAAATACTGAGGTTGATATTACAGATGTTTATTTTTTGGATGATAAAGAAACTCCCAGGTCTGAGTATTCATTATATTCTTATTTGGTTGTGGATATGCGTTCAAAAAAAATAGATATTGAGAATTGTGTGTTGTTGGAAAATAATGATAGAAATTTTAATTTGTTATTTCATGAGGCAACGATTACATTTTTGAACGAGAGGAGACATAATTATATTTACAATAATTTATATATTTATTTATTGTCTTTTAATATATTTTTGAAGACGATGATAAAGCCAGCAGATAGAATTAAATATTTATTGGCAGGAAGTACGATAAAAAGTGCATACAATGTTAGAGATTGTGCTGATGTAGATTTTTTTGTTTTGGACCATGAGGATGAGATAGAGAAATATAGTTCGTATAAGCCGAATGTTGGTGTACCTGGAATTTTTGATGATTTTGGGAAGACATATTATGGTAATGAGCAATTTTATTTTCCGATGATTCCAGAGATGTATGAGAAGCAGAGGGAATTGAAGGAGCGTCAGAGGGCTGAAATTGAGCAGGAGAGGAAAGTACCTAGTCCTGCTGTTAGAGAGCCTTTGATGATATTAAATAATTTTCCGAAATATTCTGTTAGTGGATTGAAAGCTGGAAGGTATATAGATATTTTTTCTGGTGAATGTCAGAGGATAGGATATGATATTTGGAATTTGGATGATTTGGTTACTAATCCTGATAATAGAATTTATTTTCTTGGATGTCCTTTGATTCATTTGAAATTGGAGTTGGTTCGAGATAATATAAAGGATATTGATTTGGAGAGGTTGTCAAGGAAGCAGTTGCATGATTTGCATTTTTTGAAGACAAATTATGCCTATTTATTTATATCATCTGATTTGGTAGAGTTTCCATTTTTAAAGAGAGATATGAGAGACCCAAAAATAAAGTTAACATTAAATTCTTATCACAAACCTTTGGTATCTGATGATAAAATCGGGTATGATTTGGTAATTCGTAGATATCCACTTTATATGGAGGATATTATTCAGAAATTGATATTGGAGAGTCCATTGTTAGTTTCGCGAGACAATGATATTGATGATATTGATGCAAGGTTAGTATATCAGAAGCCGTTATTATCTACATTACCTGGAGTATTAATGAATATTATGAAGGGTAAGCCATCTATTGAGGTGCCAGTAATATATTATTATGAGGTGTCTGTTAGTGGAGAGTTGAAGATATATATTTTTCCAGCAGTTTCACAGACAAAGGAGATATCTTTGTTTAAGGATATTGTTTTGGCTGGGAATATAAAGGTTGAGATGACGGATGCTGGGAAGAAGTTGATGGTAAGTGTATCTGCTTCAAAAATGAAGAAAATATTTTCACAATTAGTGGGACCTGAAAGAGTTAAAGAGTATAGAATAATGTTATTGAATTTTATGAAGAATTTGATAAATTTGCATAAAATGGTTGATTGTCATACGAAAGAACGAATTTTTGTTGAGACATTAGCTAAACTTTAATATTGTCCAATTCCCCTGGGATTTAATACTTTTTGGAATTGGTATTTTGAGTGAGGAATCGATGTTAAATTATTATAAGGAGAGATTAAACTTGGTCTTTTTGAAGGAGGATTATATTTGATATTGTTGAAATGATTGTTTGTTGTTTGTTGCTGATTAGATATTTGGTTTATAAATTGAGGTATTTCATTAATAAATTGAGGTATTTCATTAGTAATTTGAGGCATTTGGTTAATAATTTGAGGCATTTGGTTAATAATTTGAGGCATTTGGTTAATAATTTGAGGCATTTGGTTAATTAGTTGATTTTGAGAATTTTTATAATGTTCTTGTTGTTGCTTTTGATTATGTAAAGATGAATATCCTTGTGGGGAAAGATAATTTTCGGGTTTTAGTAAATTATCTTGTTTAATTTCATCTTCAAGTTCTTCATCTTCTTTTTTGAAATGTAGTTTTACATTTCTTTGTTCGAGTTTATCGTCTTCATTAGCAACAAATTTCTTTTTTGCAAAATTAACAAGAGTTCCTTCTTGAAGTTCTTGATTATCTTTAATTATTTCATCACCAGCAAAAAGTTCGTTGATAAGGTCTGCGAAGTCATCATCTTTATCTCTAATATTATCTAAACCAAGTTTATCAATTAGCATCATGATTGGTTCTGGTAGGTCAAAAATTTTGACAATTGTTGAAATTTTAGCTAATTTTTCAACCATTTGTTTTCCGGATTGAAGTTCTTCTTCAATCATTTTGAGGATATATGCCAATTTTTGTGCTTTTCCAACGTTTTTGCATTGTTTTCTGATTACTTTAGAGGCTTTAATAAATTTTTCGATTTTTTTATTTAGTGGAATTTTAGAAGTTGTATCGAAATAAATTTCTCTTAATTTAAGCCATACTGCTACTGCTATTTTAAAATAATCGTCAGAATTTTTAATTAATTCACTAATTGATGAAGTTTCAGCAATATTTTGTGGTTGCTTTTTAATTATGATTTGTTTTTTCATTATTAATAAAGACAAAATATTTTTGTTTTTTTTCGCTAAATCTGACTTAAAAAAAGCAATAGATATTTAAAATATCAATGTCAGAATTAATCGAAGACGACAATGTTTTAAATAATAAGATTCGCAAAAATTTTATAACTAACATTATTTTTGGACAAAAATTAATAAATGGTTTATCCCAGGATAAAAAAAGAGACACAAATATTGATTATTTTTATACTCATATAAATCATTTCAATCAACAGATTTCAGAAGACTGGGGAAATAAGATTAATTATAAGAAGTATATTGATTTGATTCCTCAGAATATTTATGAAAAATTAAGTCCAGAATCTGATGTTCCTGTTAAAAATAAAACAAATTATATTGAGCCCTATTGTAAGAAGCCTTTAAAGTTTATTCCAGCAATGGATATTTTTAAGAAGGTAGGTTTTCATTATAAGTTGGTGAGATTAGAGAGCACACATTATGATTTATTGGCACTTTTGTATCATAATGATAAGATAATTGGATACATTGCATGTGGTAAAAAAAGTTCAAATGTTTATAAGAATTTGTATATTGTTTTATCCAAAAAATATGATGAACGTTTTTTTGAACAAACAAATAAAAAATTGGCGATTATAAATGATATTACTGAGGATGTTGCTTTTTTTGAGAAGGATTGTTATAATATGTATTTAAAATCATTTAGAAATATAATTTATTCAATAATAATTGATATTTTTAGAGATTACAAATCAATAAAAAATATTGTTTTAATTGGAGAGGAAGAGGGAGGTAATTTTTTGCAATTATTTGCAATTGATATTTTTAACAATAAATCTGATTATAGTATGTTTCCCAGTGATTTATCATTCTATTTATTTACATATAATACAGCAATGTTAAGTACAGAAACATTTTATAATGATTTGATTGAGTATTTGAACAAAGGAAATAATTCGATGATAACATGTTTTGATTCACAAAATTTGGCATTTCAATCATGGGATGTTGATGATTCAAAGAGGATAAAATATAATATTATAAATCTTAAATAATTTTAACTGTTAATATTCTTGTATTTGTTTCATTCACTACAAGTTTTGAGCCATCAGGTGAGCAATAAGTTCCTGGGAGGAAAATACCTGTGGACGAAGTTGTTGGGATGCTAAATACTGGATTCGCGATTACTTTGTTTGGATTATCATTTTTAGAAATGGTATAATAAGAAACTTGTTTACTGACTGAGGTACCAACTGGTAATATTCCATTTTGTTGGACTTCAAGTGTATAAATATTTCCTTTATCATCTTTTGCAGGTAAAGAGAATAAGTAAATTTCACCTGGAGAATCCGCGGTGCTGGTAAATTTTGATGAAATATATTCATCGATGCTGTATGTAAGTTTGAGGCACTTGACCATTCTATATTTATTATAAATATTTTTATTATAAAATTAAGTATTTTCTAAACAATTTATTGATGCAATTGCAGTTGGGCTTCCAGTTGTAGCAGATACTTTTGCGGTAATAACTGAAATATCTGAATAAAAAAACTGATTAAATCGAGGTATTGTTAATATAGGCATCAGCTACTAAAAATAATTATATCCATTTGTATGGACCATTTCCTTTTACATTTACTTCATTTTTATATGGTTCTACATTAATACTTGCCCTTTTACCATACACATGCCAATAAAATTTGCTATTGGTACCGATAACTTTAAATTTGCCATTTTTAACTTTTGTTGTTCGAAAATTCACAATATTTTCCCAGTCATCTTCATCATCGTACATTTGTGTAATTTGAACTGTAAAATCTTTTGCTAATTTATCAACATATTCTGGTAATTCTATTTCAACAGATTTGTTGTTTATAATTTCGCTTTGACCTCTGTAATATACACCAGCTTCTGGACCTTCTAAGCAGGCATGAACAAGATATTTTTCTGTATTTGTTGGGTGTTCAATAACGAAAGTTTTTGAAGTGTTATATGTTATTTCATTTGTTGTGGTATTATAAACTAAGGCATTCGAAGTAATTCCTGTCTGTAAAGTCAAAGGTGCAACAAAAAAACCAGTTGAACCAGAATTGAGTGGAGCATTAGTTGCATTTAAAATTATACTTCCGGATGCTTGTCCAGTTTCCCCAGCTCGATTCCCTATTGCAATTGAATTTGTACCTTGTTGATAATATCCTGCACTTGCTCCGATTGCAACTGATTGTCCTGTATTTCCTCCTTGGCTTATTGCACCAGCATCGTATCCAAGTGCTATATTATAAGGACCTTGGTCATCAAAACCTGCACAAGAACCAATAGCAACTGCCCCTGTACCTTGACCAATTAAATTTTTACCTCCTGAATCATTACCAATTGCGATAGCATAGTGACTTTGATTTAAATCACCAGCTTGATATCCTATTGCAATTGAAAGTCCTGTATTTCCTCCTTGACTCAAATTTCCTGCTTGATATCCAATTGCAATATTATTAAGACTTTGTCCAGAAAAGCCAGCACTAGCGCCAATAGCTATTGAATAATTTCCTTGTCCAGAGAATCCAGCACTTGCTCCAATTGCAATTGATTGTGTTCCTTGTCCTAATTGTCCAGCATTACTTCCTAAATGAACTTTTCCTGTTGTATCTCCTATCCATGATGTAGTTCCTGGATTCCAATATAAATAATCACTATAATTAACTCCAGTTGCCCCAACAACACCTGTTGGTCCAGTTACTCCAGTAGCACCAGTTAAACCTGGACCAGTAAATCCAGTTGGTCCAGTAGGTCCTGTAAATCCTGTAGGACCTGTATTTCCGATAGGTCCCGTAAATCCAGTTACTCCTGTAGCCCCAGTTAAACCTGGACCAGTCGGGCCAGTAAATCCAGTTACTCCTGTAGCCCCAGTTAAACCTGGACCGGTAGGACCAGTAAATCCAGTTA